>Ga0180437_10000723_pt1 | contig 60652 bp, 41 predicted proteins | sample SS_ome_4_FD_132410 | JGI IMG/M metagenome (GOLD analysis project Ga0180437, IMG submission 132410) | Hypersaline lake sediment archaeal communities from the Salton Sea, California, USA - SS_3_D_1 metaG | ecosystem: Environmental > Aquatic > Non-marine Saline and Alkaline > Hypersaline >...
CACGGCATGATGTGGCCGCCGCTTCACCCGGAACTGGCCAGCGAGCCGATCTTCGCCGTGCGTGACTGGATTTTGCTGCGCTATGGCGAGCATCGGTGGCCCAACTTCAACATCGCCGACAGCTTGTTGGTTTGCGGAGCGATCATGATCGCGATCGAGGGCATTCGAGATTTCCGCAGTTCTGGCAATTCCGACTCGCATGACATAGATGCTTCTGAGAGTCCTTAGCGCTGTCGTTGATTGCACGACGCGGCCCTCGTCCGATCAAGTCGTCTGCAAACAAAGAGCGGCTCTTCATCAAGACTCCGCAGAGACGAATAGATCTCATCGAACTGCCACGAAATCACTGGTCGATGTCGGGATATAATCTGCGCATCGTGAGTGGTTTTTCTTGACATAAGTACTTGGCATGTTTGATAATAGCTATTGGAAACAGAGGCAAGCAGGCTCAAGGCTGCCGTCTGTAATTGGCTATCGAGGATCGGACTAAAGGAAGGGGCAGAACAGCGAGAGCTCAAGAGAATTCAACGGCAGATTTGCAGTAGACGTACATCCGTAAGCAAGGTTCGGCGTTTTCGCTTTGGCAACCTAGACTGCTGGAAGTAGTCGCAGGCAATTCAGCAAATCTTCATGAAAATCTCACGTACAGTAGCTTATGCCCTGCAGGCCACGCTTCTTCTAGCGGAATCGAGCAGCGATCTTCCAGTTCCCTGCAGCCGACTATCGGATGCCGGCAAGATGCCGGAACGATTTCTGCTTCAGATCCTGCGAAATCTTGTCACGCATGACATTCTCGATTCGACACGCGGTGTCGACGGTGGTTATCGGCTTCGTCGGCCGTCCAACGAGATATCGGTTCTCGATGTGATCGAAGCGATTGAAGGCCCGGTCAACCCTAAGCTGCCTGCCGGAGAGGGACTATCTGAGGCTTCCCGCAAGGTCATGACGGCGAAGCTCACAGAGCTCGCCGCCACGTCTCGCGAGCATCTCAGTGATGTCAAGATTTCGGATCTGCTGGCGTCGGGATAAGCCTTCGCATAACCCGAACACTCGAGCGTCTCTCTTCTCCAGCGGGCCAAAATCTCTTTCTTGCCGGGGCTGTTCGCGCAAGGCCTTTCATCACACAATCGACGTCGAACAGCTTGCGCCGTGACGATGGCGCGTCCGCCTCGTGCACCGACAGGCAGACGCATGCGGCAACAGGGGAGTCGCTTCCCCGCCAACAGGAATCTCAGCAGTAACAAGATGCCCAACGAATCCGATCCGCTATTAGCTCGACTCCGCCTCGCAAGAACCATGGCTGCGGCAGCCGGCCAAATTACGCTCCAATATTTCCGCGATCCCAACTTGACCGTCGATCGCAAGGCCGACACCAGTCCTGTTACGGTCGCCGACCGCGAGGCAGAGAACTTCATGCGGGCTGAAATCGCGGCGAATTTTCCCTCGGACGGCATCGTCGGTGAAGAGTTCGGAGAACAGGAGGGGGAATCTCCTTTCCGCTGGATTCTCGATCCGATCGACGGCACTAAGTCGTTCGTCAGCGGTGTCCCGCTGTATGGTTGTCTGGTGGGAATCGCAAGAGAAGGTGAGGCGCTGGCTGGCGTCATTCAAATGCCAGCCTTGAACGAGTGCGTCTACGCGGCCGTTGGCCACGGGGCGTGGCAGCAACAGGGCGAGCAAGAGCCGGAGCGAGCCCGCGTCTCTTCTGGGGAACGTATCGACGAGGGTCTGTTCTGCACTTCCGAGGTCGAGACTTTCGGCATCCGGCCCGACGGCGGGGGACGACAAGCCTATCAGCGTCTGGAGGCCGCCGCCGGACTGACCCGTACCTGGGGCGACTGCTATGGCTATCTGCTGGTCGCCACAGGCCGAGCCGAGATCATGGTCGATCCGATCGTCAACATCTGGGATGCCTGTGCCGTGAAACCTATCGTGGAAGAAGCGGGTGGGACCTTCACCGACTGGCAGGGCAACCCGACCATTCATAACGAGGAAGGAGTCGCCACAAACGGACCTATTCACGATCAGGTCTTGGCTATATTGGCGGGAAAATAGCGGTCATTGCGGAGCTCTCTCGGGATCACCTTAGCGGTCGGCTCATCGGCAGCATTGTCGGGAAAATGACACTGCTCAGGAGGCTGAATCGTGACCGCGGGCGAGGTGGGGAACGGCGGCCGCATCCCTCTTGCCGGGAGCCGTAAACTGGTTATATTACAGAGCTTGGATTTTGTAGCGGATCTGTATTGGGAGTCGGCGATCATGGCGCGCTCGTGTGAAGTTTGTGGCAAGGGCCCGGAAATGGGCAACTCGGTCGAAACCCGAGGTAAAGCGAAATATCTCGGTGGCGTCGGTACCAAGATCACCGGCATTACGCGACGCAAGTTCAAGCCAAATTTGCAGAAGGTTCGCGTCACGCTCTCCAACGGCACAAACAAGTCGATGCAAGTCTGCACGCGTTGCCTGCGAAGCGGAGCCGTCACCAAGCGGGTCCGCGTGGCTCCCTTCCGTCTCCCCAGTGGCGAAAGCAAGGCGACTTCCAAGTAACCGGCCCCGCTCATTTGCAGGCGGATCTGCGAGTGCGTGGCCATTGAAGCTGTCTGCGGGAATTCTTGATGTCGCTTACATCAGCCGAGGTCGAGAAAGTTTCTCTGTTAGCAAGACTCTTGTTGTCTCCTCAGGAGATTGAGTCGTTAACAGCGGAGCTGCGACAAATCGTCGAGTACGTCGACCAGTTGTCCAATCTCAATACGGATGATGTCGAGCCTTTGGCGCACGCGGTCGAGCTTCTTAACGTGTTTGCCGACGACAAAGTCCGGCCCAGCCTACCTCGAGAGGACGCCCTCTCAACGGCTCCTCATCGCGATGACGAGTCGTACCTTGTACCAGCCGTTCTCGGAGACTAGTCAGCGGGCGATCGCCCCAGACAAAAGCGGTCAACAGGGAATACTGCGTGTAGAGGCCTTGAAACTCGTACGGATAGCGCGGCGCAATCGGGCAGGACAATAAGAACACAAAGATGTCACTCATCTCCAAGTCCGCCGTCGAGCAAGTGCAACTCCTCCAGAGTGGCCAGCTCAGTTCCGTTGAACTGGCCCAGGCCTATCTCGATCAGATCGAGACGCACGACGCTGAGATCCAGGCCTTCTTGCATGTCGACCGCGATTCCGCACTGCAGCAGGCCGCCGACATCGATCAGCGCCGGCAGTCTGGCGAAGATGTCGGTCCCCTGGGGGGGCTGCCGGTCGCCATCAAGGACCTACTCTGCTCGCGAGGCGAGCCGACGACCTGTGCCTCGAAGATGCTGGAGAACTACCGGCCGCCTTACGATGCCACCGTGGTCAGACGGCTCAAGGAGGCGGGAGCGGTTCTCATCGGCCGCACCAACATGGACGAGTTTGCCATGGGCGGTTCGTGCGAAAACTCGGCCTACCAAACGACGACCAATCCCTGGGACACAACGCGAATTCCCGGGGGTTCCAGCGGAGGCGCGGCGGCTTGCGTGGCCGCCTCGATGGCGCCCCTATCGGTGGGGAGCGACACCGGCGGATCGATCCGCCAACCGGCGGCACTTTGCGGGGTCACCGGTCTGAAGCCGACCTACGGCCGCGTCAGTCGATACGGACTGATCGCCTTTGCCAGCAGCCTCGATCAGATCGGACCGATCGCCCGATCGGTGGAAGACACCGCCCTCTTGCTTGAAACACTGGCTGGGCACGACCCGCTCGATTCGACCTCCATCAATACTGCCACACCGCATTACACTGAGAACCTCTCTCAGCCGCTCGATGGCCTGACCGTTGGCTTGGTGACCGACTACTTTGAGAAGGAACTAGATCCTGATGTCGCGGCGGCCGTTCGCGAGGCTGCGCGGGTCTACGAATCGCTCGGTGCCAAAATCCAAGAGGTCTCGTTACCTCATAGTCAATATGGAATCGCCACATACTACGTCATCGCGCCGAGCGAGGCTTCCAGCAACCTGGCCCGCTACGACGGAGCCCACTTCGGGTATCGGACGGACGAGAAGGCGATGTACGAAGAGTTGGCAGCCGAGCGGGCCGCGATGACCGACGAAGAGGCGGAAGCAAAGCTCGACGGTCCATTGATTCGCATGTACCGCAAGACGAGAAGCGAAGGTTTTGGCGCCGAAGTGAAGCGACGTATCATGCTCGGAACTTACGCGCTCAGTTCCGGCTACTACGACGCCTACTACCTCAAAGCGCTCAAGGTTCGGCGGCTGATCGTGAACGATTACCTTGCCGCCTTCAAGCAGGTCGACGTGCTGCTTGGTCCGGTCACGGCCTCTCCGGCGGCCCCGCTAGGACACTACAAGAACGATCCGCTCGGCTTGTACCTTACCGATCTGTTTACCGTGGGCGCCAATCTGGCTGGTATTCCCGGAATATCGGTTCCCTGCGGCGAGAGTTCCGCTGGCCTTCCGATTGGCCTGCATCTACAAGCGGCTCCGCTAGAAGAAGAGCGACTGCTAAGGGCCGCCTACATGTTCCAGAACGCCACCGACTGGCAGACCCGCCGTCCCGAGCTGTCCACGACGTAATAGATTAATCGCAATTGACGACACGATGACATCGCAGCCTTACAAGATGGTGATCGGCCTTGAGGTCCACGTCCAGTTGGCCACCGAGAGCAAGCTGTTCTGTCGATGTAGCACAAAATTTGGAGCGCCGCCCAACACTCAGACGTGCCCTGTCTGCACCGGAACCCCCGGCGCGCTGCCAGTGCTCAATCGTCATGCCTATCAACTCTCGATGAAAGTGGCGCTCGCCCTTAACTGCGAAATCCCCAAGTTCACCAAGTGGGACCGCAAACAGTATTACTATCCTGATCTCCCCAAGGGCTATCAGATTAGTCAATTCGATCTGCCGATGTCGCAGAACGGTTACCTGGCCATCAGCGACCCGAAGGATCAGTTTGCAGCAAAGCGAGTCGGCATCATCCGGGCTCACCTGGAAGAAGACGCCGGCAAGAGCATTCACGATGAGCAAGCTGGTACCGCCGATACACGGATCGATCTGAATCGCTGCGGAACGCCGCTCTTGGAAATCGTCAGTGAGCCGGAGATGTATTCTCCGCTCGAGGCCAAGGCCTATCTAGACGAACTGAAACTGCTGCTCACGTACCTCGGTGTATCCGACTGCAACATGCAGGAAGGCAGTCTCCGCGTCGACGCCAACGTGAATCTGCACATCCCCGATGACGACTCCACAGACGACGAGCCGATCGCGACGCCGATTGTGGAAGTCAAGAACATGAACAGCTTCCGGGCCGTCGAAAGAGCGCTCGCCTATGAAGCCGATCGACAGTGGGAGGTTTGGCAGGAGACCGGCCAGAGAATCGGAGATGTCCCCAAACAGACGCGGGGTTGGGACGAGTCGGCTCAAGTTACCAGGGCCCAACGCAGCAAAGAGGAATCGAGCGATTACCGCTATTTCCCCGATCCTGACTTGGTGCCGGTCGTGGTCACGGATACGGAAATTGAAGCCGTACGTAGCGAGCTGGGGGAATTCCCCGCGGCACTGCGAAGCCGGCTCGAAGAAACCTATGGCATCAAACCCTACGACAGCGACGTGCTAGTCAATCAGGGTCGTGAACTGGTCGACTATTACATCGAGTTAGCTGAGTCGTGCGGTGATGGCAAGCTGGCCAGCAACTGGGTCCAACAGGATGTACTACGTCACCTCAATGAACAAGAAATTGCCGTATCGGAATTCGCGGTGCGCCCTCTGGCACTTTCCGAACTCTTGGGGAAGGTAAAAGGGGGCCAGCTCGATACCAGTCGGGGCAGGGAGGTGCTCGGCGAAATGATCGAGAGCGGCGGATCAGTCACCGAGGCCATGACGAAACTCGGCATCGCGGAAGTCGACGACTCGGAGCTGATGGATCTCTGCCATCAACTCATCGAGTCCAACCCCAAGATTGTGGCCGACATTCAGTCCGGCAATCTCAAAGCGGCCGGCGCGCTCATCGGCCAGGCGAAACAGAAGAATCCGAATGTCAATCCATCACGGGTTCGTGAAATCTGTATCGATATTGCGTCGAAGTCTTAGCCACCGAAACGTCGACCGATCTCATCCCTGCCTGGCATTACGCAGAGCGCCCCGGCTACACCATTTCGCCATCCGACGCCGATACACCATTGCCGTCCGCGAAAATCGAATCGCCCTTCTCCACTTTGATAGGGAAGCAAGCCGGCCTCCAACTCCTGATCCCATAAGATTCGTTGCAGGCGAGACACGATCGCTAGGCCTCGATCACGTTAGGCGCTAGAATATTCATATGCCCGGCGCGATCATCACGCTTACGACTGATTTTGGAAGCGGCAGTCCCTACGTGGCAGCCATGAAGGGGGTGATTCTCTCCATCAATCCCGAGGCAGCCATTGTCGATGTGACCCACGACGTTCCGCCTCAGGATATTCGCGCCGGTGCGATCGCCCTGGCGGAAACCACGATCCGCTTTCCGGCCAACTCCATCCATGTCGCCGTCGTCGACCCGGGGGTCGGAACCGACCGGGAAATCTTGTACACGGCCTTTGCCGGGCGGCATTACATCGCCCCCGACAATGGTCTTCTGACCGCCTTGGCCCGCCGTGGGGCTCCCGATAGAATAATTGCCATTGGGAACCGAGATTATTGGTTGCCGGAGGTCTCGACCACGTTTCACGGTCGCGACATCATGGCTCCGGTCGCAGCGCACCTCAGCCTGGGCGTGTCTCCAGAAAATCTCGGTTCTCCTCGTGACGATTTAGAACGTATCGATTGGCCGGAGGTCCGGATTGTGCCCGGAAAGATTGAAGGAGCGATCACCTCGATCGACTCGTTCGGCAATTTGATTTCCAGCATCACCGAGGAGATGCTGGCCGATGCGCCGACCGATGAGCGCGTCGAGATCACGTGCGACGAACACGAAACGCGTGGCATTTTCAAGACATACGGCGATCAACCTGAGATGACGCTGGTCGCACTCATCGGATCGAGCGGGAACCTCGAACTGGCCATCGTTGGCGACAGTGCCAAGATCATGCTCGGCGTTAGCGTCGACACCCCCATCGTCGTGAAGTGGTAGCCCTTCGCCTTCTCATACGAGTGAAGAACCGCGCCGCTCGATTTTCGCCCCAGCCCCTCAGACCTCCCTTTCGGTGTGTCTCCGATGACGCCATCGCGACAAGAATACGAAACGTGGGATCGCGAAATCGTCTGGCACGGTTTTACGCAGATGGCGGAATACGAACCGCTGATCATCGATCGCGCCGAGGGTTGTACACTTATCGATGTCGATGGTCGACGGCTACTCGACGGAGTGAGCAGCCTGTGGTGTAACGTCCACGGCCATCGCCATCCGAAAATCGATGCCGCGATAAGAGCGCAACTCGACAAGATTGCCCACTGCACTTCACTTGGCTCGTCCAACACCACGACCATCGAACTATCGAAACGACTGGTCGACATGGCCCCCGAGGGACTGGCTCACGTCTTTTACGCTGGAGATGGTTCGGCATCGGTCGAAGTCGCGCTCAAGATGGCGTTTCAGTACTGGCAGCAGTGCGAAAACCCTCAACCTAATAAGAACAAGTTTGTGGCCCTGGGCCAGGCCTATCATGGCGATACCATCGGTAGTGTTAGTCTTGGTGGCATCGATCTGTTCCATTCCATCTTCAGCCCGCTGCTGTTTGAGGTGATTCGTCTACCCGCTCCCGACACCTATCGCTTGCCCGAAGGAGTCTTGGCGGACGAAGCGTGCGATCATTACATCGGTCAACTCGAACAACTACTGGCCGAGAATCACGAGCAAATTGCCGCCATGGTCATCGAGCCGCTGGTGCAAGGCGCCGCCGGCATGATCATGCAACCGGCCGGCTACCTCCGGAAAGTTCGTGAACTCACGGAGAAATACAATGTCCTGTTGATTGCCGATGAGGTGGCAACCGGATTTGGCCGAACCGGGACCATGTTCGCCTGTGAACAAGAAAGCGTCTCTCCCGACTTGATGTGCGTTGCCAAGGGCCTGACCGGCGGCTATCTCGCCATGTCGGCCACGCTCGCCTCGGACCGAGTGTACGAAGCCTTTCTGGGAAAGTATGCGGAGCTAAGAAGCTTCTTCCACGGGCATACCTATGGAGGCAACCCGCTGGCGGCCGCGGCCGCCCTGGCCACACTCGACGTCTTTGACGAAGAGCAAACTCTGGAGGGCCTGGCGAAGAAAATCGCACGGCTGGAACAGCACCTGATCAGCATCGCCGAGCATCCGCACGTTGGCAGTGTGAGACAGAAGGGTATGATGATCGGAATGGAGCTGGTCCAGGACCGCGCGACGCAACGTCCGTTCGACTGGCAAGACCGACGCGGGGCTAGAGTCTGTCAACACGCCATGGAGAAGGGCGTTTGGCTTCGTCCGCTGGGCGACGTGGTTGTTGTCATGCCACCACTGGCGATGTCGCTCGAAGAACTGGATCAGGTCATGGAAGCCGCCGCTTATGGAATTGAACTAGCCACGGCCACTTGAGAGTTGGCGACCGACTGCTTGCAACTCTCCACACACTGTTTGGGCAACCATGACCGCCAATCTTCGCTTTCTTCTGATGCAAATACGTAATCCTGATGATCCCATGCGCGAGCAGGAAGTTGGCTGTTTTGCGCGAGCGATGCGTTGCGAGCCGTCCCAGATCTCAACCTGGGACATTCTCAGTTCGGTACCCAGCGACCACGAATTGGCCGAGTACGACATGACCATGCTCGGCGGCAGCGGTGACTACTCGGCCACCAGCACCGAGGCTTGGATTGAACCAATCCTGGACCTGTTCCGCCGACTCCATCAGCAGTCGAAACCAACGTTCGCCTCCTGCTGGGGATTTCAGGCCATGGCCAGAGCCATGGGAGGGACCGTGGTTCATGATCTCGATCGGGCGGAGGTGGGCACGCGTCAACTGAAGCTTACCGATGCGGGACGAGAGGACAAGATATTCTCTTCTCTGGGGAAAACATTTCACGCCCAAATGGGACATGCCGATCGAGTCGACCAACTCCCGACGGATGCCGTGCTGCTGGCTTCCACCGATCGAGTAGAGAACCAGGCATACTGTTTTGCCGACAAACCGATCTACTGCACGCAGTTCCATCCAGAATTGAACCGCGAGAATTTGCTCGGTCGCCTGACGCAGTATCCCGAGTATGTCGACAAGATCGCCGGCGTCTCGATTGAGGAATTTAGAGACACGCTTCAGGACACGCCCGAGACCGAAGAACTGCTGCGACGCTTTGTGGCTGAGTTTTTCGGATAGCGTCTTCGAGAATTGCTCGCCTGACGCAACTCTATTCAGCACTGGAACGGGTCCCTCGCGGCGAGCCGCCGATCAGTACCCCTGGCACCAGGGGTCTCGCCGCGGTCGCGTAGCCTTGCTCAAACAGGAATTTTTTCAGCATACGAAAACTCGCAAAGCTGTCGGGGTACACCCAAAGAGTCACGGTAGTCCGCTGCTTGTCGAGTTCTGCCAAGGTTCGCTGGAATCGACTGCCCGGTTGGTAGGCCCTCTCCACCGGTTCACCAAGCTGGCGGCCAACCGGAACCAATTCAAAACTCTTGAGTTGAACAATATGTCCAGTTCGTCCAGTCTTGATGCGCTGCTCGACCGGGATCTCAACCCGCTCCATCGTGTATCGAATTCGAAATCCGTCGATCGGACCGGCTGTTTCCGTGACTTCGGTCAGTTCCCCGTCCAGTTTCCAAAGACGGGCCCGTCCGTCACCTTTGACCTCTTCAATCAATTCCTCCACAGGCACATAAGCAATGCGTCCCTCCAGGAGTCGGAAGTGAACCTCTTTTCCAAAGACCGTCTTGCCGAGCGGCGTGGGGTAACTTTCCAGCTGTATCACACTCGTGGGCGAATTAGCCGCGGAATCGAGAGTCTGTCGAGTTCGCTCCAACTGGGCGGTTTCCATGGCTAGCTGATTTCGCAGATCGTATTCCTCTTGGTCTTGGCCATCTAGCTGCTCCCGCTCTCGGGCAATCTGGTCTTCAGCTGCCGCGACGAGCGTCGCCATATAGTTTCGTTCGGTGACCCGATTCTCCAGCTCTTGCTCCAAGTGCTGAAGAGCGCCATCCATCGATTTCACATCGGCCTCAAGAGAAGTGGATTCCCGCAGAGCCAATTTAATCTCTTCCGCCCGCGATGGCCCGGCCGAAATCGACATCTCCGGAACTTGTCGAGCGCGCGCCGTGACAACCACCACCAGAATGACAAGGATTCCGACGATATTCGCTACGATATCCAGAAAGGAATCGTAGTCCTGGCTTTCTTCGTTGGTATTCGAGCGACGTCGCATCGGAGGTTTTCTGCTCCCGATCCATCAGAGGGCTAGAAGAATTCTGACCGCTGGTTCACTTCTGTTCTTTCTTATTCGATCGATACCGATCATCTCGTGGGCGGCGCCAAATCCAAACCGCTATCCTTCAGCAGAATTTGCAACTCGTACGCGCGACGCTCTCCGCCTGGAAGAACCTGTAGGTTGATCTCGGGCCGCCAATACATGCCGCGCCCAGCGCTTCCCCAGCTCTTCATTTCCTCCCAAACTTCGGAAACGAATTCCTCCACGCCGTCGGACGTGGAGTCGGGCATCATAACGGTACTCGGCAAGCCAGACGGATCTTGCGGGTAAATCAGCAATCGATCTGCCGCAATCTGAATACTCATAGTCCGCGTCATCGGAATCAGCCCTTTGCTGGCCGCGGGAGAAGCCCAGTCCTTGCCTCGTGTTTCGGCGATGCTTTCAACATTGGCGCCCTCGGCTTCTTGTGCACCTTCTGCCGAAGGAGGAGCCGATGGAACGCCACTGGCGGTGCTCGTGGCCGACGTTTCAGATTGAGTCTTGGCGGGTTTCTTACGACCAAAGCCGTGCGAAAGGTCGCCTTCCTCGGCCTCGGCGAACTCCCCGTCGCGAGTTCCCAGACCCCGTGCCAATCGGTGAGCTTGCCCCGAACGATATCCTTCCCGGCGACCTCCGAGACCTCCCAATCCACCGCCTCCGCGTCCGGCCCGTCGACGACGAGCGGCCTCGACCGCCTGTTGTGCGGATGCAGCCAGCCGGGCATCGGGCGGGGTAAAGCTCAGATCCCAGTCATCCCCCACCAGTTCGTAGCCAAAGTCGGTTTCCCATCTCTTCATAGCCGATCGGGCCGCGTAATACGCTTCAATTCCATCCGGCCTCACTAGGAGCAGTGGATACGGCCGACCCACATCTTGCCCCGCGGCTGCCAGACCCTGCCAATGGGCGCTGGCGGCGCGAATCGCTGAGACAAGCGGATTCGCGGGTCCCAGCGGCGGCACGAAGTCACGTTCGTCGAGTCGAATCCCTTCCGGCTGCAAAATGACGGCATCCTGACGGCACTCGATATAGATGGGACGACGAAGTGTCTCGTGAGGGCCTTTGTAAGGAATGATGGCGTAAGAGACTTGCTTAACGGCCTGCTGCTTGAGCTCCTCAAGTTGTTGCTTGGCCGCGGCCAATTCAGCGCGGACTCGTTGCTGTTCTTGTCGCAACTTGTCCAGTTGGCTTGTTTCACCGATACCGTTCTTGGCCAGCTCGGTCCTGGCCGCTTTGATTTCGTCAAGTCGGGCTCGCAGCTGTCGCATATGATTTTCGATATGCGAGAGTTTCGTACGTCGATCGGCCAAGTCTTCTTCGGTATTGGCGCGCATCCCCTTCCACTGCTCAATCCACATCTGCAGATCTTCCAAGGTGCGATCCGCATCGGCTTCCGCTTCGCTGGTCTTTTGGGCCCGCTCTTGCGTCGCCTTGGCCTGGGCATGCTGCGACATAATCACTAGCAAGACCAATAGCGCGCCCATCGTGCAAATCAGCACGGCCAGGAACGGAAACAGCGCGATGCGTTCGGTCGGCGTCGACCGTTTGGACCGTTTCATGCTGCGTGTCCCTGGTGCGACTCGTTTTGGAAGAGTCCCGTCTCAGTGCTCGACTTCTGTCCCAATTTAGTGCTCAACAGGTTGATCGCCGCCGCCAGACTCATCACGGTTTGTTCAAAATCATGCGACTCGGCAAGTGTGCCAAGATTCTTGTTGAGTGCGTCTTCCAGTTTAAGTACGCGTCCCGTCGCGTCGACCGCCTGCAGCATGACTTCACCTTGACGCTGCAGTTCACCCTGCTGGGACTGGATTTGCTGGGTCGACCTCTCCAGAGTTTCGATCGCTCGATCCCATTGCTCGGCTCCCCGCTGCGACACTTGGGTCGCGTTTTCTTCGAGGTGTTTGGTGTGGGACTCGTAGCTCGTCTGCAATGCGCGACTCAGGGCTGTCTCAAGCTGTTTTTCTGTCGTGATCGATAGCGTACTCCAACGCTGATGCGCGGCATCGATCGTGGACTCCCACAACTGGGACTGCTGACGAACCAGACCGTCGGCCGCGTGAACCACTTGTTCGCACATACGTCGTACTGCGAGCAATTGTGGATCGTTGGCCGTCGGATCGACGAGAAACCTGCCTACCAGTTCATCGTGAGCCCGTTGCTCGACGTCGGACAATAGCTGCGACTCGCGGCGGTTAACGAAATGCATGACAAACATCAGAATAATCGAAAGCCCCAGGGCTAGGGCAGTTGTATCGAACGCCACACTCAGACCTGACACGACGGAATTAATCGCCGCTTCGAGTCCCACCTCGCCAACTTGTGTGGCCAGTTCAGCGACCGCCTTGGTGAGACCGATAACCGTTCCCAGAAAACCGAGAATCGGAATCGTAGACGTGATGATCCGCACCAGTGAATAGCTGCGCTGGGACTCCGACTCCGCGGTATCGGCCAAATGATGTAAGTGATCTTCGTAGTCGCCTGACGAGCGCTTGACACGGATGTACTCCAACACGTCGCGCAACCGGCGACCCAGAAGACTCGAACGGACACCACGGCGCTGTTGATCGAGCGTCTGCAACAGCTCGCTTGCCCCACTGGCTTCCATCGGCTCGTGGCTGTTCGGGCCCAACAGGGGCTCTTTGGGCAGGCGAGACTGGCCAAGCACATGCATGTATCTCAGCAGGAGTGCCGCCATGCCGACGAAGAACATCGTGGTCGCAACGTACTCGACCGGATGGCTGGCAAAGTAGCGCGTGACAAGTTCATGTTCCAAGGTTCCCGACCCAACCGCGACATAGAACAGAGCGGTTGCCAGTCCACCCCAGAGCAGCGGTTGTCGAAGGATTGCCGAGGAAATTCCGTCCCACGATTTGGTCAAATTTGATGACACGCGATTCTTCCTTCCATGTTTCTGAACTCGCTCGCGGCATCCATCCGGCTGACGACAGAAGACCCGCTGGCGCAGACCGACCCCATGCGATCATCGCCTAACCGGTAAAATCGGTATAATCGTTACAGTTTAATGAGCCGAATTCCACGTTTTGGAACACCAGCTGGCCCAGTCAGTTGGACAGACTTCGCTAGCGTTCTGGCTGGAATGTGGAAAAGCAAAGACGAAATAGCAGCGAAACGCTGATTCTCGGTCGAGTGACCATTCCGAGAGTATGAAACGGCGGCGTCACCGGGAGAGGCCGAAACGACGATGCGAGACCGCTGGTAATCGATGCAATCGGCAAATATTTCCTAACCGGCAAAGATTGCCAAAGTCTGCCCAGGTCCGTGCCGATACTTGGTTGCACATCGCCAGTAGTCACCGGCGATGAACACTCAAGGGACAGGGCACGCTTCGTTGTCGATCGGGCAGGATCGGGGCAATCGACGGAGCGAGCCTTGGACTTTGCGGCCCCAGCAGGGGCGCATGAGGGTCAGAGTCCAGCGATATTCCCAGGGGGGACCAGCAGCCTGGTGTGGCGAATCGCCATACCAGGCTGTTATTTTTTTGACACTATTTCTCCGCCACCCGCCGGCTTTGGTCTCGCCTGGCTCCCTTCTGGATCGCTTTCGCACTAGCATTGCCTTCGCTGCGAAACTCTCTTCTCGGCTCAATTCCCGACCTGGGCTTGTCGGTTTCGAGGCGGTTCGATACACTTCCGCCCCATTTTCAGGGCTTTTTTCCCGATCGGGCGATCGGTTCATTCGTCGCGTCGCTCTCCCCAAAAATACCGGAAATACCGCTGCGATCGGCCCTTCAGCCGGTCTCAGCCCTAGAGAGGGCTGCCGCTGCAGGCGGCCCCAAGTTTCAAGGTTCGTCGTAAAACATGGGCCAAAATCCTTGAAGGGAGAATTCGGGCTTTTAGAATATATCTAGAGGCTCGATCTCCTGTTCTACGTTGAATTGGAGTTGCCAGTCATGAAGCAAATGGCAATCGGTGTCCTCGTTGGTGTAGGTCTGGTGATGGCGACCTGGGGGTCGCCGACGCTCTCCAGCCCGGTCCTGGCTCAACAGGGATCAACCCAGAGCGGCAATCAAGAATTGATTGCCCTTTCCGCGCAGCTTGCCGACGGCAAGCAGCAGGTTACGGTTATTGATCCTCGGGCTCGTGTGGTCAGTGTGTATCACATCAGTCCGACGAGCGGAGAGATCGCGTTGAAGAGCGTCCGCAACATTCACTGGGACCTACAAATGACCCAGTTCAACGGAAAGGCGCCACTACCTGAAGAAATTCGCAACGTGCTCATGCAGGATTAGGTCGTCCGTCACAAGCCGGCCGACGAAACTGCAGTGACTCGTGCAGGGTAGTGCGTCGATGGCGAGTGTGACAGAGTGGAGCCGGACGATGGCGAAGAAGTTTTACGATCTTGAAGAGACAGCTGAGAAGCTTGGCATCACTGCCGAAGCTTTGAATGAGATGCGCGGACGAAACGAGATCCGCGGCTATCGAGATGGCCCGACATGGAAATTCAAGATCGACGACATTGAAAGTGTCGCGCAGACCTTGGCTGAAAAGGCGGCCACCAGCCCGGACGATTCCGCCGATGATGAGATCGCTCTGGAGGAGCCGAGTGAAGACGAGGGAAGCGTGCTACTCAGCGAACGCGAGTTGGGAGCCATGAAGCAGACCGGCTCGCCGAGTACGATCATTGGTGACACTTCCAACAAAGATGCCGGGCAGAGCGATTTGTCGCTCGCCGACAGCGACATTGGTTTAGGAGCGGATGACTCCCAGTCCTCGGCCCGCGACGAGCCCGGTCCGATGAGCGACGTTCGACTGGCCGGCGGTTCCGATGTCCTGGGCGGTGGCGAACCGGCCTCGGAATTGGGTCTACAATTTGAGGAACTTGACTCACTCGAGTTGGACTTCGACGGCACAACCGACAGTACGGCCCCAGCTGGCCCGACGGACGATGCCGAGGGTTCAGGGGACGAGCTGAGTCTGACCGGTGAAAGTGATCTTTCACTGGTCGATGACGACGCCACCGAAACGGAAGATGCGGTCGACCTGAGCGGCGACGATGACTTGGTCCTCTCCGAAGGTTCCTCCGGAAGTGATGTTACTTCGCGTCCTGGAGACAGTGGTATTTCGCTGATGGATCCGTCCGACAGCGGGCTTTCGCTGGAAGAGGTTCCCTTGGAGCTGGGTGGATCTTCCATCGTCAGCAGCGAACCATTGATGCTTGACGAAGGCGACATGTTGACCCTGGGCGACGACGGAGAGGGTTCGTCGATTTCGGGAGAACCGCAACGCGATTTCGATTTGAATATTGAGGAGGAAGCCGAAGACGCATCGGAAAGCGGATCGCAGGTAATCGCACTCGACGCCGAAGAAGCTTTCGACCCGGAAGCTGCCACAATGATTGGTGGTGCCTTTGCTGGCGATGCAGCCGCGATGCTCGAACCTGACACGGCGGGCGAGGAACCCGCGGCGCCCGACTTGGGAGTCGTTTCCCAACCGGCGGCAGCCGCCTTCGTATCCCCCTCGCTTCCCGAAGCCCCCTATTCCATTTGGAACGTACTGAGTTTGATGGTTTGCATCTTGGTGCTCGGACTTTGCGGCATCATGATGTTCGATATGGTCCGCAACATTTGGAGTTGGGATCAGTCGTATCCAGTCAATAGCTCCTTGATGGACTGGATCATCGATATGTTCTCAGGCAAATAGCCGCCTGTTGAGAGATAGCAACCGCCTCCTAGACCGCTTTTTTTGTTGCATAGAATACAAACGATCCCGAGATGCCTGGCAACGGATTGCTGGCCTCTCCTTGCTTCGCGAACTTAACAGCGCGATAGCCAACAACAACATTCAATTACTACGGATTCGAAAGGAGTCGAATCATGGCTCATCAACGCTTCCCCTCAATCGCCTTGGCCGTTCTCGCTATATTGGCGTCAACCGGCTGCTGCTTCGGGCCTGGCTCTCGTTTATCAAAGTGCACGGAGAGTCATCGCGAGTTGACCGAGAAAAATCAAGCTCTCGAGTCGGAGCTCGTCAATCTCGACGCCCACAATCGTAAGACCGCGGACCAACTGGGGCGCGCCGAGGAAGAACTCGCCAGTTTGGACGCTCAGCTGCGCGCCACCGAAGATCGACTCGCCAACTACGAGAACGAGCGAAGCCGCCTCTATCGTCGATTTGGCCGCCCCTCGGCCCAAGCCAATTCGAGCATCGGCGATCAGCTGGAAAAACTGTCGAGAAAGTACCCCAGTCTGCATTACGATCCCACATCCGGCATCAGCAAGCTCGACCGAGACGTACTGTTCAATGAAGGCGAGGCCGAGTTGGCTCCCGATGCGCGAAAGATGCTGGCCGAGTTCGCCACCATCATGAAGTCATCCGAGGCCAGCAACCTGAGATTGATGATCACCGGCCACACCGACAATCGTCGTATCGCCGGAGCGGAAACGCGCGACATCTTTCCCAATAATTGGCATCTGAGTACCGGACGCGCGCAGCGCGTGGCCGACTTCCTTCGCGCCCACGGTGTCGATTCCAGTCGCATGGGCGTCGCCGGTTTTGGATCGCATCAGCCGATCGCGGCCAACTCGACCCCCGCGAACCGGCAAAAGAATCGACGAGCCGAGGTGTTTCTCGTAGCGCCCGACGTGCCGGTGGTCGGCTGGACAGAAACATTGACGACCATCTATCGATAATCGCCCCTGCGAGCTGTAACCGAATCACGCGTCTGCCGACAGCGCCTGAGCCTCCCATCGCGGGCACAAACCACCCGCGCGACCCTACTTATCGGCGGAAGCACTGTCTGCGTATAGCTTTCCGCCGTCCACGGTCACTCTACCCTCGTGCGCATCATGCCGTATAATAGAGGCATGCGTTGTCGCCCGCGCGACACACGCACATCCCCACCCCCTTGGCCCCGAATTGCCGCTGCGAATGCTCGGCGTCTGAGGCCAGCCGATTCCCTCCTCGACTCGATCTTGTAAAGCAACTTCGGCAAGACGTTGTCCTGGCAACATGGACCTCGTCCGCGAAAAGGCCATCCGATGCCGAACATTCGACGCCGCTTTCTACTTGCAGCGATTGCCGTGGGACTCCTCGCAGCGGGGTGTGCTGACCCTCAGATTACGCAGTACACCGTCGAGCGACCGCGTGCCCCCTACCGACTGATGGCGGCTCTGATACCTCAGCCCGATCGCACCTGGTTCGTTCGCCTGCAAGGCCCACGCGAGGAAATCGAAAAATGTGTTGCCGATTTCGACGCCTTTGTGGCCTCGCTACGATTCTCGGAAAATGAGGATACACCCATCGAGTGGGACAAGCCGGCGGCCTGGAAAGTGAGCGACAAGAGAGAAGTTCGCGGATTTCGACGCCACGCCACCTTCCAGGTAAACGACGAACCCGACAGCCTGGAGGTCGTGATTACCTCGCTCGGACCGGCTGGTGGAGACGTTTTGGCCAACGTCAATCGTTATCGTGGTCAACTCGGACTGGCGAAAATCAAGGAGCATCAACTCGGTCGTGCGACCCGCAAACAGATGCTGGGCGATACTGAAATCACACGCATAGATATTGAGGGCAGACAACCTGCCACCCCTGGGGGCATGCCCCCGTTCCATTCCACCAGCTCCGTCGGAGTTGGACCCGGAAACGAGCTAGCGGGAATTAGTCGAGAGTAACAGGCACCTCCCATGCAGGTACCCATGCGGATGCGGTAACGGCGTGGGCACTTCGCGACAGAACACGAGAACCATGATGGCCGAAGCAACCGACACGCTCGCCAAGGATCCCTTTGGGCCGGCAAAGGATTTCGCTGGCACCGCGCCGCGCAAGCGTTCTCAACCCGGCCCGATCCGCTTATTCTTCCAGGCCCTTGCCTCGCTACGGCTCACCGTTGTGCTGTTGTTCTTGGGCATGATGCTCGTCTTCTTTGGTTCTCTTGCCCAAGTCGACGGGGGCATTTGGCATATCGTCTCAAAGTACTTCCGGGCATTTGTCGTCTGGGTTCCGTTTCAAGTTTTCAATTCGCTCAGTTCTCGATACACGACGATTCCGGGCGGATTCCCCTATCCCGGCGGTTTCACGATCGGGTTCTTGTTGCTTGTGAATCTGATCACCGCTCATGCGCTTCGCTTTCGCTTTCGCGCAGGAATCTTGCTGATTCACTCGGGATTGATTGTTCTGCTCTTGTCGGAATTGGTTACGGCGCAACTCGCTGTGGAAGCGACGATGAATATCGACGAAGGGAACTCATCCAACTTTGTCTACGACACTCGAGAGGCAGAACTTGCAGTCATTTCTGCAGTTGACTCGAAGCAAGATAATGTGGTCGTTATTCCCGAGGCGATGCTTTGGTCGGGGAATAGAATTGAACACGAATCGTTGCCATTTGATATTGTCGTGGACGATTTCTTTGAAAATTCTCACGTGGTAACACGGAAGACGAAGGCCGGTGCCCGCGCGACCTTTGGAGAAGGCCTTTACGACGATGCCCGATTCAGACCTGTGGTAAAAGGCACCGATCCCAACCAGGAAGTCGACGTTCCTTCGGCTTATCTCTCGATTCGCAAGAAAGGCAGCGATACGCGGCTTGGGACCTGCCTTGTCTCTTGCTTTTACGGCATCCTCGCTCACTCCGACTGGGATGTCACACCACAAGTATTGAAGCATGACGGCAAAGAATATCGATTCTATCTCCGCTATCGGCGTTATTACAAACCTTACCGCCTCTACCTTCATGACTTCAAACACGACAAGTACGATGGGACCGAGATCCCCAAGAACTTCTCCAGCAACGTGCAACTTATTGATCCATCGCGCGGTGAAGATCGCGAGGTATTGATCTGGATGAATCATCCACTGCGATATGCAGGGGAGACTTTCTTCCAGGCGTCATTCAAACGCGACGAGACTGGCACCGTATTGACCGTGGTTAAGAACCCTGGCTGGCTGATGCCCTATATCTCGTGCGTTATGGTTTCGCTCGGCCTGGTGATCCATTTCTCTCAGAGCTTAGCCAAGTTTCTCAAACGGGAGCTACTAAAATGAGATCATTCTCCCGGTATTTTCCTTGGGCAATCCTAGCCTTGGCTTCAATCTATTTGGCAACCGTCGCCTTTCGGCCAACGCCCAGCCACGACGGTTTTGATTGGGACGCTTTTGGGCGTTTGCCAGTCCAGGTCGGTGGTCGAGTCAAACCGCTCGATACTCTGGCTCGCAATTCACTCTTCTGCATCTCACATAAGACAACCTACGAGGACGAGCAAGGCAGGAAGCAACCTGCCACACGTTGGCTGGCCGAAGTTCTCTTCGGGAAACAGCAGGGACGAGATCTCAGCGTGTTCCGCATCCCCAATGATGAAATTCAAGACAGCCTTGGATTGGAAGCTCGGGCGGGTCTCCGATTCTCGCTGACCTCTATTCCCGATGCCAAGTCGACGTACGGCATGCTCCGCAGCGAGAAATTGGAAACCGTCAATGAGTGGGCCCGTCGCGCGCATAAGACGCAGAGTGACAACGTCACTCTGCGGAAGAACCAGCAGACGGATGGATACAAGGAGGTAACGATCGCGGACGAACAGGCAATGGACTTGTACCGCAAGCAATCCCAATATCGTTACATCCGACATATCAACTGGCTTCCCACTCAAGAGGACAGCCTAGACCCTAAGGGACTCCAGGTTTGGCTTCTCGGTGCGGTCTATGGGGTGGACCAGATGTCTTCAAACAAGAGGGGGATGCCCCGTCTCTTCCCAGCTGCCGACGACGAATCCGACTGGGGAAACCCAACAGAATTGATGCTCAAGGCGATTACCCCCAAGATTACCTCGAGAAGCGATCCAGATGAACTCGCCCTGCGACAGGGTGAAATTTCGCCTCTCGAGTTCGTCGAAAGAGCGGTCACCGCTTCGCCCGACAGCCAATGGCTCAACTTGTTTTGGGATATGCAGAAGGCTTTCCGCGCGGAAGACTCGGAACAATTCAACAAGGCTGTCGCCGCATTTCAGGCCGCTATCGGCGAGACCCCGTTGTCCGTTGAGAATCGGTTTTCTGTTGAAGTCTTCATGAATCGGTTTCAACCGTTCATGCAGTGTATTGTCTTATCCATCCTGGCCTTAGTACTGGTCATTGGAAGTTGGTTTGGTTGGCGCGAACCGCTGCTACGAGCTGCCCTGATGCTCGCCTGTTTGTCTCTGTTTGTTCACACCGCTGGACTCGGAGCGAGGATGTATCTCGATGGGCGTCCGCTTGTGTTTGTGACCAATCTCTATTCGTCGGCAGTCTTTGTCGGCTGGATCGCGATCATCACCGGGTTGCTGCTGGAGCGGATCTATCGCAATAGCATCGGCCTGACAGTCGCATGCATTATCAGCTTCCTGTCACTAATTATTGCCCAAAATCTTGACGCTGCCGGCGACGGCGGCGACAACTTGGAAGTTCTCAGGGCGGTACTCGATACCAATTTCTGGTTGGCCACCCACGTCACGACGGTTGCCATTGGATATGCTGCAACCTTTGTTGCCGGAGGCTTGGGTATCGCCTACCTATTTCTCGGCATTTTCACCCCGGCGCTCGACAAAGACCTTTCCAAGATCCTATCTCGAATGATCTATGGCGTCTTGTGTGGCGCCTTGACGCTAAGTTTCATCGGCACCGTGCTGGGCGGGATTTGGGCTGATCAGTCTTGGGGACGATTCTGGGGCTGGGATACGAAAGAGAATGGAGCCCTGATTATCGTCATGTGGAACGCGATCGTTCTTCACGCACGCTGGGGAGGTATGGTTCGTCAACGTGGCATGGCAACGATGGCAGTCTTCGGCAACATCGTCACTTCCTGGTCATGGTTTGGTGTCAACGAGCTCAATGTTGGCCTGCATTCCTACGGCGGAGGCAGCGGAGACAGTTCTGGCTTCAAAATGCTCCTCCTCTTCTGGGGAAGTCAGTTCGCCATCATGGCGCTGGGTGCCTTTTGGCCGGAGAAGTCGTGGAATAGCTACGACGCGATGACCCAGAATCCACCCAAGCGGCGAGGCGGAAAGCGTATCAAGAACGCGAGCCCGGCGTAGCCTTCGCAGAAAATGCGTTTCACACTCGTAAGAGATGCTGCTGGACCGGTTGGTAGCCACCCTTACCGTTGTTGCGTGGTCCGACCCGCTCCCAGCGAAGCCGCCTCGTCCTCACTTCTCTCGCCGGACGACGAGGACGGCATCCATGGCAGATGCCGTAGCAGCCAGCCTGTATGCTCGCCCAGCGGCACCCAAGGACTTTGCTGAGGGGCAAACAGAGCCACGACATCGCTGTGTCGCAACGGTCGGGAAGCCTGCTCCGCGGTCTGACGCAGTAGCACTTCATGCCGATCGACCAAGAGAGCCCCGGCGCGCTCGTCGTCGCAAGTCCCACTCAGATGCCAACCGTCTTGATCGATCTCGATATCCATCGCCAGTTGTTCAAAGGCGATCTCTCCCGCTTCGCTACCAAAGGAGGAGTGTTTGTCTTGACTCAGGAGAAGGTCCAATTGGCGGAGCAATTTCGAATCGATCGAACCGCTGCCCGATGTGAGATTACCCTTCAAGCTGGTCAGTGCCGCTCCCTGAAATCGGGCCGATTCAACTTCCAACCGCCCCCGACCATCCACCTTACCGAGTCCCATAACGCTGGTGACTCGCGCCAAATCGATGCGGGATACGACGCCCGCAAAGTCGCCTGAACTGGAGCCTGTTGTGCTGCTCCAGCCCAAACTGCCTTGAATCTCGCAGTGCCGGCCCAAGTGCACGCATTCTGGCAAAATTCCGGCCAACAGCCTCGTCGGAATCGCCGTCTCACCGGTGAGAAATCGCCAGCGAGTTTGCCCCCCGTCGGCATTCTCCTCGCGAATGGACTGCACGCGAATGGCGTCTGCTTCGTCCGTATGAGGCGGCTGGAGTCGAAGTGTTAGCTCCCGACCCGATCGATGGGGACGCACCTGACAGACGACCTTGGTCAAAGGAAATAGACGTTCACCGCCCTCAATCGAGACATCACGAGCAACAATGCGAACCGCTCCAGGTTCACTGCCGGACCGGGCCTCGATACTCTTGATTATCGTTCGCCAGAGTGCCACTAAGGAGGATTCTTGAATGTCGACGCGTTGCAGCGTGATCTTCCAGGTACCGTCTTCATGCACGACCGTCGACAAAGGACAAGTGGCGACTTGCCGCTTGCTAGCCGGATCGACGAGTCGAACATCGTGCAACCGGGTTTCACCCGGCCGCGGATAGGAGAGCTTCACAACGGAGATGTCGAGTCCCAGCGATCTCGACCATTCTCGGGCGAGTTCTTGGCTGCGAGAAGCTAGGTTGATTGAGACGCACCACCAAGCAACCCAAAGCGTCGGTAAGACGCAGAGCGGGAAGAAGACAACTCGGCACAGCGTCCGTTGTGTTCGTTCGTGGAGCGGAAACATCCTTGTTCCCATCGCGGAGAGGATTCGCGGCCGAAGTTCGTGGCGCGCTCGTGCAGCGATTGTTTCAGAAGTTTGCACTACCGACAAGGCAAACTGGTGAATCTGCAGCCGGCAGCCGATTGCTGGAGATGTCTAGCCATTGACGATGCTAGCAATTCCAGGAAGCCGCCGAACTGCCTGACGCGACTACGGCAGATCGAGGCATTGAGCCTTGGCACGCAGCCAATGATCCGCCAGCACGATCGCCACCATGGCCTCGGCCATGGGCACAAACCGCGGCAGTAGGCAAGGATCGTGGCGACCTTTGGTCTGAATCTCGGCCGGCCCGCCCGAGCGGTCGACGGTCGGTTGCGATCGCGGCAGACTACTGGTTGGCTTCACGGCGGCTCGTAACACGATCGGCATTCCGGAAGTGATTCCGCCGAGCATTCCACCATGACGATTGCTCTTGGCCCTCACATCGGCGACACCCGAACTGAGCGGCCCTCGATCCTGGCTCTCCTTCTCGGAGGCCGCCGTGAGAATATCGTTATTCTCACTCCCGCGCATCGTGGCACACGAGAATCCGTTTCCATACTCAACACCGAGCACCGCCGGCAGGCTGAATAGCCCTTTCGCCAGATCGGCCTTGATTTTGTCGAACACCGGCTCGCCCAGTCCCGCTGGCACGCCGGTCGCGACGATCTCGGCGACACCCCCAATCGAATCCTGATCCTGTCGCATCGCCTCGATCAGCTCGACCATCTTGGAAGCCGCGTCATGATCGGGGCAGCGAACAATGTTTGGCTCTCCGTCGCCCAGTCGCTCGACCTCCTGAAAAGTGACCGCGGCGGGATCGGGGACGTGGGCCATGATCTCGCCAACCTGAACGACATAGCCCTGCACACGACCACCGAACGCCTGCTCGATGAGCTTCTTGGCTACCACGCCGGCCGCCACGCGGACCGAGGTTTCCCGCGCGCTGCTGCGGCCTCCGCCGCGATAGTCGCGAAAGCCGTACTTCGCTTCGTAGGTATAGTCCGCATGCCCCGGCCGATAGAGATCCTTGATATCCGAATAATCACGACTTCGCTGATCGCGATTTCGAATCAAGATCGCCAGGCTCGTTCCGGTCGTGCGACCTTCAAACATGCCCGACAGAATCTCCGCCTCATCGGGCTCGTCGCGTTGCGTAACGATCTTGCTCTGGCCGGGCCGTCGGCGATTCAGATCGACCATTAGATCGTCGACGGTGATGGGAATATCCGGAGGAACGCCGTCGATAATGACCACATTACCTGGTCCGTGGCTTTCGCCGGCGGTCGTAATCCGAAACGCTTGTCCAAAAGAATTTCCTGCCATGAACCTATTCTAGCAGCGACAAGGCGAAGGGTCCTAGGTCGACATTTTCGCCGCCTCGAAAGGGAAACGTCGTCCGAAGCCAAGATCCACTGCCACGATTTGAAACCGGGAGGAGATTGGCGGTCAAGAAACCGGCTCACCCGGCACTACTTCCAGGGAAAGCTCAGCCCCGTGACCTGCTCGTAGGCCTCGACGTATTTCTCGCGAGTCCGGGCGACGACTTCATCCGGCAGGGCAGGGGGCTCGCTATTCTTATCCCAACCCGATTCGGTCAACCAGTCACGTACAAACTGCTTGTCGTAAGAGGGCTGTCCCTGACCAGGTGAGTACTGATCTGCCGGCCAGAATCGCGAACTGTCGGGCGTGAGCACTTCATCGATCAAAATCAATTCGTCCCCCACTCGTCCAAATTCAAATTTGGTATCCGCGATGATGATGCCTCGGCCACGGGCATACTCCGCGCCTCGACGATAGATTTCGATACTGCGTCGGCGGAGTTCCTCGGAGATCTCGGCGCCCACTAAATCGACCATCCGGTCGAAGGAGATATTCTCGTCGTGACCTTCCTCCGCCTTGGTCGCCGGCGTAAAGATCGGCTCGGCCAGCTGATCGCTTTCCACGAGCCCCGTCGGCAAGGAAATGCCGCACACTGAGGAGGACCGCTGATACTCCTTCCATCCCGACCCGGACAGATAGCCCCGCACGACGCACTCGATCGGCACGACTTCCGTCTTGCGTACCAACATACTGCGACCTTCGAGCGGCGCGAGATCGACCGTTTCCGGCAGTGCCATCTCACTCACATCGCAGGTGAGAATATGATTCGGCTCCTTAAGCCAATCAAACCAAAAGTGACTCTGCTGCGTGAGCACACGGCCCTTATCCGGAATTCCAGTGGGCAGTACCCAGTCAAACGCGCTGATTCGGTCGGTACTGACCAACAACAGCTGTTCACCCAGATCATAGATATCGCGTACTTTGCCACGACGAACCGGGAATTGGGAGAGCGACGTTTCCAGCACGACCGAGCTATCCATGTGTCTTTCCTTGCCCAAGTTCCAGGCGCCAATTGTCGAACGCCACTAGTTAAATAATAGCAAGCTGGAACCAGTGGAAATCCGTGTCAATGGCACACACTCTGACAAGCTCGCTGGCGAATAATCAAGATCCGGAGACCAAGACAGCGAGTATATCAATTGCACGAACCGACTGACTAGGACGAGCGGCCGATTCGCCACGTTCCCCGTCCGTTGAACGCGCATCTCAGGTCGGATAGACTCGAATTTTGGAGCAAATTCCGCTTTGTGTCGAGGGAGAGCGCGGTCCCCCGTGAGATCCTCCTCGGCAGCGATTCGAGTCTCCGATTGTATCCGATTTCGATTCGGTCGGCTCCGAGGCAACAGTACAGACACAGGCAACGCCCCATGGGATTGATCCGCTTCCTCGTTCCCCGCCGAGAACGGCTTGCATCCTCTGCAATCGAGCAAGCCTACCTGACCGGCGGCGACGAAGTCCCTTGGGCCTGTCACGTCACCGCCAACGACACCGAGCTGATCGTCGACCGTCGGGTGGACGATTCAGGCTGTTTTCACATCCCCTGGAAGATCGACGGCTACGGCGAAACGACGCTCTCCACGGCCACTCTCATGGAACGAGAGCAACCCTATGTCCTGGAAGTGGAATTGGCTCGCGGCACCATCAATCGCATGCGCAACCGGCTGGCCGAATGGACAGCCCAGGATGTCACGGTCCCCGACGCCCTGCGGGCGAAGGTGAACGAGTGTGTGGCCCTTTTTTCCCGCGCCGTGGTGGCTCAACACGACTCACCGACGGCGGCTGATCTGGCCCAGGAAACTCTCACGAGGACCCTACCGCTCACGACAGTCATCGCCAAGACTTTTTCCGAAGCGGTGATCAAGGCCCGGCGGAAGGTCAATCCGAAACTTACGACTCTGCTAGGTGCCGACCTGGGCAACAGGCTACTCGACCAGGGTTCTGCCCGCATGTTCCTGGAGACGTTCAACACGGCCGTCATCCCCATGTCGTGGCACGACATCGAGGTGCAAGAAGGCACAAAGAACTGGGTTCGAACCGACGCCCAGATCGACTGGTGCATGGCCCACGGCGTGAGAATTTGCAGTGGCCCGCTACTGAAATTTGACCGGGCGAGCGTGCCCGACTGGCTCTATTTGTGGGAAGGCGATGAGGAAACCATCTTCTCTCTGATGATGGAACATGTGCGAGAGAAGATTTCTCGATATCGACAACGTGTCCATGTGTGGCAATGTGCGGCTCGACTAATCAACGGCGAGCTACTCAGCCTGTCCCAGGAACAGCGGATGCGTATGACCATTCGCACCATCGAGATCGCGCGTCAACTCGATCCCCAAACTCCCATCGTCGTGACCTTCGACCAACCTTGGGGCGAGTACGCCTCGCAACACGAGACAGAGATTCCGCTTCATTTTGCAGACGCACTAGCCCGCTCCAATGTCGGACTGGCAGGCATCGGGCTGGAAATCAATCTCGGCTACCATCCCGGTGGCACACTTCATCGAAATGCCCTGGAGTTTAGCCGCCAACTCGATCGGTGGGCCATTCTTGGAGTGCCGCTCATGGTGTCGTTAACCGTGCCCAGCGACAGCGCCGAAGACAACGGGGCCCGCCGCCCCGACACGCTCTCTCCCGATGCTTGGAGTGAAAAGCGACAAGCCGAATGGACTCGACACTTTCTGCCGGTCATTCTCTCCAAGCCGAGTGTGCAAGCGGTCGTCTGGAATCAACTCCGCGATGACGAGCCTCACGACTTTGCTCACGGAGGACTTCTCAATTCGGGTGGTCAACCGAAGCCGGCGGTTTCGGAAATTAAGCAACTGCGGCAAGAAATGCTGATGTAGTGTCGGCCCCGCTTACGTAGGCGTCAAGCGCTTCGCCCGATACAAACCAGACACATATCGTCGCTTTGTGGATGCCCGGTGACAAACTGTTCCACATCGTCGAGCAGATGTCGCCCCAGTTCCTCGGCGTCCGGCACCTCGTCGGCAAAGCGTTTCTGCAAGCGATCCAGACCGTAGAGCTCCCCCTGATCGTTCATCGCTTCGCTGAAACCGTCGGTGTAGAGCGCTGCGTAGTCGCCCTTGGCCAGCGTCACGGAGAAGGACTCGTACGGATAATCTGAATCGACTCCCAGCGGCAGCCCGGCAGATTCCTCGCCCGGCATTTCTACCTTTTCTCCATGTCGAATCAGAGGCGGCAGGTGCCCTGCGTTGACAACCTGAATCTCGTCGCTGGCCGGGTCGAGTACGGCCAGCACCAGCGTCACAAAACGATCTTCCCAGCCGCTCCCACTAAAGGTGCGATTCAATCGCTGAATCGCGGCGGCCGGATCGCGCTCGCTGGCCAAACAATATCGCGATTCCGCGGTCAATTTGGCCATCAATAGGGCCGCCGACACTCCCTTGCCCGATACGTCCGCTAGCACCACCGCCAGACGACCGTCGGGCAGCGGAATGTAATCGTACGAATCTCCGCCGACATGCTTCGCCGGTTCGTAGAAATCGAAGAATCGATAGCCCGGGAATTCGGGCGCGCCGGCCGGAAGCAGGCCCTGCTGGACTCGATGAGCCATCTCGAGATCTCGTTCAAGGGCCTGCTGCCGCAACACGTCATCATGCAGCTGAGCATTCTCGATCGCCATCCCGGCTGGGGCCGCGACCCCCGCCAAGACCGCCAGATCATCCTCGGTGAAACGCCGCTTTTGATTGAGGGTGTCGATCTGAATGACACCCAACACATTCGACTCACTATCCATGAGCGGGGCGCACATCATCGACCGAATCGAGAAATCGGCGATACTCTGGCTCAGCTGAAATCGCTCGTCGCTCGTCGCATCAGCGGACAGAATCGCCTCTCGGCGATCAATCACCTCGTTCACAATCGTCCGACTGATGCGAACCGTGTCATCGTGGTCCGCCCGACGGAACTTGACGGCCTTCGGAATCAGAACGCCGTTAGCTTCATTCTTGAGAACAATAAACCCGCGATCGGCCTGAAAGAAGATTTTGAACAGACTGTCGAGCATCTTGGGCAACACTTCGTCCAGCGACAGAGTTCGACTCAAATCTCGCGATATCTCCAACACCGCCTGCAATTTGGCCTGCGGATTTGCTTCCAGCTGAATCTGCGAACCGTCGGACGTCATCTCCAACTTCGACATCACTCGCGAACTCGCCCCGTCGTCGACCAACACGGCCCGCGACGACTCTTCGTTGGGCATCGCGCCCCAGCTCGCTCCCGCCGGCTGTTGGTCGCGAGAAAATCGGAACGTCAGGTCACAGATCGTCAGTAGATCACCATCCAGCAACTGACGGCGTCCGCTAATCGCTTGATCGTTCACCAGCGTGCCATTGCGACTCCCCATGTCTTCCACGAAATACTGATCACCTTCGTGGACGATCTGGGCATGCTGGCGGCTGATAGCTCCGTAATCGAGCTGAATCTCGCAGTCGGGGTGCCGCCCCAGCACGACGCAGTCCGCTTCCAGCGGATACTGCTCATCGCTGCCTTCAGCATCGATTCGGGTCAGACTCGTCATCGGTAACCTGCAAGAAAGAGGAGAAAGAGGGATCTGCGGAGCAGGGATTGTCCGTGGCAACTCGCTCGACCGTTTTCTTCCCCACGCCGCTGAGCGAAGCTGTTAGACCGTATGATTCTAACCCTAGCGATTCTAATGTCTTCAAGTGGACCGGTGAAAGTAGCGCATCGACGGGCGAGACGATCTGCCATGTCGGTGATGGCCCGCCACTCTTGACTCCTGAGCCGGGGAAATTTAGGTTACGTGATTCAGAAAACCCGCGCAGCGGTGCCCTTTCGAGGGGTGACGCATAGACGACCTCGGCAGGCCTCACAACGAGAGCCGCCCGCCCGGGGCCAGAGCCGCTCTGCGGACCGATGTTCGCGCCGCTGCGGAGATTACCGCCGCGGAGAATAAACGTCACAGTGGGGAATAGTGTAACGGCAGCACGAGTGACTCTGAATCACTTAGTCTAGGTTCAAATCCTAGTTCCCCAACTCTCAAACCCCTTGTTTCAAGGGTTTTTTTACGCGACCCGCGCGACCTGCCCCGCGCGATCCCAGAGATTCTGGCGGCTCCGTTTCCCTCCAAACTGCGAGCATTTCCTGGTGGGTGGATCTTGGCAGTCATTTCTTGATCATGGGGACCGGTTCGTAAGATAATGCATGGCAATCCGCTGAAGGGGGTTCATTGCCTCAGGGTCCTACCCATGCGATTTCTCATCACAGCTCTGCTGACTATCTCCGTTCTGCCCGCAACCTCTTTCGCTCAGCCTTACAACAAGGGCGACACGGTCGTTGTCAGCACGAAGCAAGCTCCGATCAAAGTCAACAACAAGATCGTAGAGCAAATAGACCCTGGATTCATCTTTACCGTCACGGACGTCGATTCCGATTCCCTAGAGGTACGTCACACGCGGCGAGGCTGGATCAACAAGGAAGACGTCGTTCCGTTAGATCAGGCGTATGGCTACTTCAATCGCCTGGTGGAACAGCATCCGGAGGATGTGGAATGGCAGATTGCCAGGGCCATGATCAGCGACGCGGATACGCGCATTGCCGAGATCACATCACTGTTGAAGCAGCCGCTAAGAAAAGTGAATACGCAATCCCTCTACATCGCCCGCGGCAATGCTTGGAGCATGAAACAGGAATACGAAATGGCCATTGCCAATTTCAGCAAAGCGATTCGCCTCGATTCGAGTAAGGCGCCTGCCTACAACAATCGTGGAAACGCCTGGAATTCCCTGGGAAACTATGACAAGGCGATCATCGACTACAGCGCTGCTCTTGAGAATGACCCCGAGAATTCTGTGGTCTACTTCAATCGTGGCTCACTTTGGCTATTCAAAGAAGAACACGACAAGGCCATGTTCGACTTTGATATGGCCATTCGTCTCGACCCGAAGAATGCGCTCGCCTACTACACTCGCGGCCATACCTGGAAGAACAAGCAGGATATTGACCAGGCCATTGCCGACTATACCGAAGCCATTCTCATTGATCCGAACCTCGCCATGGCCTACTACTCTCGTGGCAACGCCTGGGGCGACAAGCAGGACTACGACAAGGCGATTGCCGACCTTACGCGCGTTTTGCTAATCGACCCTGGCTATGTCATGGCCTTCCTCGACCGCGGTGTCCTTTGGAACGCGAAAGGAGAGACAGACCTTGCCATCGAAGACTTTAGCGAAACAATCCGGCTGGCCCCAAACTTCCCGCTGGCATACACGAACCGGGCCATTGCCTGGAGAGATCTAAAGCAGTATGCCAATGCCATTGAGGATTTCAGTCAGGTGATTCGCCTGGAACCCAATAACGGCGAGGCTTACAACAATCGAGGCTGGGCATCGCTAAAACATGGCCTTTATGATGAGGCGGAAAGCGACTTCACGAGAGCTCTTCAAATCAACGCCAACGACTCATGGGCCCACAGTTGCTTGGCATGGCTGTTATCCACCTGCCCCGACGCAGACGTTCGCGACGGTGCCAGGGCGGTCAAGCACGGCGAATCGGCATGCCAACTGACGAACTACGAGAATCCCTACTACTTTGACACGTTAGCCGCCGCTTACGCAGAGACTGGACAATTCGACAAAGCGGTGGAGTGGCAGCGCAAGCTCGGCGATCTCTACAACGGAGAAGCCAAGGTGGAATGGCAGGAGATTCTCGACCACTACGAACGAGGCCAGCCTTACCGGATCGAGGCTACCACCCACTGAGCGCAGTCCGAGTAGGCGCTATTTTGGAGGTCATCTGGTCTTGGTGATCCCTTCGACGAATCGCCGAACGGCAAGGCCCCGGGCGCATGCCCGGAAGCTCTCGCCATGACGTTGCCCTCAGATCATGTGGCGCGGGTTAATCGCGCGACATGAAGAGTTGCAGGATATACCAGAACAGCAGGGCCACCGCGGCGAACAGGGCCAGCGACGCAGCCACATGTTGCCCAATTCGATAGTGATGCAAGACGTTGGATGTACTGTACAGAATATAGCCGCAAGCCAACGCGATCATCCCCACGACGAAGACGGTCCAGAAGGCAAAGGCTCCCGTGATCACGGAAATCACGATGATCAGCATCGCCCCCATCGAGGCCACGACCAGAATTCCTCGAAGGAAGGAAAAGTCTTTCTTCGTGACAAACACAAAAGCAGTCAATGCCCCGAATAACGCTATGGTTGCCAGGGCCGCCTCCCACAAGGCATTCGGATGCAGGGTGTAGGCGTACCAAAGCAAGGGCACAAAGATGATCGCCTCCGCCACCACGTAGAGTGACAAGCCCATGTACTGCATGCCGACTGACGAATCTGAATTAGCCCAGGAGTTGGCTATCCAGCTCACCACCATGAAGGCTCCTAGTACGATCAGCCAGCCGAATTGTGTCCCCAATAGCGTTCGGGTGATGCTCTCGGCCACCTGGGGAAACATGCCGAGGATAACTGCCTCGATCGCTACAAAGGCTGCGACCGCGCCGGCGAGATGCAAGTAGGTCTTGGCGATGAAACTGGCCCGCTCGCTCTCGGCCGCTTCCGCTGCAAAAGAAAACCTTGGCGCTTCATAGGGATTTCCTGCATAACTCATAACCTGGTACTCCTAACGGATCTGATATTGAGGTGCGGTAGCCGGCCCATTATCTTTGCCGCTGACCGAAATCTGACGAATGGGAAGTGGGCATGATATGTATGCCCACATCTAAATCATAGTCAATTCACGGATGTGCGACGACCTGAAGAAGGTGAAGAAAGCCGCGGAGATTTCCACCTGGAATTTGTGCTCGCCGGGGCATTCTGCAAACGCCGCTGGCAGCGATCGACGAGGAACCAAGCGTCTTGCTCGATCATCTGATACAGCACGAAGCGGCTGATCTGGCACCAAGCAGCCGCTCCGAGACGGGTCTGCCTGACGCGCCCTCAGTAAGAACAGCTTCTCCAAATGGTATTCGTCGGGCGGACACATTTACTCCGCCCCAGGGCGTCCGCGACACGAGTTGCTGCCGCTTGCCGTAAAATGGCCACTAACGGGCATTGATCGGAGCGGAAACTCCTATCCCGGCATCCCAGACACGGGTTGCCGAGCCCCCCATCGAGGCGGATCAACCAAGACTAACCTTCTGCCTACAAAGGATTTGCAGAAAATGCGCAATTTGCAGATTTTTTTGGTAAAATCGTTGACATAATCGCACGCTCACGGATAGACTAAGGCTCATGGTGGAGAAGAAGGCACAACTTTCACCTGTGAAATACACCTGGAGAAAGCTTACGACTTCGGCAAAGTCGCGGCAAAAAGGGCGTTAGTGACTCGATAAACTCGTAGGGAACTTTAGCTTCGCGGCGCGTTGCGCTGTGGAGATGACGTTCTCTAGGAGTTTTTTTATTGCCGAGACAAACAGCGGCACCGGCGTCTGTCGCTTACCGGTCAAGGATGGCAAGCATCTTTGCTTCGAGATCGGGGACGTACAACATTGAACATTCGTGACACGTTTTTGCAACAAGGAGATTTGGACATGAAGCAGAGCTTCGCAGTATTGACGGCACTCGTTGCCGTGCTCGCCTTCTCAAGCGTCGCTTCCGCTGGGCTGATGCCTGCGGACGCTGGTGATCCCGCCATTCCGGATTTGATCTACGATTATCTAACCGGCGAAGTCACCCTCTCCCAAGACGGTGCCGCTGGATTGATTGGATACTCGATCAAGAGCGCCGGCGCCTTCCTGCCTGGTGGACACACCCCGATCCTCGGTGGTGTTACGACCAGCCTGACGACGGAAATCGCCGAAGCGGCCCTGAGCACTCCGGCTCTCCCGGCCAGCATTGGCGTCATCTTGGCTCCTGGCCTCGATCTCGCCGCTCTGACCGGCACGTTGACGGACAACACCGTCAGCACCGGCCTCGGTGCCCCGTTGGTACCCTTCGACCTGGTTGTCGTCAATCAGTCGAGTCCCGTTCCTGAGCCCGCCACCATCGCGATGGCCCTCATGGGTCTCGTCGGACTGGGCCTCTACGGATGGCGACGTCGCAGCTGCTAAGCTGCCACCCGCTGCCTAGGCAGTAAAGAAAATCAAGAAGCCGTCGAGCTCTGCTCGGCGGCTTTTTTGTTGCGCCTCGATCATGGCTCCGGGAGACCACCATGCCATCGCGTCGGGCCAGGCTCAAAGTCTTATTCTCAGCAGGCATATTCTCATCCGTGCTTTTTTGTCGTAGACGCCGTAGACAACGTCTGTCACAGACAACATCTCTTGCCAGGCAAGAAGGACACGAGCCGCACACTAAGGAGGCGGGAGATCGGTGATCAACCTAGGTAGTCGAGGACCCGACTTCCGGAAGGTTCTTCCGATCTGGTTCAGATAGCCCCGGGTCGAATTATCGCCTGGCATCGCCTCGCTCATAAGAGAATAGACATTCATCAGCCCCAGGCGGGTCTGCAGACTCATATGCTCAATTTTGCGGGCGTTATCAAAGCGCCACGATTCGCTCACCAGATTCATGGCCAAGGCGTTTACCGGGTCGAAGGCAATCCGAAACCCCGCCGCATTGGCCTTGTCGTCGGCCAGATTCGGACGCATCACAGAAACGTCTTCAGGGCTATGCACAGCCCCCAAAGTGTGGCCAATCTCGTGTAGCAGGACTTCCAATCGCTCGGGGGCGGTCGTATTGGGATGCTGCTCCCGGATGAGGATGTGCCGTCGAAACAGGCCATAAGTCCCGCCGAGCCGAATTCGACCCCGTTTCGACACGTAGCGGCTGGTGAATCCGATTACCAGATCGATATCTTTGGGGATCGCCTCCGCCTCGAATTCCTTCAGAGCGTCTTCAAAGTCGTCTGCCTTTTCAGAATTCCATCTGCCAACCTCGACAACGTCCAGCTTGAGCCGACAGGTTTCTTCGAGAATTTTGGAGGCCGCCGCCATACGCTTTCGCAGGCGTTTCTCCCAAACTTGCTGCAGGGCCGGTTCTTTATGGTCAACCATGATTTTGACGGTCAGCGTTCCGACATCCTCAGTTCGCTCAAGATGGATTCCGTTCTGGACCTCTTCTTCGTCCTCCGCTTCAAGATTCTGCTTGCCTGAAGGGAGTGTCAGTCCTAATTCTTGGACGTCGAGTGTCCCCGAACCGTCCTGGATATGACCGAAAAAGTAGATCGTATTCGGTTTGAGCAGGTAGGGTTGAATTCCCTTCCCATTGTCAAAGGACATGCGACACGGTCCCTGCACAATGAGGGAAATCACATCCTGAGGATAGAGCTTCATTTCATGGTCGCCGCCACCCTGTTTCTCAACCTTGAAAGGAATCACGTCGGGGCTGCGATTGGTCAAGAGAATGACGCTCCCCAGGGCGGCCGACTGCCTCCCCAGAAGCCCGATCCCGGCCACCAGAAAGAGCATCGCCAGACCGCGAAGCCGCGAGCGGAGGGCGGAATGATGAGCTGCTGTCGTCTTCGTCACTTCTCACAATCCTGTCGTTATTTTTGAAGAAACTTGCCGGATATCAGGCAATTCGGCGGCTGAGTGGGGATCTTTGGAAGCTTGAACCCCGGATTCGCCCCATTTCTTAAGCCTCCGGGCCGCGCCCTCTCATCATATCCGAAAGCCTGCGCCAGCGGCCAGCAACCACCGCCCAGGGCCACCGAACCGCCCCCTGTAAAGGAGTCTGGCGACGATTTGACATCCCCCCCGCATAACCTATTTTTTCCAGTGATTTCCACCTCCTATTAGGTCGGGTATTGCGGACTGTTCATCCTTGATTTTCACAGCCCTCCAGGCGAATGGGGCGAATCGCGGAACCTGAGGACACGACGTCGTACGTGAACTGAGAGGGGCTGTGGATCCGACAGGCACTTTCCTGTGAGAAGCAAGACGTGTTTTCCAACAACAGCTATCGAATTTCCGCTGACAACTCCGGCTCGCTGTGGCTGATGTTCCGCTGCGTGCTCGCGCTGACAGCCGTCGTCGCGGTCGGGTCGCTGGGTTTCATGCTCATCGAGAATTGGCCCGCTTGGAAATCGATCTACTTCACGCTCATTACGATCACCACCGTCGGCTATGGCGACGAGGGTCTCTCTCCCCATGGAAAGGCGTACGCCGCGGCTCTCGTCATCGGCGGCATCGGCGTGGCGACCTACTCCTTGAGTCTGCTCGTCCAGACCGCCGTCAACTATCATTCCGATTGGAGAAAGAAGATGCAGGACTCCGTCGATAGCATGCAGAATCACGTCATTGTTTGTGGATTCGGTCGCATGGGTCGGGCCGTGTGCGAGCAATTGGTTCGGGAAGAGGCTCTGTTTGTGGTCATCGATCCCAGCGCCGAATCGTGTGAGAAGGCCATCGAGCATGGCTTCAAAATCATCCAGGGCAACGCCGCCGATGACGGAGTCCTCGCCCAAGCAGGCATCGACCGCGCACGGGCCCTTGTTTGCGCCGCGGCCTGCGACGCGGAAAACGTCTTTATCACCCTCAGTGGTCGTGAACTGAACAAGGAACTCTTCATTGTCAGCCGGGCCGACGGCACCGGGGCAATGAGAAAATTGCGGCGAGCGGGTGCCTCGCTTGTCGTCTCTCCGCATCAGACCGCTGGTTCCAAAGTCGCCACGACCATCGTGCGGCCCCAGGTCACGGGCGCGGCGGACCTCGACCACGATCGGATCGAAGGTCTCCAACTCGATGAAATCTTCATCGACGAAGACTCACCACTCTGTGGTCAGACCGTCGCCGGGTATGGCATGCAAGAGCGGCAGATCGTCTTCGTCGCCATTATCCGCAGTCACGGAGAGAGAATCGTGCAGCCTCGCGGCGACACCACATTTCAAAACGACGATATCGTCGTGGTGGTTGGCCAGGACGAAGACCTGGCACGCATGAAGCAAATCGCCGGCTGCCAAGTCGCTGTCGTCTAACGTTCTATCCTCGATGAGGAGCTTCGACCCGCAGACCGAGCACGTACCCATCGATCATGTGGGGCAACACCAACAGCTGCTCGCCTGGCAGATAGGCGTGATCGGCGGCTCCCATCGTTTCGATATCCAGCACGACAGTCGACCTGCCCTCGGCATCAACGCGGAGCACCTGGCCCTTCCGGAAATCGGTGAGCAGATATCCCCCGGATCCATCAAGTTCCACGCCGTCCAGATTTCCTAACGGCTCCTTGGTGATCAGCGTCTTCGCTCCACTCTTGAGATCGAGCCAATAGAAACGCCCTGGAACTTCCGTACTGAAGTCCAGCGGCGAAGGGTTGGGCCCCCAAGCACCGACCAGCAGCCGATCTCCGTCGACGAGTAGCCCGTTGGGACTCTCCAAATCGACTTCTTGGGCAAACTCCGCAACCTGACCATCCTGTACTCGATAGATCTTGTTGCCCAGCGTATCGGCGACGTAGACCGTTCCATCATCGGCGGTGGCGATATCGTTAAGGAATGTCGCCCCTTCGACCGGAATGCGTTTCGTGATCTTGCCAGTCTCGATATCGATCGAGACGACTTGATCGATATCGGCAACCCACAAAGTCGAGCCATGGGCACGCAGTCCTTTCGGAGCGTCGAGGCCCGTTACCCACTGCAGGTCAACGACAGTTCCATCTGTCTTGAGCTTGCTGATGTAACCATTGCCATCCTTCTCGATCGGCGTCCCGTTGACATTGGATACGTAGATCGTCTGGCTCGGAGCGTGATAATAGGCACTCTCGGGCTGAGCCAGTCCGGTGGTAACGCGCCACAGTTCCTTCGTCGAACCGGCAGCTTCACCGCCCGTATCGGCCTGACTCGGACCACTACAGGCGGCGGTACCAAGCATGGTCCAGGTCACGAATAGCGAGGCAAACATCGATCGGGTATTCATCAGTTCCTTACTCCAGGCCCTCATCGAAGGACCGTTTATGTCGGTGTGCTGCGTTTCAAATTTGACGATATTGCTAAGGCCCCTGGCAGACGAAGGAGCCCCTGAGAAGGTCCCAGTATGGGGGCCGTTGGACGTAGCGACCAGTGCCCCCAGCTGATCGGCCGATGGCCCGGGGAGGAAGTGCGACCGGGTTGGCGGCGACGAACTCAACCGCAGGCCCGTCTGGCACACTTTTGCGTTACGATAGAATATCGACACACTTGCTAGCGACTCGACCAGCTGCAGCTCAGGATACGAAATGATACGCCTCTCCCTTCTCACCGTTCAGCTCGTTTTCTGGTCCACGATCTCGGTCACCGGCGTCGCCCACGAGCCCGAGGACTCGGCCGAGGCCGTGAAGCCTCTCGATCAGATCCCGGCCCAACGTATCAGCGACGGCAAGTCTTTCGGCAACAACCCGGCGGTGGCGATCGGCCCTGACGATACGGTTTGGACCACCTGGATTCGCCATCACTTCGACAAGGGAGACGAGGTCGTCGTGGCCCGCGGTAAAGAACCAGCCGCGGTGCTTACGGATCGCCTGGGGCAATATCTCCGCCCGGTCATTACGGCAACCGAGGACGAAGTCGTTTGCGTATGGACCGTTACCCGGCACAATCATGTCTCGACGATCTGGCAAGCCCGCCTCCAGAATGGCCGGTGGTCGAAGCCCACGCGACTCGCTCCCCAGGAAGCTCGAGCTCACCAGAACCCGGAGATTGCCAGTCGAGCTGACGGCACGATTGCGGTCGTCTACCAAGTGCATACCGGTCAGGACTACGACCTCCACGCGAAAATTGGCGACAAGTTTGTCGTCATCAACGAAACCCGATCCAACGACTGGGATCCGACCGTCGTGTTCGACCGCGAGGGAACCTTGCACATCGCTTGGAGCGGATTCGATCGGGGCGACTACGACATTTTTTGGAAGCGGGGGCAAGCGGAGCCAAAACGCATCTCCGATCGCGGCCAATACGATCTGCATCCCTGGCTGACCGCCAGTCCGGACGGTAGCGTTTGGGCCACCTGGGACGTCGCCGTCGTGCCGGGCCACGCGCTCTCGGGCGAGACAACCATCAACGGCGCAAACCTCGGTGCCAAGGTCCCTTCCAACTACGGCAGCGGAGAGAAGCACGGCATCGAAGTCCGCGTGCTCGACAAGGACATCATCCGCCAACCTGGCAAGCCGCTGGAGCAAATCATTCCCTTCGGTCCGATCGAGCCGCAGCGAGGGCGAGTCAGCGGACCACCTAAGGAACACAAGAGCGGCCACGGTTCGCTTCCCAAGATTGGCATCGGCCCGGACGGCCAGGTGTGGGTCATCTACCGTGTCCTGCGCCAGACCGAACTGGGATCGTGGCTGCCGATGCATGGCACCATGTACCACTGGGACTTGCTGGCGCGTCCGTTTGTCGACGGCGTATGGGCGACCCCCGTTCGATTCGCCGACTCGGACGGCTATCTGGAAGAGGCCGACGTGGCAATCGGTCGGACCGGCGTGCATGTCGTCTTTGGTGGCGAACAGCGTGCCGAGTCGGGCAAGCGGATGCGACGTCAGCCTCCGCCGCCCAAGGATCCGGGAAATCACCATCACGACTTCGACGGTCGTGTGGGCTGCAATGGCGAAGTCTATGCCGCTCAGTTACCCGCTTCGGCAACGCCGGCCCCGGAGATTGCGGGCCTACCCACGGCGGCTGCTCCCCGGGATGCTTCATCTCGACTGCGCGCCCGCGGCGAGCCTTATCAGGCCACCGCGGGAGACAAGACCTATCGGCTCTATTGGGGCGATACGCATCGCCACTCCAATGTTTCGCGGTGCAGCGTGGGTATCGAACCATCGCCCGACGACTTGTATCGCTATGGCGACGATGTCTGCAACTACGATTTCTTCGCTCTGAGCGACCACGGCATCCATCTCCGCAATACCGACGCCGACGCCGGAAACTACTACTGGTATCTCAATCTCAAGCTGGCCGACTTGTATCACGTCCCCGACTACATGAGCGTGCTCTACAATTTCGAGTGGACTATGCGTTTTCCCAACGGCCATCGCAATGTGATCTTTCCCGGACGCCCCACCTTGAGAATGGACTACCTGATGGACGAATCGAACGACTTGTCCAAAGGGTGGAAATTTCTGGAGCAGTCCGGCATGAAGGCGATCACCATCCCCCACACCAGCGCCGATCCAGAGCAGGGCACTGACTGGTCGGTACAGGATGATCGCTATCAGCGGGTGATGGAGATCTTTCAGTCGGCTCGTGGCTCTTACGAACATGAAGGCTGTCCACGCCAGTTTCATCGCACTCAGAACAAGCAGGGGTTCTATTGGAATTGTCTGGAGAAAGGCCACCACGTCGGCGTCATCGCCAGTAGCGACCATGGCTACGGTGTTGCCTACGCCTGTGTCTACGCGGAGAAGAATTCACGCGAGGCGATTTGGCAGGCGATGTGGGATCGCCGCTGCTACGGCTCGACCACCTACGGTCTCGTGCTCGACGTGCGTAGCGGTGACCATTGGATGGGCGAGGAGTGGACCTCCCGCGAAGCACCTGTGCTGGAAATTCATACCGAAGGGGCCGCGCCGATTCGTTCGGTCGAAATCATCGGTCGATCTCAAGTTCTCCACGCCGAAGGAAGCGCCCAACAGCCACTGCTCCGTCGCCAGCATCGCATCCGCTGGTCCGACCCGGACTGGGACAAACAGGACCAAGAACAGTGGTACTACGTCCGCGTGATTCAAACGGATGACGAAATCGCCTGGTCGAGTCCCGTGTGGGTCAAACCGGAGAGGCCGGCCGAGACGACAGGCAGCAACAGCGATCGGTGAGAAGGCTTAGTAGTCGATGTACTTGGGCGAGTTCAGCCAAACGCCCTTGGTGGTAGTGCTGACAATCCACCCACCCGTGTCCGACTGATTGACGTCGTCGGGAATCTTTGGCTTGTCGGTGTTGATCACGGTGATATACGTGTAGCCGGTAACTGGATTCTCGGGAATGGTGCTCATCACAGCGGGCGGAATGCCGCCGCCGTTGTCCACGTCGTACTGCACCCACCAGACCGGCACCCGCGATCGCATCTCACGCAGCGTGTACCGAATTCGCGACTCCATGGCGTCCTCCTCGCTGCCGGTGATCTGCGTGATCACCGTGGCGGCCAGAACCGCGGTGATCACCACCACGATCAGCACCTCGATCAAGGAGAAACCGGATTGTCGGTGTCGACGGGACATGCTCAGCTCCAGCGCTTTCGTTGCGGCGCGGAGTTCCTGGGGCGAACTGATTCAATGTGGATCGATCGATCCACAAGAAATATTGATCGCAGCAGAGGGGATGGCAATCTGCGGCTTACCGCATACCCGGCACATCCCTCCGCCGCCAGAACAGTTCACATCAATTCTGCACAGAATGGCGGTCAACATACCCCCAATGGGGTAGTCGTAGATCTCCTGCCTGGCAGGGCGTTTCGCCCGCGGGAGGCCTGCCTGCTCGGTACTGCATAGCCGCCTACTGCAATCTGTGTCGCCGCTCCTTACAGCAACACGTCACGAATGACGTTTCCATGCACGTCGGTCAGGCGACGATCAATCCCGTTGTGGTAGAAGGTGAGTCGCTCGTGGTCGATGCCCAATAGATGCAGCACCGTGGCGTAGAAGTCCCACACGGTCGAGACGTTCTCGACCGCCCGCCTGCCGAACTCATCGGTAGCACCGTAACTGATTCCCCCGCGCACCCCGGCTCCCATCATCCAGCAGGTAAAGCCGTCGGGGTTGTGGTCCCGGCCACTGGTGCCCTGTTGATGGGTCGGCATGCGTCCAAACTCGGTCGTCCACAACACAATCGTCTCGTCGAGCAATCCCGTTCGCTTAAGATCGGTGAGGAGTGCCGCCGTCGGTTGGTCGAAGATCGGGCAGTGCCGCTCGTAATCGGGCTTGAGCGACTTGTGGGCATCCCAGTTCAACAGCCCATCGACGCCGGAGGCCCGCGAGGCACAATAGAGATTCACATAGCGGACGCCGCGTTCCAAGAGCCGCCGAGCCAGCAGGCAGTTCCGTGCGTAGGCCGCCTTGAGATGGTTCTCGTCGGTCGTGCCATACTCGTCATGAACCGCCTGCGATTCCTTCGCCAGGTCAGCGACCTCCGGAGCGGATAACTGCATGCGCGCCGCCAGCTGGTAGGCCGCGATGCGAGCTTCCAAATCGCTCTCGCCCTGGCGTGTTTCCGCGTGACGCTCATTCAGCAGCCGCAGATATTCCCGAGTCGCCTGCTCTTCTTTAGCCCCGATGCCATCGGGCACCTTGAGATTGCGGATCGGTTGTTGAGCGCTGAGCATGACCGCTTGATGCCGGGCGGGCAGAAAACCGTTGCTCCAGTTCGCCTTTCCATTGGGCGGCTCGCCGCGAATGTCGGGAATCGCGACGTAGGCTGGCAGATTCTCGTTCTCGCTTCCCAGAGCATGACTCAGCCAAGATCCGGCCGCCGGAAAGCCTTCGAGAGCATGCCCCGTATTCATAAAGACGCAGGCCGGGCCATGCGTATTGCTCTTGGAATGCAAGGCATGCCAGAAGGCGATGTCGTCGACATGCTTGGCCATGTGAGGCATGAGACTGGTAATCTCCTTGCCGCTCTCCCCACACGGCACGAAGCTCCAAGGGCTCTTCATCAAGTTGCCGTTCTTGCCCTGAAAACTCAAGAAGTCCTCGGCCCCCGGCAGCGGCTTGCCGTGTTGTTTGGCCAACTCCGGTTTGTGCTCCCAAAGATCCATGTGGGACGCCGCCCCGGGACAGAAGATCTGCAGCACCCGTTTCGCTTTGGGGGGCGTCTTCGTGAGGAAGGCCGGCTTCTCCGCTGCGCTAAGCTCCTGCCCAAGCAGATGCGCCATGCCCATGCCCGCCAGCCCGGTATAGACGTTGCCCAGGAACCCTCGTCGCGAGAGCGCCTGTCGGGCATTCAAAATTGCCTGCTGCTGGGGGTAGATCATCTCACTTCCTCGGATGGACGGGTTTCACCGTTTCTTCTTGGGCATTTATTTCCGCGTAATTCTTGTCGGGCATGTCTTCCTCAGGCCGTTGTGTCCTTAGTCGACGTAGATCAATTCGCTGGTGTTCAATAGCGCTCGACAGAATGCTCGCATTCCATGTTCTTCAATAATTCCCGTCGCGGTGGCGACTTCCTCTTCCGACGGCTCCCGCGAAAATGCCAACTCGAACGCGCGATGAACCTGGTCAGCCAACTCATCACCGGCGTCCTGCTTGAGCCGCTGGGAAAGGAATTCAGCCATGTCGAGTGTGAAACTGTGATTCATCAGGGTTAGTGCCTGCAGCGGCGAGGTGGTCGTACTTCGTCGCGGAGTCGAGAACGCGCAGTCGGGGCCGTCGAAGTCGCTCATCAAGTCAACCTGCGACGCCCGAGCGCGATGATGGTAAACCGCCCGGCGATACGTCTCCGGAGAGTGCTTGTCACGGGGTACGTAGGTGGCCACGTTATCCCGCAGGTACTTGTAAAGCCGGAATCCGGGGCCCCCCATCCGGCTATCCAACTTGCCCGAGACCGAGAGCATCGTATCGCGGATCTCATCGCCGCTCAGCCTGCGTGGGGGGAATCGCCACAGCAGCCGGGCATCGGCATCGACCTTCGCGGCATCCCCTCGATGAGTACTATTTTGGCGATACGTTTGCGAGAGCATGATCTGACGGTGCAGCGGTTTGATCCGCCATCCATCTTGGCGAAGCTGTCCCGCTAACCAGTCGAGCAGTTCCGGGTGAGAGGGTCGACCACCCATGAAGCCGAAATCGCTCGGTGTCGCCACAATGCCCGTACCGAAGTGATAGTGCCAGATACGATTAACCCACACGCGCGGCGTGAGCGGATTGTCCTCGGCCACCAGCCACTCGGCCAAGGCTAGCCGCCGGTCGCCCTCGGAGGTATCGTTCTTCAATTCAAAGGGAGAGACATTCGCCAACACATGAGGGCTGGCCGGCAGCACCTCCTCCCCGATCCTTTGGACGTCGCCACCGAGAAAAACATGGGTCTTCTTCGCCGCCGGGCGAAAGTAGCCAACCCACCATTGCGTCAGCTGTGGCAAAGCCCGAATCCGCTTATCGACATCGTCCACGATCGTGTCGTGCATGGTGATCTCGGTGCTCTCGCCGGCCGTTCGCTCCGCCAGGTAGAGCCGCATCTCGCGGTGTTTTTGATTGGCTGGCCGACGATCGTAGGAATCGACCACCCGCCGCCAGTTCTCGCCGTCGGAAGAGACCTCGATACGGTACTCGCAAGGAAATCCCTGGCGTCCCTGGCTGCCGACCGCGTTCGGTCGATCGCTGGAGAACGTCACCCGATCAATCGTTTCCGCCTCTGCCAACTTGATCGTCAGGTTCGGGCTCTCCGCCACCCACCAGGCGTTGAAGTCGCCGTCATTGGTTAGACTCGCGTCGTAGGCCCCCATGAAGTCGGCTGCCACCCGGCTCGAACCAATCGCCTCACCACCGGCGGATGCGAGCGCTACGTTGCGGGAATTTTCACCGGCCGTCCAGACCTCAAACTCATCAAGCCGATAACCGGTACTCCAATAGATGTTGGTGTCGACACGTTCGACCGCCAGGCGGATGTAGCGAGCCTCGACCGCGTCGAACTTCTCCTCGGTGAACTGCTGACTAACAGCCGGCCGCTTCCAGGACTTCTCATACTCCTCCGCCTTGGCCTCCGCGCGAGCGAGGATCTTGTCGATCAAGGCCTTCTTCTTGCTTCGCAAGCCGGCTCGAATCTTGTCGAGAGCTGTCTTTTCTCGGTAGAAGCGTTGTCGCTTGGCCAGCGGATCGACCGCCCGCGAGCCATGGACGACACCTCCGAGCGTCGCGTAAAACTGATAGTAATCACGCTGTGAGATCGGATCGAATTTATGATCATGACAGCGAGCACAACCGACTGTCAGTCCCAGAAACGTTTCGCCCGCGGCGCGAATGATCTCATCAACCGTATTGGCGCGAATCTGCCGCTCTCGCACCGGGTCCTGATTGCCGACCGTGTCGTAAGGCCCACAAACCAAAAAGGCGGTCCCCACCGACACCTCGGGATTCTCCCCGTCGATCATGTCGCCCGCCAGATGTTCCTTGACGAGTTGATCGTACGGTTTATCGTCGTTGAACGATCGAATGATATAGTCGCGAAATGGCCAGGCGTTGGTGATGATGTGATTCTGTTCGAAGCCCGTACTCTCCCCGAATCGCACCACGTCGAGCCAGTGGCGTCCCCATTGTTCTCCATAGCGGGGCGAAGCGAGCAAGCGATCAACCAGCTCCGCGTACGCTGCGTCACCAACTTGGTCGGGCTGACCTGTCTCCTGCCGACATGCGGCCAGGAACTGCTGCACTTCCTCCACGGTCGGCGGCAATCCATGCAGATCGAACGTCGCTCGGCGGATCAAGACCCGCGGACTTGCCGGAGCGGAAGGTTCTAGGTTCTCCGCGCGGAGTTTCTCCCCCACGAATCGATCGATCGGACTCTGCTGCCAAGCGGCCGACGCGGAAGAAACACTCGGCGGTTCGCTCTTCTCAATCGGCTGAAGCGACCACCAGTCGTAACCGGCTCGGCGGTCGGTCGTGTTCGCCAGAGGATCGAGCGGCGCTTCGGGATAGTAAGCGCCGGCCGAAATCCAACTCCGCAAGGCTTGCACTTGCTCGCCAGAAAGCGGCTCATCGGGGGGCATCTCCCCATCGGTAACCAGCTTGAGTAATCGACTCTCGTCCGGTTTTCCCGGCACCAGAACAAGGCCTTCATCACCTCCGGCCAGGGCCGATTCGCGGGTTGTCAGATCGAGCCCCCCCTCGCCACTCGCTCCATGGCATTCGAGACAGCGGCCGACCAGGATCGGCTTCACATTCTGCTCATAATCAGCAGTCTGTTCGGTGACCGCGGAGAGCTCTTCGCCAGCTGAATTCACCGCTGGCAGAACGATGCCAGCCAAGATGATCAAGAACGGGATGTAGCGGCGATGGTTCACGGGTCGGCACACGGCTGGGGGCGAAAGCTTGTCAAATAACGAGTTAGCACCTGTCGATCGGTCGAGGCGATCGAGGGTTCGCAGCTGAGGGCATTATAAGTCGCCGCTCGCCAGGGCTCTACGCATCCCCCCTAGCAAGACCCCAGGCCCTGCAAAACAGGGCAAATTCCTTGACTTTGGACTTCACCTGCAAGTAAACTAGGAGCTGTGTAAGCGTGTCTATACACCGCCACGGCCGAGGGTTCTTATCAAACCTCTGAGCCGAGGTTGCGTACGCAGAATCGAGCCATTCAACGGTTGAGTCAGTGATCCCGACGTAGCGGTCCCATCTTACTTGCTTGAACCGAACTTCTATCGGTTTGCGTACCGCTCATGAAAGGCTCTCCGGTCGGTTCGATCTTGGATCTACCCGGCCCGGCTTTTCTCGCGCGGGTGACAGGTCCACTTCGTCCCAGATTTTGCTTCTCGCAAGGTACAGAAACAGAAGAAGATATTCCCAGCAGAAACAGGGCAACAACAGAATAGGAGCCATCGGGGCTGGCCGCCAGCGGCCTATCCCCCAGAGCTCTTCTGAGGAGAGGAAACATTGAGGACGATGATCAGAGAACGGCAAATACTATTTTATGCATTGACACTTCTCCTGCTCGGGCCGTTGACCGTTCAGCAGGCCAGCGGATTCGAGTATTTGGGCAACGCCAAGTGGGACCCCGGTTTCGATTCCGGATCTTTCTTCGTGCAATCCCCGCCCAACGGTCCACAGTCGCCGGGCGCCGCCAGCTGGAGCGCTGTCCCGACGGGCCAGCCCATCTCTCTCTTCGCAGCCGGCTTTGAAACCCATGGTGGCACCACCACCGATATTGAGACCCTGATCACGCCCGCTGTGGACGGACTGGAGTATGCCATCTTCTCGGCCGCGTTTGAGGTCTGGACCGAACCGGCGCGCATCGACGATCTCGGTCAGGTTGCCGACTCCGGCGCAGAAGTTGGCGACCTCAGTGCGAACGGCGGCAACATCGGCGACATTCGCGTGGCGGCGTTCCCCTTCGACGGAGTTGCCAACACCTTGGCCCACGCCTTTCAACCTGGTACCGAATCGATGTATGGTCCTGGCGGGGCAATCGCGGGCGACATTCACTTCGACGTCTCCGAGACCTGGATCGACGATCCGGCCGACGACACCTTGGTACAAGACTACGATTTCTATACGATCGCGCTGCACGAGCTGGGTCACGCCCTGGGACTGGACCACGTCGCCCAAGCTTCGGGGGCGGTGATGAAACCGTTCTATACCGGCACCCACCGGGTGCTGACCGCAGACGACATCGCCGGGATTCAGGCCATTTACGGGGCTCGACTCCAAGGCGACATCGACAAGGATGACGACGTCGATGTCAGTGGCGACATCCTGCCGGCGTTCTCCAACTTCACGGGACCCAATCCCGCGGGTCTGCCAACCCACGGCATGCGAATGGCCGAAGGCGATGCCGACTACGATGACGATGTCGATGTCACCGACATCCTGCTGATGTTTGGCGCCTTCACTGGCCCGCTCGACGAGGCGGGTGGCGGTGGACTGGCCGTGGCCGAAGCGGGCGATCCGGGCGTGCCCGATTTGATTTACGACGCGGCCACCGGCGAGGTGGTGCTCGATCCCGACGGATCTTCCATCATCGGCTACTCCCTCAAGAGCGCCGGAGCGTTTCTGGCCGGAGGCCATACGCCGATTTTGGGAGGCGTGTCGACGAGCCTCGCCACCGAGTTGGCGGAAGCGGCGCTCAGTTCTCCTGGCGGCCCCCTGAGCATCGGCTTCGTCTTTCCGCTGGGTCTCGATCTGGCCGGCCTAGCCGCGCTGTTGACCGACAATACTGTGAGCACGGGCCTGGGTGCCCCGCTGGTGCCCTTCGATCTAGTTGTGTTGGGAGGAGCGGCGGTGCCCGAGCCGACCACGGCCGCCTTGGCGATGCTGGGATTGATGACGCTGCTGGCGATAGCGCTTCGTGAAAGGCGGCGCTCGAAGGGTGCCTAGGAGTTGGAAAAACACTCTTGCACCTACGGCAAGGAACGCCAACAAAGTATGACAATCAACAGTCCTTTCCAGGGATGGGGACGCTCTCGCGCGTCTTCTACAACGCAAACGGAGATCAAGGAATGAAGCGCCGAGTATCGTTCACGACAAGGTTCGTCCTTCTGCTTGTTGGCTGCTTGTTTGTCTTCGCCCAGACAGCTCCGGCCACGGAAATCACCAGCTTCCAGGGTCAGGAGGTGATGGTGACTTCCGATGTTTCGGGAAGTCACACGACCACGCCTGGCGTCTCGGCATTCGGCCTCGATCATGACGGCGTGGCTTTGATGCGAATCACGTTCCCCGCCGGGACCATTCGTTGCTCTGGCTCGTTGCTGACCGACGGCGGACGCACCTGGGCGCTGACCGCGGCCCATTGTTCCAACGGTGCCATCAGCGCCACGATGGAATTCGACACGCCGACCGGGACCGTTATCGCCACCGCCACCGGAGCTAGCAAATTCAACGTTCATCCCAGCTACAACGGCGATACTTTCAGTGGCTACGACTTGGCCCTGATCGAGCTTGACGCCGCGGTTACCCCGTCGATTACCAGCTATGAACTGAACCGCACCGTCGACGAAATCGGAGAGCAGATTGTCGTCGCCGGCTACGGCAACACCGGCCACGGGTCGACCGGACAGATCGGCGGCACCGCGGGAACCAAGCGAGTGGGACTCAATCGGTACGAGTACCAAGGCGTTGGTGGTCTTAGCGGAGGTGCCGGCATCTTCAACAACCACACCATGCTGACTTACGACTTTGATAGCGGTCTGGCTGCCAACGATGTCTTTAACCTCAATTACGGCTTCGCTCCTGACCTCGGCTTTGGCGACGACGAAGCGGGACTGGCTCCGGGCGACTCGGGCGGACCGAGCTTCATCAACGATGGCGGTGAAATGAAAATCGCCGGCGTCCACTCCCACGGATTTCTAATCGCCGGGCATCAAGGCGACTATGGTGGGGGGCTCAACTTCGGCTGGGGTGAGCTTCAAGGCGACGCCCGCATCAAAGAGGATTCGATTCTCTCCTGGATCGACAGCGTCATTCCGGCCGATTTCTCGGCCAACGCCTCGTTCGACAATGTCACCGACACCGACGTCTTAAATCTCGACTTCGGCAACGTCCTCGTGGGTAGTTCCGTCTCTCCCCTGGGCGTCGACCTCACCAATCTCGACAACGCGGGCGCCGGCTTGACCGCGCGACTCGAACTGCTCTCGGTCACCGGCAGCGGAGATACTGGAGCCCTCACGACCGATGTCGCTCCCTTTACCGACCTCGCCGCGGGGGGCACCAACAACTTCGAGGCGATGCTTGACTCCTCCGCCCTCGGTCCGTTCTCGGCTTCTTACGATATCGACTTCACCGACTCCCTCGGAACCAATCAGACTCTAACCCTCAATCTCAACGGCTTCGTCGAGAATGTCGACGACGCGGCCAAGCCCGACTTCGTTTACAACACGACCACGGGAGAAGTCTGGATCGACCCGACCGACAGCGGGACCCTCATCGGCTACCATCTGCAGACCCCCGGCGCGTTCCTGCCGGCCAATCACACGACCGTGTTGGCGGGCGTGGCGACTTCCCTCTCCACCGAACTCTCCGAGGCGGCACTCAGCCCGATCACGGCGCCCGCAAGCATCGGCAATGTGCTCGCTCCCGGTCTAACCCTCAACCAGGTTTCCGCGCTGTTGACCGCGAATGACGCCAGTATCGGACTTGGCGTCCCGCTCGTCGGGTTCGACCTGGATATCGCCTGTGGCGCGGGCGACGCCGATTGCGATGGGGATGTCGACATCAGCGGCGACATTCTGGTTGCGTTCACCAATTTCACCGGTCCCGGCACGACTCAAATGCTGCGAGTTCAAGGCGACGTGCACGGACACGCCGCCGGTTTTGGCGACGACGATGTTGATGTCGACGACATCCTGCAAATGTTCTCGTCCTTCACCGGACCGCTCGATGAAAGCGGACTGGGAAATTCGCTCGGCCTACTCGGTGCCGCCGAAGCCGGCGATCCGGCCATCCCCGACCTGATTTACGATTCGACAACCGGAGAAGTGATTCTCGATCCTGACGGATCCGCCATCATCGGCTATTCGCTCAAGAGCGCCGGCGCCTTCTTGGCCGGCGGCCACACGCCGATTCTGGGTGGCGTCGCCACCAGCCTATCGACGGAACTGGCCGAGGCCGCGTTGAGTTCGCCCGGCAGCGCCATGAGCATCGGCTTCGTCTTCCCGGTAGGACTCGATTTGGCTGGTTTGTTGGCCTTGCTCACTGACAACACCGTGAGCACCGGACTAGGCGCACCGCTGGTGCCGTTTGACTTGGTCGTGGTGGGTCTGGCTGTGCCGGAGCCCAGCACGTTCGTCTGCTCCGCGTTCGGTCTCGTCGGCATGCTCATGTGGATGCGTCGGCGTCGTCGCTAATCGCACCCCGCGTTCCCAGCGAATTGACACTGCCAACGGCCATCGACTACCATAAGTCGTGTGACAGTGGTCGGTTGCATCGCCGCCATGCAGCGTATCCCGCTCGCCTGCGGAACTATTCCGCAATTCATCCCCGCCTGAAGCCTGTTGCTGCGATCGTGCGACATCTCGGCTCCGTTGTTGATCTCGTGCCGAGCGTCTGCCGACAGCACCCGAATCAACGCCTGGGAATTTTTCAATTCTGGAGAACCACGCCATGACGCCGTGTGTTAGACCTCGAATGATTCGATTCGCCGCTCTCATCGTCGGCGTGCTCGGCGGCCTTCTCGCGGCTTCTCCTACCGGGCTCGCCGACGACTCGCTCAACGACGGCCAGCTTCCGCCAGCGGCCACCACCAAGATCGATTTTGCCAAACATATTCAGCCGATCTTCCAGACTCGCTGTTACGAATGCCACGGATTTCAGAATCCGGAGGGTGACATTCGCCTCGACTTGAAGAAGTCGACCATGGAAGGAGGCGACTCCGGTCCAGCGATTGAAGTCGGCAACAGTGCCGAAAGCCTGCTTATCCATCTGGTCACTGGCCTCGAAGAAGATATGCAGATGCCGCCTGAGGGACACGGCTCTCCACTGACGACTGATCAAGTCGCTCTCCTGCGAGCCTGGATCGATCAAGGGGCTCCCTGGCCGGCGGAAGCCGACGGCGATCCCCGACGGGTACGTGGTCAGAATCACTGGGCGTTTCAACCGATCGTAGCAGTCGCCGTTCCTGAGCAGGACGACGCCTGGGTTCAGAATCCGATCGACGCCTTCATTTTGGATCATTTGGAGTCCAACGGCGTACGGCCTTCAGCGGAAGCCCCTCGGCGGGTGCAAATTCGCCGGCTCTATCTCGATCTGATCGGCCTGCCACCCTCGCCGGATGAGTGGAATCGCTGGATGCAGGACAAGGGATCTGACTGGTACGAGCGGCTCGTCGATTCCTTGCTCGCCTCGCCCCATTTCGGCGAACGCTGGAGTCGTCCTTGGCTCGACGTCGCGCGTTACGCGGACAGCGACGGCTTCGAGAAAGACCTGCCGCGCCCTCACGCCTGGCGCTGGCGCAATTGGGTGATCGACGCCTTGAATCGTGATCTACCGTTCGACCAGTTCACCGTCGAGCAACTGGCCGGCGACCTCCTGCCGAACAACACGACCGAGCAGCATGTCGCCACCGGATTTCATCGCAATACCTTGATCAATCGCGAAGGCGGGGTCGACGGCGAGGAAGATCGCGTCAAGCGAACAGTCGACCGCACCAACACCCTGGGGAGCGCCTGGCTCGGCATGACCGTCGAATGCAGCCAGTGCCACAATCACAAGTACGATCCAATCTCGCAGCAGGAGTATTTTGAGCTGTATGCTTTCTTCAACAGCCTGGAAGAGCCCGATATCCCGGCACCCTATCAAGATGAGATCGACGCCTACGATACGGCCAAGGCAATCTACGACGAAGCACATCAACCGTTCCTGAACGCCATTGCCGCCTACCGCTCCGGAAAATTGCTCACCGCTCAGGTCGAGTGGGAGAAGAGGCAGGCGGGCCGCCAGGCTGAGTGGGAGGTCTTGGAGCCACAGCAGGCGATCGCCCAATCGGGCGCGGAAATCGAACCACTCGACGACGGCTCCATGCTCGTCAGTGGAAATCTACCCTCCCGCGACATCTACACGCTCCAAGCAAGTACCGGGCTCAAGCGAGTAACCGCGATTCGACTGGAAGTTCTACCGCACGCCAGTCTTCCCAAGATGGGACCCGGGCGGGGCGACAACGGCAACATTCTGCTGAACGAATTCAAGCTCTACAGCCAGCCGACCGACGGCAGCGGGGAGAAACAGCCGATCGCCATCTCCGAAGCCCGTGCTGACTTCTTCCAGTATCCCTACGGCCCCGCCGGCGCCCTGGTCAAAGACCGCAACGGTTGGGCCCTGCTGCCGCGGGTGGGCGAACGTCACGTCGCGGTGTTCAAGCTGAAGGATCCACTCATCGATCTCGACTCGCTCACGCTGACAATCGAGATGAAACAGCAGTACGGTGGTGCGCGCACGATCGGACGCTTTCGCCTCTCGTTAACCGATCAAGATCGACAGGTCGAATTCGACGCCATTTCCAACCGCATGATCAAGATCCTGCGGACTCCGCCGACTGAAAGAAGCGAACAACAGCTCGCCCAGCTAACCGACTACTACGCTTTGTTCGACCCGGGTCTTCTGGAACTCGAAAAGAAAGAAGTGGCTCATCGCGACACCGCGCCGCCCGATCCGCGAACCAGCACCCGAGCCCAGGTCGTCGTCGAACGTGGAAATCGTCGCCAGACCCAGGTCCATATTCGTGGCGATTTCTTGCGACCGGGCGAGAAAGTCGAGACCGGCACCCCCTCGATCTTGCCGGAACTAAAGACTCGTAACTCGCAGCCCGATCGACTCGACCTGGCCAACTGGCTACTCGATGAAGACCATCCCCTGACCGCTCGCGTGGCGGTGAATCGCGTTTGGCAACAGTACTTTGGTCGCGGCATCGTCGCCACCGGCCACGACTTCGGCACCCAGGGCGATCCGCCAAGTCATCCAGAATTGCTCGACTACTTGGCCCACCGCTTCCGCGAGAGCGGCTGGCAGGTGAAGGCGCTGCATCGGCTGATCGTCACCTCGGCCACCTACCGTCAGTCTTCTCACGCGCGGCCCGATCTCAAGGAAGTCGATCCGCTGAACACGTGGCTCGCTCGACAGAATCGACTCCGAGTGGAGGCGGAGATTGTGCGTGACCTGGCGCTCGCCGCCAGCGGATTACTCGACAAGACGATTGGCGGCCGTAGCGTCCGCCCGCCGCAACCCAAGGGTCTCGACAAGCTCGGGTATGCCGATAGCGTAAAGTGGGTCACCAGCGAAGGCGCGGACCGCTACCGACGCGGGCTCTACACGTTCTTCCAGCGGACCGTTCCTTACCCGATGCTGATGACGTTCGACGCTCCCGATTCGAATGTCAGCTGCACGGTCCGCGACCGCTCGAACACACCGATCCAAGCTCTCGCACTGTGGAACGACCCGGTGTTTGTCGAGTGTGCCCAGGCGCTGGCCCGCAGGACCGTCAACCAAGCACCGATCGGCTCGGAGCGGGACAACGTGGGCGATCGGGTTCGTCACGCCTTTCAGTTGTGCCTGTCGCGTGATCCCGACCGCGAGGAATTGGCTGATTTCGTTTCCCTGCACGACACGTTATTGAAGTATTACGACGGGCAAGCCGAAGCGGCCCAACAGGCCGTCGGCGCGGGGCCCCAGCCGAAAGCCGTCTCGCCGGCCGAGCTTGCCGCCTGGGTGGGAATCTCTCGCGCGCTCATGAATCTCGACGAATTCATTACGAAGGAATGATCCTCATGGCGATGCCGCTCGATCTGATGGACGTCAACCGCCGTCGCTTTCTCATGCACAGCGCCAATAGTGTCGGTGCGCTCGCCCTGGCTTCGATGCTCAAAGACGATGGGCTCTTGGCCGCGGAAGCGAGTCCCGATCCGCTGCTGCCCAAGCCGCCGCACTTTGCCCCTAAGGCGAAGAACTGCATCTTCATCTTCTTGGCCGGTGGCCCCAGCCAAATCGATCTTTACGATCCCAAGCCCAAACTTGTCGAACTCAACGGTCAGCCGCTTCCCGAATCGATGACCGAAAACGTTCGCTTCGCGTTCATCAAGAAAGAGTCGGCCAAGTTGGCCGGCAGCCCGCGGAAGTTTAAGCCTCATGGCGAGTGTGGCATGGAACTCTCCGACTTGCTGCCGAACCTGGCGACCTGCGCCGACGACATGGCCTTGGTCCGCAGTCTCTACACCGACCAGTTCAATCATCACCCGGCTCAATTGATGATGAACACCGGTGTCGGCCGCTTTGGACGCCCCAGCATGGGCTCCTGGCTGACTTACGGGCTCGGCAGCGAATCACGCGATCTGCCCGGTTACGTCGTGCTCACCGCCGGCCGCGGTAGCAGCGGTGGTACCTCAAACTGGAGCAGCGGAATGCTCCCCTCAACCTATCAAGGCGTCTTGTTCCGCGGGCAGGGCGAACCGGTATTGAATCTGGAAAATCCCGCCGGCGTATCGCGCCAGCTCCAGCAGGAGAGCCTCGACGTCATCTCCAGAATGAACCGACGGCGTCTCGAGGCAACCGGCGACGAAGAGATTGCCAGTCGCATCGCCTCCTACGAACTCGCTTTCCGCATGCAGGCGGCTGCTCCGGAGCTGATCGATCTGGCGACTGAATCGAAGCAGACGCGTGATGCCTATGGGGTCGATCGCAAAGAACCGGAGAAGGTCGGCGAGCGTGGCGGCGGGCCCGACGTGCACGCCACCTTCGCTCGCAATTGCCTGTTAGCCCGACGTATGGTGGAGCGGGGTGTTCGTTTTGTGAATCTCTATCATGCCTCGTGGGATCACCACAGCGATTTGAACCCCGAGTTGACCTACAACACCAGCGTGCTCGACCAGCCGGCGGCCGCGCTGATCAAGGACCTCAAACAGCGCAATCTGCTCGACTCCACGCTGGTCGTCATCGCCGGTGAGTTCGGCCGCACGCCGCTTGGCGAAAATCGCGATCCTGGCAAGCCGGTCACCGGCCGCGACCATCATCCGTTCGCCTTTAGTGTGTTGCTGGCCGGCGGCGGCATCAAACCGGGCCAGGTCATCGGCAAGACCGACGAGATCGGTTGGTCACCGGTCGAAGATCCGATCCACATCAACGACTTCCACGCCACGCTGTTGCATCTGTTCGGACTCGATCACCACAAGCTCAGCGTCCCCTTCGGCGGCCTCGATGTGCGACTGACCAACGTCGGCGGAAAGTTGGTAAAGAAACTCCTCGCCTAGAGGGGCAGGGGGGCCCAGCGCTCTTGCGGTTGCCGGAGCGGCGCTTCGTCGCGATTTCACTCTACCCCGTCAACTCCAGAGCCAGCTGTTGCAGGCGCTTCAGGTCGATCTTGCCGGTGCCCAGCAGCGGAAACTCCTCCACTTCAAAGAAGCTGTCGCGCGAGGGGATCCACAACGGCGGCAACCCCGCCTCGGTGAGCGCCCGGCACAGCTCTTCGGACGACTTCTCCATAGCAATGTGCAACACAATCAGCCGCTCGCCCTTCTTCGCGTCTGGCACCGCCGTCACCACGGCGTAGAGTTCATCCTCTTCGCTATCCGGATTCACAAGTGCCCGGGCCAGCTCCTCCTCGATGCGAATATGCGGTACCATCTCACCGCCAATCTTCGAGAATCGGCTCTCTCGCCCGGTGATCTTGATAAACCCATCGGCATCAATTCGGGCTAGATCGCCCGTCACATACCAGCCGTCGCGAATCACCTCGGCCGTCAATTCAGGCTTGTTGAGATACCCCTTCATCACGTTGGGGCCGGTGATCAGCAACATGCCCATCTCCCCCGCAGGCAAGTCCTCGCCCGTCTCCGGATGCACCGTCTTGGCTCGCACGCCCGGAACCGGTCGCCCGACCGTGCCTTCGCGGACTCCGCTGCCGGGTCCCGTGGTCGCCCGCGAGGGCGGCACGTTGACCGAGGCCAGAGGGGAGAGTTCTGTCGTGCCATAGCCTTCGAGAGGACGAACACCAAACTTCTTCTCAAAGGCGTCGGCCAACTCGACCGGCAGCTTCTCGGCACCGGTCACCAACACATCGACCGCAGCAAACTGCTCCACTTCGCAGCGCCGGAGCATGCCGCGCAGGAACGTCGGCGTCGTCAGCACGATGGAACACTTGTGCCGCTCACAGAGCTTGCCAATCTGTTTGGCGTCGAGCGGATTGAAGTGGTAGATGCCTTTGATATCGAGCCCCAACACGGCCCACAGTGTGATCGTGAAGCCGAACGAGTGAAAGAACGGCAACACGCCCAACAGCACATCCTCGCGGCGCAGATGGACAATCTCGTCGACCGCGGTGACGTTGCTGGCTACGTTTCGCAATGTCAGCTGCACGCCCTTCGGTTCGCCGGTCGAGCCGGAAGTGAAGATGATCGTAAACACATCCTCCGGATTGCAGTCGGCTACGCCCAGTTGTCGGGCCAACAGGGAGAGTGGTGTCACATAGGCTCCCAACGCCGCGGCCAGTTTGTCGACGAGCGTGACCTTGTCGGCAAAATCCTCCAGATAGACCAGCGGTACGTCGATCTTCAACTCGCCCCGCTCATCGAGTTTCTCCATGAACTTGCGACTCGTCAGCACGTGGCGAATGCCACACTGGCGAATGCAATTATTCATCACGTCGGAGGAAACTGTGTAGTTCAGATTCACCGGCACCCGACCGCACAGCGGCAGCGCGGCGTTCACCACGGTCGCTCCCACCGAGGGAGGCAACAACAGCCCCACGTGCTTCTCGTCCGGCTCCAACACGTGCTGCAGCAGCAATCGCCGCAGCGCCAACGTGCGCAGTAGAAGTTGGCGGCCGGAAAGATCGGCACCGCTGGAGTCGGCCACCTTCGAGGTGGAGCCGCGGCGCCGACAGTTTCGCAACATTAATCGAGGAAGATTCATGTCTTCTCCGCGGCGACGCATGACGGCCGTCGTGGCTAGGCTTTCCATGGCCGTACGAACGGGAGCAACATCGTCCGGCGTGGCAAGCGGTTCTCCAAAATGAATCGAAACTGGATAGGGAAGCCGTCGCGGCCGCTGCCAGATCGAGCGCCCCCCGCGATAGCTAAAGATACTGCCCCACAATTCGTCCAAGAAGACCGGAATTACCGGGACGTTGGTTTCTTCGATAATTCGCAACAATCCCGGCTTGAAACGACCGAGTTGGCCACTGTCGGTAATCCGCCCCTCTGGGAAGATGCAGACCAATTCGCCCGCCAACACCGCTTCCCGCGCCGTGGCCAGCGTTTCCGGAAGCGACCTGGGACCCTCCCGCAGATTGATCACCTTCATCGTGCGGCTAATCCAGCGAACCCACCAGGCATTCGCCTCGGGAGCAAACACAATCAATCTTACGTGACGCGAGGAGGCGATCAGCAGCATGATGCCATCGAGCCAGGAGACATGGTTGGCGACCAACAGAGCGCCACCCGTCTCCGGCAGATTCTCCCGACCAAACACCCGTACTCGGTAGACCGTGTGACTGGCCAGCCAAACGACGAATCGAATCGTCGCTTGGGGGATCAACCACACCACATAGACGAAGACCGGCAGCGTCGCCAGCCCCGCCATCAGGAAGATCGTGCGGGCACTGAACTCCTTGAGAAAGGCAAAGATCACCGCGATCAGCAACATTCCGCCGAACGTCAAGAAGTTGCTGGCGGCCAGAATCGCGCCCCGCTTCTCTACCGGACTGCGATGCTGCATGTAGGCCGCCAAGGGCACGTCGAACAGCCCAGCGCTGATTCCCAAAGTGAACAGCCACAGACAGGCCCAATAGTGCATCTGCGTCCAATCGCCTTCCGGCGTGCGTAGTTCGCCATGCACCGTAAACAACATCACGGCGCTGAACGTAATGCCGGCGGCCCCCAGCGGAATGATTCCCAGCTCGACCTTGCCACCCGACCAAATACCGGCCAGCACGCTGCCCAGGCCGACGCCCACAACCAGCGCCATGAGCAGCGGAAACAGCTGCCGCTGCTCGAGGCCCACATCCTCGCCGAACCGGTCGATGTTCACGTTGCACAAAGAACCGAGCGACCAGAAGAAGGCGATACCCAACGCCACCCGTAACATGGCACGATCGGCGGCCAGAGTGCGCAGATCGCGAATCGTCTGCGATACCGCGTCATAAGGAAAGCGAATCGTCGGGTTCGCGGCCTGCAATCGCCGAATCCCCAAACTCGTCACCACTCCCAGCGCCGCCACGCCGATTAGTACTAGCGCTGAGAGCCACAATATCGGAATGCCGCGCTCGCCCGTGACGTCGCCCAGGTAGTTGCCACCCCCGGCGCCCACCACGGTGGCGATCACCGTGGTCAGTCCCAAGATTCCATTGGCCGCGGAGATCTTCGTCGGATCGACCAGCTCCGGCACGCTGCCCAACTTGGCCGGACCGAACAGGGCACTCTGGCTTCCCATCAGGAAGACAACCACGAACAACACATAGAAGTTGTCGATCTGGGCCCCCAGGTAAACCGCCCCGATGGCCAGGGCCATAATCAGCACCTCGGCCAGTTTGCAGCCGACGATCACCTTCCGCTTGCTAAAACGGTCGGCCAGGTAACCGGCCGGCGCGGCAAACAGCAGGTAGGGCACCACGAAGCAGGCCAGACCGGCCGACAACACAAAGGCGATCGCTCCATCGTCCCCTTCGGGAATGTAATCCTTAGCGATACCGATCACGTACCACCGCAAGATATTGTCGTTGACCGCACCCAAGAATTGCGTCGCCAGCAGGGCCAAGAACCCTCGCGAGGCGAGCCCTCCGGAGGGCGCCTCGGCGGAGGAGAGCGGGGATGACGGGTTCGAGGGATCAGCGGCGGCAGACGACATATCGCAGGAGTGTAGCGGTTCTGCGAGGGCGACACTAGAGAATGAACCCGTAAAGAGTAAGACGACGCGAAGTCGGGCACAGGGCTCCTACTCAGGCACGCTACGGGTCATCTCTGCCGCGGCGAGTTCTCTAGACAGCCGGCGGGCCGCTACCCTACAATATTTCCTCCTTTGCCGCCGGGTGGTGTGCCTGGGTCGATCGGCGAGCGTCGCCTGCTTCGCCAGGAAGACCGACACCGTTTGTCTCGGGTAAATCCTCGGATTTCCCAGGATGATACGCGTGAGGCAGCCACCAGAATCGGCAAGGGAAACCCGGCGTCGGCCGTGGCCATTGTGTGCCATCCGACGAACACGGGGCGGTAGCTCAGTTGGGAGAGCGCTGCGTTCGCAATGCAGAGGTCGAGGGTTCGACTCCCTTCCGCTCCACTTTTTCTTGAATCGCTCACGTCGAATCGTCGACGACAAGCCCGCCGCTCTCCGGCCGGGCTTTTTTTGTTATCTTTAGCTAGGGGCAAGTTTGACAGATGCCCCGACTCGCAAGAATGCTGCGCTCGCTGACGATGACTCATGCCCAAGAGAACAGGTAAACGTCACTGGCTGACAAGCAGCCGGTGGCACGCGGCGACTCGACCTCCAATATAGATCACTTTGAACCGAGAGAACCACAGCTTATTGAAGATGGCATAGCCGAGACAAGTTGAATGTATTTGAATGACTGATCATGCTTAGATTTCTCGCTCCGTCGAGCTGGGCCAGCTTGTCATAGATTCTGATTACTTCACCAACCATATTGGCGAGCCACTCGATGTATACAAAGGGGGGTGGGATTTTGCTGACGACATCAACCTTGGATTCTAGGTGGATATCATGACACTACCTTACGAACTAGACCATGTTCGCAAACGTCCGAGCATGTGGCTGCGAGTAGTTAACTTCGACACCATGTCGGCCTTCCTGCAGGGAGCCAACATGGCCAGCAACGGCGGCTTGCTATCTGGCTTCAGAGAATGGCTGGTGATGAGACTTGATCGTCGCACAAATATACCCTGGTTTGATCTGGTACTTGTTTTCGCGTTTCCCGACGCCAAGTCACCTAAGGAAGCGTTGAGCCAATCCCCCGACCAGAGGCGAGAAATCGACATCCCTTTTGAGCTTTTCTCTGAGTTTTGGCACGACCGACAAGAAGAGGGGCTCAAAGCTATCTACCTGAAGCATGAGATATGGTCGAAAGAAAAGGCTTCGAAACGCGCCTCTTCCGGTGACTAGCTTTTCCTTCGTCACTCGCCTGGTTCCAAGACAACACGAATTTTGTTGCCCGATCAGCCGTGGTCCGCATCGGACCTAACTGCGAACCTTTTCGGTCACGCCGTGTCCATCATTTGATCCGTCGGGCCACCCAATATGAGCCGTCGTCGATTCAATGGACCAGTAGCATGTGCATGATGAGCCGAAGGGGCCTCTCAGACATCCTCTAGGAATCCGATCTCGGTGTATAAAACTGTTAAGACAAACATCTTGACACTTCCTGCGTTCTTTCACGAAAACTCGCCTAGTTCAGACATAACCAGCTGGGGCAATCCATGGTACATCACACTCCGACTCGCAAGCCGAAATCCGAGATCATGTACATCGAAACGAAGCCCGGTCTGACCGGCTCCGGGCGTATTGGTCGCGTCCAGAAATCGAAAACGGGAAAGACCTTGTACTACGCTGGCAGGAGTCTTCAGTCCCTCAAGGGCGCGGGCTACAAGGCAAACTATGTTGATGTGGATTCTGGTCTTGAGTATTGGGTTTCACGTTGCAAGAAGAATGGACAAGATACGCTGTACGGGGGCATCGTCGAGATTGATGAAGATGCCCGTCAAGAGTATTGGCTCACGATTCGAGAGCGCCCCGACCTGGTCGACACGACATCTTTTCGCTCTGACGGAAAGTACTAGTAACGGCGAGCGACCGCCGACGGCGGAGAGACTTGCTTACGCTCGTATTCCCATCTGGTGCACTCTCCGGCCGGGCCTCTTTCTGCTCAGATACCCGACCTCTTTCTGAGCAGCCACCCCGCACAAACGCCAAATTGGCAAAGACTTCATGGGCGGTCCTCGGCTAGAATCTCGGTAGAGACACAAAATCCCCGCCCCAGAGGAGCCTTCTCATGTCTTGTCGAATTGCCCGATACTCACTGGCGATGTTGATCCTGGTCGTGCTCTATTCGCCCGCCAGTTCGGCCATCGCGCAAAACCCTGGCTACTCGGACCCTTCGCTCGAGGCCCTGGTCGGGAACTCACCGAAGATCTCACTCGTCCGCGTCAGTTCAATTAGCTCCGATGACGACACCGGCGATTTGGTCTCGGTCGATTTCGAGGTGCTCGATCTCGTCAAGCGGCTCAAGAGAGTGCTCCCCAAGAGAAAACCGAGAAGAGGCGGCCCGGCGCCCGATCCTGTTCCGGAAGTCGACAAGAATCAAACGGTCTCGATCACGGGCGAAGCGCTCAAGCGACTGCGATTCTACGGCCAAGGCTACTGGGACCTCGACTTCACGTCACCTACCAACTCAGGGCAGTGGCTGCTGGAGCCGGCGAAGAAAGACCAAACCGAGCTGTTGTTGTTTCACGATTTCCAAGCGCTGGCAGACGACCC
>Ga0180437_10000724_pt1 | contig 60566 bp, 58 predicted proteins | sample SS_ome_4_FD_132410 | JGI IMG/M metagenome (GOLD analysis project Ga0180437, IMG submission 132410) | Hypersaline lake sediment archaeal communities from the Salton Sea, California, USA - SS_3_D_1 metaG | ecosystem: Environmental > Aquatic > Non-marine Saline and Alkaline > Hypersaline >...
AAAAAGTCACCCTATTATACCACCTGCCTTCACTTTGTCAATAAAGCTGAATTATTCATACAAACTGCCGACACTTGAAATCTCAGAAATTTACTCCTCTTATTGTCGACATTTTTTACCCTTGATCGATGAATTTGCCGAGTAATAAAACCTAATTTATGCCCATGAAACGACTAAAAATAAGACGGAGAGTTGATCCTCTTGAACACAACGCTTAACGCCGAGCACATAAATGCGGTGGCAACAGAGAGATAGAGCCGCCTGGCCAGGCTCCGTCTAGAGGCACAATTAGGAAGAAATATCCAATGTCTGGCTTTAACACAGAAATCGAACACGGGGGATCGGCGTTCCACGTTCAAACGCAGGATCAGGGAACAACCGCCCACTACGTGGAGTCCGTTATCTACAGATCCGGCAAAGTACTCTCGTCAAGAAGGACTTACTACACTTCCTTCCTCAACAATCCTTCCCTGCAGAGCAAAATCGGCGAAATCATCCGGGAGCAACACAGCAACATCCTCAAAGAAATTACGGCAGGTCGCTTTGACCATCTTTGAGAAAGAGGATATCTTCACTCCTTAGGGCACGGAAGCATATCCAAAGTCTGGCGGATTCTCGATGATTAGCCCCGGCTGGTTCAAACCATCCCGGGCAACTCAAACGAATCAAAATTCTTCTTACCCGGCCCACCTGTCATTTTGGGCCAGAGCATGATAAGAACTTGCCTTAATCTCTTTTCCTGCAGTCACGAATTCTGAAAGGCACCCCTTAGGCAGAAACAATTTGTTATTGGTCGACGGATTCCATTAAAATAAGCACCTGATGGTGTCTCGCTGAGCGAAGGAGTTCCAAAAATGAAGAAGAAGGAAAAGCTTGTCCTGATCGATGGAAATTCCCTCCTGTACAGATCCTACTACGCTATCCGTTTCCTCACCAGCTCCAAGGGATTTCCCACAAACGCCATTTATGGTTTTGTGACAACCTTGAAAAAACTCATCACTCAGGAGAATCCAGACTATTTGGCCATTGTCTTCGATACCAAAGGACCGACCATTCGGCACAAGCTCCACAAGGATTACAAAGCCCACCGCAAGCCTATGCCTGAGGATCTCATCATCCAGATTCCAGTTCTGAAAAAAATTATCGAGGCCATGAACATCCCCACCTACGAGTACGAAAACTATGAGGCCGACGATGTCATCGGAAGCCTTGCCTGCCGGGCGACAAAGCAAGGCATCCACTCAGTGATCGTTACCACAGATAAGGACCTCCTCCAAACTGTCACCCCAACAACGACTGTCTACAACCCGAGCAAGGACATTCATCTGGATGAGAAGGGAGTAAAAGAGATTTTTGGTGTCATGCCCTCCCAGGTTATCGATGTCCTTGCTCTCTGGGGAGATGCCAGTGATAACATTCCCGGCATTCCCGGAATAGGCGAGAAAACATCAAAAAACCTGATCAAACAATATGGCTCTCTAGACAATATCCTGAGTCATCTCGATCAGATCGCCAAAGAGAATTTGCGCAAAAAGATCGAAGACCACCTGGAAGAGCTCCAACTCAGCCGCCGATTAGCCACCTTGGAAACGGCATTGGATATTGAATTCAATAAGGCGGATCTAGCGCTTTCCTCACCAAACAGAGAGGAACTTGCCGCGCTATTCCAGGAATTGGATTTTTCTTCCCTGGCTTCGGATTACATGAAAGCTTCCCAAGAGAAACAGAAAGAGTACCAGCTCATCCTGGATGAAGTTCAGCTTCGCCAGTTGGTCACAGATATAAAAAAATCCAAGGGCGTCGCCCTTGATACCGAAACGGATAGTCCTTTCCCCACCCACGCCCGGTTGGTTGGGATGTCCTTCGCTGTCAAACCTCATCAGGCCTTCTATCTTCCCCTCCAACATGACTATGCGGGCGCCCCAGAACAGATCCCAAAGGATACCGCTTTCGCCATCCTTAACGAGGTCCTCACCAACCCCAAAATCAAAAAACTAGGGCAAAACATCAAGTATGACTTCATCGTCCTCAGGAGAGAGGGACTGACACTCCAAGGCCTAGACCTGGACACCATGGTGCTTTCCTATCTACTCGAGCCCAATTGGGGAAAACATAACCTCAACAAACTCGCATCGGCCTATCTCGGGGTAAAAACAATTCCTTACCATGATGTTGCCGGCAAAGGAAAAAGCGAAGTCACGATGAATGCCATCGACATCGCAAAGGTCAAACCCTATGCCTGTCAGGATGCCGATCTCGCTTGGCAACTCGCCTCCTCTCTCTGGCCCCGTGTTCGGGAGAAAAAACTGGACGGTCTCTACCAGGCTATCGAACTCCCCTTGATCACAGTCCTCTCTTATATGGAGATGTGGGGTGTAAAACTTGACTCACAGGCTTTGAACAAGCTATCCCAGGATCTCCAGCTAGACATCGACACTCTCAGCGATAAGATCTACGCCCTGAGCGGCGAAGAATTCAACATAAACAGCCCTCAACAGCTGGCAACGATTCTCTTCGACAAAATGGGACTCGAACCCATGAGAAAGACGAGAAAGACGCGCAGTCATTCTACAGATATGGGCGTTCTGCAAGAATTGGCCAAGACCTATCCCATCGCTCAGCACATTCTGGAATACAGACAGTTTACAAAATTGAAATCCACTTATGCCGATGCCCTGCCTAAACTGATAAATCCGAAGACCGGAAGAATCCACACATCCTACAATCAAACCGTAGCCGCCACGGGGAGGCTCTCCAGCAGTGACCCGAATCTTCAAAACATCCCCGTTAGAGGCGAGTTGGGGAAGAAATGCCGGCAGGCATTCATTCCTGAACCGGGACATGTCTTTCTCTCCGCCGATTATTCCCAAATAGAGCTCAGAGTCCTGGCTCATCTGTCTGGGGATCCGATGCTGATCGAGACATTCCTGCATGATAGGGATGTTCATCAAGACACAGCCGAAAAGGTCTTCAAAGATGCCTCCTCTCTCTATCCCGAGGAACAACGCCATCGCGCCAAAATCATCAACTTCAGCCTCATCTATGGAACGTCCGCTTTCTCTCTGGCTAAAGAGCTTGGAACTTCGACGGCTGAGGCTCAGGCTTTTATCGACCTTTACTTTGAAAAATATCCTAAGGTCAAGGACTTTTTAGATAAGTCCGTTTCCGATGCCAAAGAAAAGGGATACTCTGAAACGCTGTTTGGCCGTATCCGGCCCGTACCCGAACTCAGGCACGACAACAGAATAATCCAAAACGCGGGACGCCGGATCGCTCTCAACACGCCCATCCAGGGAACGGCAGCGGACCTGATGAAGAAAGCCATGATCGACATCTGGAGGGAAATTGAGAGGCGCAGGTTCAAATCAAAGATGATACTCCAGGTTCACGATGAATTGGTCTTTGAAGTCCCGGATGACGAATGCGACAAGATCGAGGCTTTAGTGAGGGACAAAATGGAAAACGTCTACGAAATGAAAGTCCCTCTGAAGGTCCGGCTCGGGTGGGGGATCAACTGGGCAGAGTCCAAATGATCAACCGACTGGCTTGAACATCATAGATTCTTCTGGTAGACACGAAACCGTTTGTAGATTTTGCCGCCCATCTTCTCCATTTCTGCTCGCACCTTGACATTGCTTTCCAGCTCATGATGAGTATCCATCATTTCCATGCCTGCTTTGGATGCAGACATGATCATCCTGGTCCCCATCATGACATCCAGGCCAAGCCCTCTGAATTTATCTTTAATGGCGCCGAGAAGCAGATCCAACTGCTTGGTTTTCTTTGCTGCCCGCAGTATTTTCAAGAATCCCAAAGGGAATAGCTTGCCTTTGGCTTTCTGAATCCCCTCTGTCATGTCCGGGATTCCCACGACAAAGGAAATCAGCTCTCCATCCTTGATAATGCCTTTGACAAAGCGGGGATCGAGGACAGGGTAGTACCTCTTCCCCAGCTCTTCCATTTCCTTCTCATCCAGAGGAGCATATCCGTAGATATTGCTTTCGTCATAGCATTCATTCATAAGGCGCAGGACAGGCTTTATCCAGGGCTTCATCTTTCTCTTCTTTTCGAATTCCAGTATCTCGAAATTTCCCTTTTTCTTCACACGCTCATAGATGCGTTTGTAAAATTCGGGAAGCTCGTTGGGGACTTCGAGTTTGTAGACAAAATAATCAACCTCTTTGGTGTATCCATGCCTTTCAACCATCTCAGGCATCCACTCGAAGTTACAGTAGGTGGCAATGGTGGCCCTGTTTTCGAATCCTTCAACCATAAATCCCTCAGGGTCTTGATCCGTAAACCCGTAGGGTCCGATGATCTTTGTCATCCCTCGTTCAGTTGCCCAGTCTTCAACATGAGTAAGAAGAGCTTTAACGGCCTCTTCATCCTCTACCGTTTCCAGGTAGCTGAAGCGAGCCGTTTTTTCATTTCTTATCTCGTTAAAGCGATGATTGATAATCCCCATGATTCGCCCAATGTCCTTGCCGTTGCGCGATGCGAGAGCGAGAGTGGTATCACAATGGGAGAAAGACCTGTTCTTTTTGGGATCAAAATATTTCCACTCGTCAGCATAGATAGGAGGAACCCATGTTTTGTGGCCGCGATGGATCTCCTGGGCTAAATAGATGAATTTCTTCAGATCTTTGCGGTTTTTGACTTCTCTGATTTCAACGTCCATTTTAGATCTTTTCAAAGCTCTGGGTCGTATTGCCCTTCATTATACAATAAAATCGATGCATTTTATAACGCAAAACATTATTGATTCTTCATATTGACAACTTAACCTAAGAATGAATAAACTTAATGGCGATTTCACACAATAAGGCTCATGCGGACAAAGACTTTCCCACACGGCGTTCATCCTCCAGAGCTCAAAGAGTGGACCGGAGCAAAAGCCCTTGAAATCATGCCCCCCCCTGAAAAAGTCCACATCCCTCTCCAGCAACACTTTGGGAGTCCGGCAAAGCCCCTGGTAAATAAAGGAGAGGAGGTCCTTCTAGGACAGAAAATCGGGGAGAGCACAGGCCTCTTCTCCGCCTCTGTCCACTCCAGCGTCTCGGGGAAAGTCCTCTCCGTGGATGGCCAGCACCACCCTCTGGGAAAACCTGTTCTCACTGTTTCCATTGCCAATGATGGAGAGGATCGCACACAGTCTGATTTCGCCGGAGCAAAGGATCCGTTTTCTCTAGAACCTGAGGCCATTCGCGGTATTGTCAAAGAAGCAGGAATCGTCGGCCTGGGAGGAGCCGCCTTTCCCACGGCAGTCAAGCTCACACCCCCCAAAGACAAGCTTATTGATACTGTCATCATCAACGGATGTGAATGCGAGCCCATCCTTACAGCAGATTACAGGCTTATGCTCGAATACCCAGAGGAAATCTTAAAAGGGGCGGAGCTCATCCGTATCGCCACATCATCGAAACGTGTGATGGTGGCTATCGAGGATAACAAGAGAGATGCTTACGATGGATTCCGGGAAAAACGAGATAACTTTCCCGCAGAGGTCGCTCTCCTGAAGACGAAGTATCCTCAGGGAGCAGAAAAGAACCTGATTTATGCCCTCCTCAGACGTGAGGTGCCGCGTGGCGGTCTCCCCTTCGACGTGGGAGTTGTGGTTCAGAATGTCGGAACGACAAAGGCCATCTGGGACGCAGTCAGCATGGGAAAGCCACTTTATGAGAGAGCGATAACTGTGGCCGGGGAGGGCATATGCGAACCTAAAAACCTGATGGCTCGGATTGGAACGCCTTTCCGTGAGGTGATCGAATTCTGTGGCGGCTCAAACGAAAAGGCAAACATCCTGATCATGGGAGGACCCATGATGGGTTTATCCCAATGGACGCTAGACATCCCGGTCATCAAGGGAACCTCAGGAATACTTGCCTGGGTAACCTCCGAACCGCCCTTTGAGCACAGCTGTATCCGCTGCTCCCGCTGCGTGGAACACTGCCCGATGAGGCTTGTTCCCACCCAGCTGATGAAGTATGTCAAGGTTGATCATCTCGAGGAAGCGGAACGCTGGGGGATTCTGGATTGTGTGGAGTGCGGGTGCTGTCAGTACATCTGTCCTGCCAAAATACCCCTTGTCCACTGGATCCGGCTGGGGAAAAACAGGGTCACCAGCTTGAAACGACAGAAAAAAACCAATGATAAATAATCCGGTCACACTGCAGTCATCGCCCCATTTCAAAGATACAGATTCTGTCCCAAAGATTATGTATGCCGTCGTCATTTGCCTTCTGCCTGCTGTGGCGACCTCTATTTATTTCTTCCGACTTCGCGTGCTTCTCATCTACGGTCTCAGCCTGGTCGCATGCCTGGCTACAGAAGCGATCTTTCTCAAAGTGAGGAAAAAGTCGCTGACCTCGCTTTGGGACGGATCAGTCATCATCACCGCCCTGCTTTTGGCCATGATCCTTCCACCCGGGATCTCCCTGGAATTGGTCGTTATCGGTGGAGTTGTGGCTGTCGGACTGGGGAAGCAGGTCTTTGGCGGGCTGGGCTATAACATATTCAACCCTGCTCTAGTCGGGCGCGCTTTCCTTCAAATCGCTTTTCCTGTGACGATGACAACCTGGGCTCCACCTGCAAGTCTCCATATCGATTTAGCCACCTTTGCCACACCGCTGGGAAACCTCAAATTCCAGGACGCCATTGCCCAGGGTACGTTGACCCCAATCAAAGACCTCTTCTGGGGAAATACGGGCGGTTGTATTGGGGAAACATCTGCTGCAGCCCTGCTCATCGGGGCTTTATTTCTAGTCTACAAACGGGTCGTCGACTGGCGCATTCCGTTGGGGATTATCGGTGCCCTCACTGTGTTCACTGGAATATTTTGGCTTTCTGACTCCGGCAAGTATGCCTCACCTCTGTTTCATATCCTAGCCGGCGGCTTAGTGATCGGGGCTTTCTACATGGCAACAGATATGGTAACTTCACCTATCACGCCGAGAGGGATATGGATCTACTCCTTAGGAATAGGGTTTCTTGTCGCTTTGATCCGCCTCTTCGGGGGGTTTCCGGAAGGAGTGATGTTTGCCATCCTGTTCATGAACACCTTTGTCCCGCTTCTCAACCGCTACACCCGGCCGCGAATTCTGGGAGAAAGGAGGGCCAAATGACGCTTTCAGCCAGAATGATCGTGGTTCTCACCGCCATCGGTCTCATATCAGGCGGATTTCTGGCGGGCGTGGCCCAATTGACCAGGGAAAGAATCGCGCTCAACATTCAGGCTGAAATCGAAGAGGCCATCGAGGAGGTGGTCGATGACGCAGAGGTCAACCAGGTCATACTCGAAGAGGATGATCTTATTATTTACAGGGAGCTGGACGACGCAGGCCAGCTTGCCGGATATGCCGTCCAAGCGACCGGCGTGGGCTTCCAGGACAAAATCACCCTGATCTTCGGATTGGATGAAACGGTCACCCGCATCACAGGATTATCCATCATTGAGCAGAAGGAAACGCCTGGTTTAGGCGCCAAAATAACGGAATGGGATGCATTCCTTCAGTTTTGGGAAGACAGAGACGCAACCGGACTCCTCACCCTGCGAAAACCGGCCGTGAGGACACCTGAAGAACTTCTGCCTAAGGAGATAAACACCATTACCGCCGCGACCATATCATCGAAAAAAGTCCTGGAAATCGTCAATCTCTCGCTGGAAAGGGTGCGAGAGCTCATAAACGAAGGGACAATCACAAGAGAGGAACAGGATGGCGAATAAAAGCATCAAAGCGGAATTCCTCAAAGGCCTGTGGGAGGAAAATCCCGTATTTCGCCAGCTTCTCGGCCTGTGCCCAACGCTCGCTGTCACCGGAACCGTAATCACAGGTATAGCTATGGCTTTGGCCACAACCTTTGTGCTGATTTTTAGCTCTCTCGTTGTCGCCTCGATAAAAAAGCTCATTCCTTCCCAAGTGCGTATCGCCACCTACATCGTTATTATTGCCAGTTTTGTGACCATCGCTGACCAATTCCTTAAGGCCTTTTTCTATCCCATTTCGGAAGCCCTGGGCCCATATGTCCCGCTGATCGTCGTCAACTGCATCATCCTCGGCCGTCAGGAGGCCTTTTCTTCCCGGAATTCCGTGGGTCGGTCGCTCATAGATGCCTTAGGCATGAGCACCGGGTTTATCCTGGCTCTTTTTGCTTTGAGCACAATTCGGGAAATTCTCGGAGCTGGGACTTTTTTGGGTTATCAGGTTATGGGGCCTTGGTTCAAGCCCTGGCTCATTATGATATTGCCGGCAGGAGCCTTTATCACCCTGGGCATTCTTCTGGGAACAGCCCTCGTTATCGAAAGTAAGACAAAGAGGAGTTAAGAGTGGAATTGGCTGCAATCTTCATCTCGGCTGTCCTGGTTCAAAACTTCGTCCTCTACTACTTTCTCGGCATCTGTCCCTTCCTGGGTGTAAGCAAGAGGATCGATTCAGCGGTATCGATGGGGTTGGCCGTTACTTTTGTCATGACCATCACTGCGGTCGTTTCTTGGTTAATCAACAACCTGATCCTTATTCCCTATGGTTTGGATTATCTTCAGATTGTGTCCTTTATCCTGGTGATCGCTTCGCTCGTTCAGCTGGTCGAGATGTTCATCCGAAAAATAAGCCCTCCCCTCTACCAGGCTTTGGGTATTTACCTGCCTCTGATAACGACCAACTGCGCCATCATGGGATTAGCCCTGATTGCAGCCTTGAATGAATACAGTTTTGTAGAAACCGTTATCTTCGGCTTCGGCTCCGGACTTGGTTTTACACTTGCGATCGTGTTGATGGCGGGAATACGAGAGCAGCTCGACCTGGCAGACGTCCCCAAGCCCCTGAAAGGGGCCGGCATCGCGCTGATCGTCGCCGGCATTATGGCCTTAGCCTTCAACGGATTCCTGGGAATGATACAGTGATAGAAATACTGGTTCCGATCCTCACTATGGCTGTTCTGGGATTCATGTTTTCTGTGGGACTTGTTCTCGCCTATAAAAAACTGAAGGTCGAGGAAAATCCTAAAATCGCCGCAGTAAACGAATCTCTGCCTCAAGCGAACTGCGGGGCCTGCGGTTTTTCGGGATGCCGGGCCTTCGCAGAAGCAGTTGTGAGCGGGAAGGCAGAAGTGAGCGGCTGCCCGGTTGGCGGTGCGGACACGGCCAACCAGGTCGCTTCAATCCTGGGCGTGGATGCGGTAGAGGTCATCAAAAAGGTCGCCCGCCTCCATTGCCGCGGCACTCTGGATGCGGCCCAATCCAGAGGTATTTATCAGGGTATTCCGACCTGTCACGCCGCCCATTTGGTAGGGGGAAACAAACAGTGCTCTTTCGGGTGTATGGGGTACGGGGATTGCGTCCGCGCGTGTCAATTCGATGCCCTTTATATGGGAGAGAACGGCCTTCCCGTGGTTCGGGAGGAAAACTGTACCGCCTGCGGCAAATGCGTCGATGCCTGCCCCAGAAATCTCTTCGAGCTCCATCCTCTGGACCAGGAGATTCTCGTCTTCTGCCGGTCAGAAGACCGGGGTCCTTTGGCTCGAAAACTCTGCAAAAATGCCTGCATAGCCTGCGGGATCTGTGCCAGGGCCTGTCCCGAGGCTATCGAAATGGAGAACTATCTGGCAAAAATCACTGATTTCAAGAAGATAGATCCGGAAAAGATCCCGGAAATTGAAAAATGCCCTACCGATGCCATCGGACGGATTCATAAAAACGATGAAGGATAAAGGAACCGTTATTTCCACTGATAAGGGGTTAGCCCGAGTCGAAGTCGACTGCTTGAGCGCCTGCAATTCATGCGCGGCCAAGAGTTTATGCATCAGGAAAGAGCAGGACACGGGTCTCATATCTGTCAGAAATACCCTCCAGGCCAGTCCCGGTGACGTCGTGACAATCGATGTCCCGGATACGATGTACAGTAAAACGCTAATCTGGCTGTTCGGTGCCTTGCTCGGGGGGTGTCTCATAGGGATGGCTTTGGGTCATCTTGCCTCCACATTGATCCCACTGGGATCTTCAGAGTCAAGTTTCATCGGCCTTCTGCTCGGCGTGTTTATGGCTGGGCTCTGGGTATCCCGCCGTCTCCGAAAAACGAACAGCGCGAATCTCTACCCGGTCATCACCGCAATCAAGCACAAAGGAGAAGATCATGAATAGACGCCACTTCATTCAAGCCTTTCTAGGAACTCCTCTGTTAACCCCTCTTCTGCTCACTTCACAGAGAGCGGTACACGATAGCGAACTCTATCTGATCTCAGATCATCCTCAATCGGTCCTTCCTTCACTTCTTGAAACTCTCCATAATTCCCGTACTCCAGGACAAAAAACATTTGCTTTCCTGAATCCTCATCCTTTCCAGGAAGATCTAAAAAATCTCCTGCGGCAAAGAGGCTGGTCTCCGGTCGCACATCCCGCCCAATCGGATATGACGCTCTCCTTCTCTCTTCTCCACCATAAGGCGTGCCCCTCCTTTACCCTCGTCAGAAACGGAAAGATCCTGGATATTCGCGGATGGAGATTTAACTCCTTATGGCAGTCGATGACCAAAGCCGCTTCAAGAGCTTCACTTTTGACCACCGCCGCGTTTTCCGGCAAACCCTCTCCTTTAAAAGGAGGTCATGCCGTCTCCCTCTACAAAGACGGGCATCAAATTGCACGGCTGCCTCTCAAGGGAAGCTGGACCCGCCGGATTCCAACCAAGCAAGGGCCCATAACGGTGAGGATGCATGCCGGACAAACTTGGATTGCAGAATCATCATGCCTGCATAAAATTTGTGTCTCTACACCCCCGATCGCGAGGGCAGGGGAACGTATCATCTGCGCCCCAAACCATTTTCTCCTCGAAATCCAGGGCCGTATGGTAGACACAGTCATTGGTTAAAAAAGACTGGTTATTCCTCCTTGTCTGTCTTTTCTTGCTCTCTACCTGTGCTCCATCAGAAAAATGGCACACCTCGACGGTGGTCTACTTCGATACAGTCTGCAAAATAAAAATTTTCTCTTCTTCAACTCAGTTTCGGTCAGCCAAAAAAGAGGTTGATCTTGTCTTTTCCGAAATTGAAACCCTGTTCTCTCCGGGAGTTGAAGCCTTCACATCCCGACAGGTGATCCAACTCTACCAAAAGGCCAAGGCTGTCCACATCAATTCTGACGGGGATTTCGACATTTCTGTCTCTCCTCTCATAAAACTCTGGGGTTTCACCGAAAGATCCTATCGTGTTCCAGGTGCTGGGGAGATTCAATGTGTCCTCAGACTGGTCGGCATGACAAAGATAAAACAAGAAGGGAATAGACTGATTCTTCCCTCAGGAATGATGCTCGACTGGGGCGGTATCGCCAAAGGATATGGAATAGATAAAGCCGTAAAAGCCCTAAAGACAATGGGCATTGCCAGAGGATTTATCAATGCCGGAGGTGATCTCTTCTGTTGGGGGACAAATCCAGACAACCAGCCTTGGCAGATTGGGATAAAGCATCCCAGGATAGAAGGGTTTGCTGGCGTCCTATCCTTGACCGACATCGGTACGGCAACGACTGGAGATTACCAGCGATACTTCACCCGGGACGGAGTTCGGTATCATCATATCTTGAATCCACACACCGGTTTTCCCGCAACAGGGAAACAGAGCGTTACGGTCATCGGTCCCGAAACAACCCTTTGTGATGCCCTGTCCACGGCCCTCTTCGTTTCAGCACATCCTGAAACCGTATTGACTCACTATGTCGATTACGGAGCGATCATAATCAAGGATGACGGCCAGATGGCCCGACTTGGGAAAGAGTATCCTTTTCAGCCTCTACGCTGAAAGAGATGTCGGTAGGATTATATTTTCATGGGCATCAAGACATACAGATACTGAATCTCATCTTCTCCTTCGGGCTTCATCAGAACAGCACTGTTTTCATCCTTTAATTCAATCCGGATTTTTTCAGACCTGGCGGTGGTGAGAAAATCGAGAAGATATTGGGAATTGAAGCCGATCGCAAGCTCTTCCCCTTCGTACTCCGCGCTAATTTTGTCTCTCGCTTCTCCAATCTCTGGATTAGACGAGAAGAGGCCTATCTGGCCTTTTGAGAGACTGAGTTTTATACCCTTGGAGCGCTCGGTCGACAGGAGTGAAACTCTCCTAATGGCGTCCGTCATCTCTTCTCGAGAAACAGTCATAAAACCTGTATTGTCTTGAGGAATGACAGCCTCGTAGTTGGGAAATTTCCCCTCGATGACTCTCGAAATCAGCGTGCGATTGGCCACTCTGAAAAAGAGATTGTTTTCATCAAGGTCGAATTCGAGTGTTTCATCCTCAAATTTCCTCAATTCACCCAGGGTTTTTTTGGAAATAATCCCGCTGATTTCGTCCCCCACATCGAGATCTTCCAGAGTCATCGCTGTGTAAGCCAGCCTGTGTCCATCTGTACTCACCAGCTCAACACTCTTATCCTTTAGAATCATCAAAGCACCGTTCAAATAATACCTTTGCTCCTGGGTTATAGCAAAATACACCCTTTCAATCATGTCCTTGATTTTTTCAAGTGGAAGAACGATCTTCTTCTCAAATCTGGGCTCGGGGACCTGTGGATAGTCTTCCTTCGGCAAGCAGAGAACTTTGAACTGACTATCGCCTGAAGAGATTTCCATAACTAGACTGTCACTTTCATGAAAGATCACTTCTTTGTCTCCTGCCAGCGATCTCACGATTTCGAACAGTTTCTTCCCTGATATCGTGATGGATCCTGCTTCATCAATCTGAGCTGGAAAATGTGTCTTGAGTCCCACCTCAAGATCTGTACCTATCAGTTGGACTTCGTTCCCTGCTGCATTGACCAATATGTTGGCCAGAATGGGCATAGTATTGCGTTTTTCCACGATTCCCTGCAGAAGCTGGAGCTCTCCCTGGATGGCATCTTTTTCGATAGAAAATTTCATTTTTCCACCTTTTCCACAAAGATTATTATATCTTTATTAAATATAAATAAGATTAAAGAATAACAATAATAAAAGCAAATAAAATGTGAATAACCGCTCCAATTTGTTGATTTGCTAGTGTATATAGCTAATAATCGTGTTTATTTCTTTGTTGAATTCCGGGTCCTTGGCTCTTAATTTCTCCACCTTTCTGATACTGTGAATGACTGTGGTGTGATGTTTTCCACCGAATTTTTTACCTATTTCAGGAAGTGAGGTTTTTGTGAGCTCTTTGGATAGATACATCGCAATTTGACGGGGAAAAGCTACCTTTGGGGAATTGTTCTTTGATTTCAGCTGGGAAAGTTTGATCTTGAACCTGTGACAGACAATTTTTTGGATCTTATCAATTGTCACGATTTGAGAAGCCGAGTCCAAAAGGCTTTTCAACGCCTCTTTGGCCAAATCGAGATCAATACTCTCTCCCTTGAGAGAAGAATAGGCGATGACACGTCGGAGATAGCCTTCCAGTTCTCTTATGTTCGAGCGGACCTTGTCGGCAATAAAAAGTGCGACACTCTCGGAAAGCTGAATTCCTTCCAGCTCTGATTTCTTCTTCAGGATAGCAATCCGGGTTTCGATATCGGGGGGTTTGAGGTCGGCGATCAAACCCCATTCGAAACGAGAGCTGAAACGCTCTTCCAGATTCGGGATTTCTTTGGGTGGGCAGTCGCTGGAAATGACAATCTGTTTTTGGCTGTCGTAGAGATGATTGAAGGTATGAAAGAATTCCTCTTTTGTCCGTTCTCTTCCGGATAAGTAGTGAATATCATCCATCAGGAGGACATCCACGCTTCTGTACTTTTGACGAAAGTCCAGAATTTTGCCGTACTGAAGATGATTGATGAGATCGTTCATGAATTTTTCTGTGGTGATATAGAGGACTTTAAGATTTCCCTCCGTTTTTAATGTGTAGTGCCCTATGGCATTCATCAAATGCGTTTTTCCCAGACCTGCTCCTCCATAGATGTAGAGGGGATTGTAAGATTTTGCCGGGCTTTTTACGACGGCGGTCGCCGCCGCATGGGCAAACTGATTGCAGGATCCAACCACAAAGTTTTCGAAGGTGTAGTTGGGATTCAAATTTGGGTTGAGAAGAAAAGCTCCTTTGGATTTCCTTTCTTCAGGAGAACGGCGGATAAACGTCGGAGACGTATCATCGAATATGAATTTTATCTCGTAGATCTTTCCGAAAAGCTCTTGAGAAATGCTGTTTATCTGACTCGAGTAATGGAAGGATAGCCAGTCCTTAAAGTAGGAGTTCGGAACTTTCACGTAGAGAGATCCCGACTCTTCTCCAATAAAGACTGTGGGAAGGAACCAGGTCTCATAGCTGTTTTTGTCTATCCGCTTTTCGAGTTCATTCCTGATTTTGAGCCAAGAGTTAAGCTTATCTGGGTGTTCCATTTGTCGCACAAAGATTTCCACAGTTTTATCCACAACTGTGGAAAACCTTCCGTTTTGCTGAGATGGGGTCGAGAAGGCCCGAATATCATAGCACTCACAAATTTCAAATACAAGGAAATTCAAAAAAAAGGATGCGGTTAAGCGAAGTTAGGTTCTCATGTGTCAAAGTCCCCGCCCCCCACCCTGTTCGACGAATGTAAACGTATCTTTTCTCAGAGGTTACGGCTATGCAGCTCATCTGGATATGGCCCTCATATCTCCAAGCGCCATGAGTCATATGCGGATCAAATGCATTATGGCTTAAAAGTCAAAGCCTATCCAGAACCTTGTCATCCAGCCGCCGATGACGTCGAAGCTGAAGGGATTTCCGATTTCGGGCCATTCCACTCTCTTGACGAATTCAAGATGCATGGGGAGGCCAAGGAGGAAAGCCTGAAATCCGAAACCGAGAGAGCCTAGGGCCTCAAATTCGACCAGGATCGGGTTTCCATCTGGATCGGATCCCACATAACGGGTGTAAATTGCTTCCTGGCCCTTCATTCTAGAGCGGGCAATGTCCATGAAGAGCGCGCCCCGGATCGGCCCAATCTGGCCTATAAGGGTTGAGGCAACGTTGATCAGAGGAATCCGAATTTCGGCATTTCCGTACCAGCCTTCTGTGCCGATCATGGAATAAAAAGGAACGGACCGGACTTGATTGTTCCCACCGAAGTAAGAGACGAAAGGATTTTTCCCCCAGCTTCCGAATCCATACCAGCGCAGGGCTAACAAGAGATCTCCGCCGACGTGGAGGTATTTGCGTAGGTCTGCGCGCAGGCTGGTGTTGGAAAGAAATCCGGTTGATATCGGAAATGCCTGAGTGACGGAAATGCTGAATGTGTGCCCTGCGACAGGGCCGTACATCCTGAACCGGGTGGTCTCTCCAACGAGTGAAAAACTGAGCCCGAGTATGTTGCCGTTCATAAAATAGCTGTAATCAGAGCCCCTCATGAAAAGGATCTGATTTATATAGGGATCGTAAAAATCCTCTTCCCAGTGCTGTAAGAAGGCTGAGGTCTGGATGCGATAATACCTGTTGAGAGGGTAATAGCCGCTGAATGTAGCCCCAGAAATATCACGCGTGGCGATGGCGTCGGAATAGGTAAGGAAGTTGTAGAGATAGGGATCGTAATAGGAGTAGGAGGGATAGTAGTACGAAGTGTAGGCATACACCTCGGCCATGTACTGGAATCTGTTTTTCTGGTTGGCGAAAGAGAAATGGTAGGAGCGGAAGCTTCTGATTTGATAGGCGATTATAGTAAAGGTATAGTCGGCGAAGAGGTCGGAAAAGGAGAGGGCGGTGCCGCCGTAGATAGAGCCGTCTGTCGATACCACCGCTTCAATCGGCGGCCGTCCGGCTAAATAAAGCTTGCCGATTCCCTTCTGAGCCTGGATTTCGTCAGGATTGACTTCCAGCGTTAAAATAGGCTCAAAACGCTCGTAGTCATCCTCTGAAGAAATGTCGTCAAAGGTTGTTGTTTTCACCAGTTCCGGTTCGAAGGCGCTCTTGAAAACCTGGTATGAGCCTTTGTTGAAGGCGGAAAACACCAGTTCGTTCTGTCGGGTTGGATGGGGCGTCGGAAAAAAATTGCCGGTTCGCACATCGGTATAGCGCTTCAGTTCTCCTGTATCGAGGTTAACGGAATAGATGTTGTAGGCCTCCCTCATGTCCCCGGAAAAGAACAACTCCTTTGAGTCAGGAGAAAATTCCGGAGTAATGGTGTTCCCTTTACCGAACGTCAATTGTGTTTTTTCACTCAAATCGTTGAGCGGGGAGATAAAAATTTTATCATAGGTATCGAGGTGGATCGTGTAGGCCACCTGCTTCCCATCAGGAGAGATACAGGGGGCCTTTTCGTAGAGGGAATCAGCTGTCAGGTTGACGACTTCCTCTGTTTCGAGGTTCAGCTTGAAGATGTCCCGTGTTCCTCCTTCGAAGGCCGCATACAGAAGTTCATTGCCGTCGGGATGGAAGCACGGCGAGGCAGGTTGGTCTTGGACAATCTCGATGCTTTTGAGCGTACTCCCGGTCATGGCGTTGACGATGAAGAGGGAATGCCTTTGTCCTGCTCGTCCAAAAAAGACAATTCTGTCTCCATCCGGAGACCAGGCTATTGTGCCTCCCAAAGAAGGATCGATGTCATATTTGATGAATTCATATTTGGCCGTGTAGCCTTTGGTGATGTTTTGAATCACGCTGCCGTCTTTTGCCGAGATGAGGACGATATCGATGTCCGAGTCTCTTATGCTATAAGTCAGCACCGCGATCACATCTCCTGAAGGAGAGAGGGCATAGGAAAAGGAGAAAAAGTAAGCATTCATAGGGAATTCCGGACCTAAAGGAAGGCTGTAATCGTCGGGATTTTCTCGAGTGAGCAAGTGTTTATGCTTTTCGCGGATGAATTTTTTGAATTCGTGATTGAATTCTCTCGGCTCGAGGTCGAATGCTTTTTTGATGGGATCGACGCGGCCGATAAAAGAACTGCTCTTCATGGAATGCCAGAATTCTCGGACTCCGTTTTTTCCGTATTTGTGTTCGATGAATTCATAAATGGCATGGCCGAAGTCATAGGCCGGGTCGCGAGCCGAGGGGTATTGGGTGTAAAGATGGCCTCCCGGGGACATTTCGGGAATCCGATCATTCAGGACGGCGTCCCGGATGATCAAGGAGGACCAGGAGGTCCAATTCCCTGTCGTGTATTCCGAAAAACCCTCCATCACCCATTGGGGAGGCTGGGACACAGCATAGATCACTCCTCCCGGGCTTCCCCAGAGGAGGTCATACTCAAAAATATGGGTTAATTCGTGTTTGATAAGGTCCTGGAGATCGTTGGGGGGCATGTCTCCGTGAAGAGCGACCCTATAGAGCAGGGGCTCGGCAGCCCCCAGCACGCCTTCAGGGACGTTGTAAAGGTTTGTCTGCTGAAAATCAGTGAGGGTTTTGTAGTAAATGAGGGGGACGGCGGCAGAGAGCTCATGTTTGATGTCTCGACTGATTGTCTGGTATGCGCTTTCTGCGTAAGAGGCCAGCTTCTGGAGCATTTCCAGATCTTTCGTGTAGTAGTAGATGTCAAAATGGGCTGTTGTGTACTTATCCCATTTGAAGTTTTCATAAATGACTTTGTTCTTTCCGTAGTAGGGGATATAGAAAAACTGAGCTGTAGCAAATTGCGCTGTAAGGCATAAAAAAAGGACAAAAATGAGAAATTTGGTTCGCATTCTCATAGAGTCTCCTCGACTATTTGGAAAGAAGGTATCTTTCTTGGAGAAGCTCCTCTCCCAAAAATGCCTGGAAAAGCTTATCTTTCACAATTTGGATGAGATCGAAGAAAGCAAAATAGGCCGTTTGATTCGGATTGGCGTAATCTTTCGTCTGCTTGAAATTCCTGGTGTAGAGAATTTTTCCCGTTTTGGCATCGATCATGTAGAGGGTAAAAAAGAGCGTGTAGAATCTCCTCTCCTCGAGGACGGATTTGCGCGGGAAGGGATCTTCGAACTGTCTCTTTTCCTCGTCGACTAGGGCTTTCCGGATTTCTGATTTGTAATCCACGCTTCCGGTCAAAATTATGGCCTCTTCCAGTTCGGTAGGGATATCTCTCCAAAAAGTCTCGTCTTCAAATATATCCTCGCTCGGAAAATTAACCTCTTTGGTGGACACGGGAGCAGCGATATTCTGACCGAATTCAAAGCTGAGGTATTCCACCATTTCTTTATTGAGGTCCATATCGTTACGTTCGCTCTTAACGTGGAAGTCTGTAATGATGAGCTCTTGGAATCGCTCCAGCTCGAAGGATATGGCTCGCGGCATTTCCACCCTGACCTTCCAATGTCGGCTTCCTGAGCAGGCACTGAGAGCCAACACACAGAGAAGAAAGATGCCCTTACTGCTTTTTGGGTATTTCATCCTTCCGAGCCTCATATCGTCTCATGAATTGGGTGTAGTTGGAATTGATATGCTTATCCTTAGGATCGTATTTCAAAGCAAGATCATACTGTTCTTTGGCCTCTTCCCAAAGGCCTTTTTTTTCGTAGGCGACAGCCAGATTGTTGTGGGCCGCCGCTGATTCCGGCTCAACTTGTAAATATTTTTTCCACCGGAAGATGGCCTCATCCCACAAATCCAGCCTCGCTGCTTTGATGCCGAAATTGATCTGGTCGAGCGGACGGGAGGAAGAACATGCACTGAACAGAATTACCAGGGGAGCCACAGTGCAGACAAGGGAAATGAGACGGTTTTTCATAACTCTACTCTCAATTTCAAGGTACTGTTTTTTCTGACATTCGTCAAGTCGCCCCGAAGTTAGTGCAATTTTTGTGCCCACTTGGTCAAAGAGAGGCATTCCCAAGGCCATGATGATGTGCTTTGATGGAGAAGGCAATTTGGGAGTTGATCTGCACCTGTGTTCAGGACAGACTCCCCCGCCCGGCTATGCAGCTTATTCAGCCCATATCCCGCCGTGTCGGGTTTTCCCTCCCTTTGCGGCTCATACGGGCCAAACTTCACCAGGATTGCTTGACCCGCTCTCACTGGCCTCAAACGGATAGGCGTTGGCCCTAGGCTTCCAGCTTTCGATCAAAATCCCTTGTCCGGCTCGGCCCTTCACCCGGTCTTTATCGGCACTCATCCCGCTCCATTGAATCCGCCCAATGAAGCGAGTGATATCTTGGGAATTAGGGTGACTGATAAGTAAATAAGGATTTGGCATTTTTGAGCATTTGTGGTATAAACTTATTTTTCAGAGAGATATACGATGCCAAAAGTATGTGAAATATGCGGGAAGGGACCGACCTTTGGGCAGTCCATCAGCCATTCTCATAAAGCGTCAAAGAAGAAATGGAAGCCGAATCTACAGCATGTGAAGGCCCAAACTCAATCAGGTCCTAAAAAGATATGGGTTTGTACCCGGTGTATCCGCTCGGGTAAGATCACGAAAGCTGTTTAGCCCTACTCTCGGTCGACGGAAAAGATCTCCTTTAATTTCGAGATGCGTCCCATAATTTTTTCAAGATGTTCTATGTTGTCGATGTGAAGAGTCAGCTTAACTAGGGCTTTTTTATCGGGAAATGTGATCACTTCAGCCTTTGTAATATTCCCTTTTTCTTGAGCAATGAACGAAGTGAGTTTGGCCAGGACACCGGGAGTGTCTTGGGCCGTAATCCGCAGCCTTCCTCGATAGGTTCCCTTGGAGGCCTTGTCCCAGGACGCCTCAACGACGCGCTCGGGATCTAAAATTTCTTTGGCAACCAGCGGACAGCGCGTGGAGTGAATCGTTATTCCCTTTCCTGAAGTGATATATCCAATAATGGACTCTCCTTTGATCGGGAAACAGCACTTGGCGAGTTTAAAATGAGATGAATTCTCGCCGGTGACCTGGACAACGGTTGCAGGCTTTTTGGTAACTTTGGTAACCACTTTCTTAATGATCGTATCCTTCCTCTTGGCTGAATCCATTTCGGGGAAAATTTTCTCCAGGAGCTTTTTGCTGAGGACGATTTTTCCGGAGCCCACCATAGCGTAAAAGTCGTCCAGTCTTTTGATGTGCAGATGAGTCCCGCGAGAGATGTGGTCGAGAAGGGCCCTTCCTTTTTTCACTTCCGGCGGAAGAGAAATCCTGGACAATTGCTTTTGCCACAGCTTTTTGCCCATCTCTGTGTTTTTGATTCTATCCTGCAGGTTCAGCCAGCGCTTGATGTGGTGTCGTGCCGTCGAGGTGAAGGCATAGTTAAGCCAATCTCGGCTGGGTGTCTTTTTGGATGAGGAGTGAATCTCCACGATATCCCCAGGCTTGAGCACAGTCCTCAAGGATGTCTTTTCGCTGTTGATCGTGGCCTCTGTTGCATGGAGTCCGAGCTCGGAATGGATTTTGAAGGCAAAATCCAGGGCCGTTGCGCCTAAAGGCAGGGTGATCACTTTGCCCCGCGGCGTGAAGACATAGACCTCTTCTGGAATTAAATCCGTTTTGAGGCTTTTCAAAAACTCTCGAGGACTTTTTTGCTCTCTGTAAAGTTCCGCCACTTCTCTCAACCACAGGAGTCGCTTATCCTCCTTCATAATGGCTTTGGGGTCTGCTTCCTTGTATCTCCAGTGAGCAGATATTCCGTTTTCGGCTAGGTCGTGCATGTCTTTGGTGCGAAACTGAATTTCCACAGTCTTCTCCCCCTCCGTGATAATGGTTGTGTGCAGGGCTTGGTACAGATTCGGCTTGGGCATGGCGATGAAATCCCGGAACCGGTGGGGGATATGGGGCCATTTTTGATGGACGATTCCTAAAGCGGCATAGCAATTTTTGACTGAGTCCGTGATCAACCGCAAGGCCATAAAGTCGTAGACTTGGTCGAAGGAGATATTCCGTCGTTTTATCTTGTTGAAAATGCTGTAGGATCGTTTTATTCTGAAGAATATCTCTGCAGGGATCTGGTTTGCCTTCATCAGTTGCGCCAGGGTTTTTTTTATATCCTTGAGTTCCCTTTCGGCTTTTTTCCTCTGCGGATCGACAAGAGAAGCGATCTTGAAATAGTTTTCTGGATCGACGTAGCGGAAAGACAGGTCCTCCAGTTCTGCTTTTATGCGACCCATTCCCAACCGGTTGGCGATCGGAGCATAGAGTTCCAGCGTCTCCTTTGCAATTTGTTTTTGTTTTTCCTCGGGAAGGAATTTGAGAGTTTTCAGGTTATGTATTCGGTCTGCCAGCTTGATGAAGATAACCCTAACGTCGTCAGTCATAGCCAGAATGATCTTCCGGATGGTCTCGGCTTTCCGGGTTTCGGGGGAAGACTCCTCGACCAGGCTGATTTTGGTCACCCCTTCGATCAAGAGAGCGGTCTCTTTGCTGAACTCTTTTTGTATGTCGACAGCGGTTACATCCGTGTCCTCCAGGACGTCGTGAAGGAGCCCGGCCACAAGAGTGGTGACATCCAGGTTCATATCCGTCAGCATGTTGGCCACTTCCAGGGGGTGGCTGAGATAGGGCTCACCGGAGCGTCGAACCTGGCCCTTATGAGCCCGGGCGGCAAAGATGTAGGCCTTTTTGAGCAGAGTGATGTCCCTTTCGGAATACGAGGAGGACACTTTCTCCAAGATGTTGTCGAATCGAATCATTTTTCTTGTGCCAGAATCCATTTGGTCGCTGCGAGCAAATTCTCCGCCACGAATTCTGGCTCTTTTCCTATGTCTTTAAGTTCTTTGAGCGCGCGTCTCCCATGACCCGTCAAAAGCAGGATGGGTGTCGCCTTGATGTTCATCCCGAAAAGCATGTCTTCGGCTTTGTCACCGATCATGTATGACTTGGCCGTGTCGATGCCCAGCTCGGCAGCGGCCTGGTGCGCCATTCCAGGTTTCGGTTTTCGGCAATCGCAGTCCTTGTTGTACTCCGGATAGACGGAGGAGACGTAGTGAGGGCAATAATATATGCGGTCCAGGCTGGCGTTGTGGGCTTTAAAGTCCTCCTGCAGCCTCAGATGGATGGCCCGCAAAATGTCTTCCCTGATAAGCCCTCGCCCCACACCCGATTGGTTGGTCACCACTACAGTGATGAAGCCTGCCTCGTTCAGCTTCCTGACGGCTTCAAAGCTGTAGGGATAGATTTCGATTGATTCGTAAGAGCCGGGATATCCGACATCTCTGTTGATAGTTCCATCCCGGTCAAGGAATACGGCTCTCTGCCTCATTGGATTAATCCCCGGCAGGCCCGAACAACTTCTTCAGGGGTAATCTGTGTCATACATTGATGGGCATAAGGACATTTTCTGTAGAAACAGGGCCAGCAGGGGACCTCCTTTTTGAGCACCACAGCCGGTTCTTGATAGGGGCGCGTCCGGTGAGGGTCTGTCGGCCCGAAAATCGCAACCACCGGAGTGCGCAGCGCATTGGCCAGGTGCATGGGGCCTGAGTCGTTGGTCACGAACAAAGCGGCCAGAGAAATTATGCCGGCCAGTTGTCGGAGAGTCGTTTTTCCCGTCAAAAGCACGGGCTTCTGTTTCATGGGCAAGGCGATGGACTCGGCCAGCTCCGTCTCATCCTGTGCGCCCACAACGAGGATTTCTGCTCCCAAGGCCTTTTGAAGTCGCTCTGCAAGCGTGCTGAAATATTCGGCCGGCCATCTTTTGGCAGGGCCATAGGATGCCCCAGGGCTCAGGATAACCAAGGTCTTTTCAGGGTCGACGTTTAGAGAAGAAAGAAGATCTCTGGCTTGCTTTATATCCTTCTCACCGAGAGGGAAGTACAGTTTTATCAAGTCCGACTCCATCCCCAGTTCAGAGGCGAGAGTGAGATAGTAATGAAGTTGATGGGGTGGTTTTTCAAAGGGCCTTTGCTTCACGCCCTTTGTCAGGAGTAAACCGCGTCCATCGTGCACGTAACCCCAACGCTCAGGGATTTTTGCCCGGTAGAAAAGCAGGGCTGAGGCGAAAGAGTTAGTCAACAAAAGACCGATGTCGAACCCGTGTTTTTGAATTTCCTGGGCAGAGAGCCTTGAATCCCTGATGCCGTTTTTGCTGGGAAGGACGATGGTTCCAGCCAGATAGTCAAGGGTGGAGTAAATGCCGCTAACCCAGTCTGTGCCTGCAATCCAGATTTTTCCTTCGGGAAAATTCTTATGCAGACATTTCAAAAAGGGGAGCGAGAGCACGGCATCTCCTATCCAGTTGGGGGCCCGAATGATGATTTTCATCCCATCAATTTTATTCCCTTCACCGAGGCTTGTCAAAAGCACGATGGGCCGAGTTGTGGTTTGATGGCGGGACAGGGGGTGGGTGGCGGAGGCTTCCTCTCAAACAGAGGGCCTCCCCCCTTTAAATACTCACCGCCATCACTGTTCACCTCAAACAGCCACGGTCTTGCCTTGGACTATACTGCCGCGCGCATTCGCCTTCCATCAACAGCGATTCTTTCTGGGCAAGCCCTTTGCTCCTACCGAAATTCCGATCGAGTACGGCATAAGATGCGAGGTGGTTACTGATTAAGTGATGGAGTTATTTTGCCGATGAGGTCGTTTCTTTTTCTGCCTTTTGATCTTTGGCCGGGGGGGGCGACTGAGTCGTGTCTTGCGTAGTCTTTTCTTTAGCTTTGGGCTCAGAAGGTTGTTTCTCTTTCCTGGCGTAGTCAGTGATATACCAGCCGCTGCCCTTGAACTGGAGAGCCGGTGCCGATATGACTTTTTCGACCGAGCCGCCACACTGAGGACATTTTTTTATAGGCGGCTCTGCAAGTTTCTGGATGACTTCAAAGGCGGCACCGCACCGGGCACATTTGTATTCGTATAATGGCATTGTCATTCCTCGTGGAAAACCTCATTATAGCAAAGCTGATTTTTTACGCAACTTCGAATATTCGAGCGGGCTGTAGCCGCAGGGATCGCATGAAGCTGTAAAAAAGAGACTCTGACCATTCGCAGACATTGTGGTGATTGGATGATCAGGGATTAGTTTCAATGTTTGTCCATTGCTCAGCAGGAACCGGGACCAGGCCGGGAGGAGTCAATGTCCGTTTGAGGTGCAGAGGAGAAGCGGTGGGGTCTTCGCCGCAAACAGAAATGGACTCCTTCTATCGTGCGAATAGTGTCTTAATTTTTGTGATGAATGGCGTCAATGGAAAACGATAGCTTCGAATACGTAGATAGTAGCTCCTGTCCTCCACGCATCTCGAGATAGCCCGGCTTTTACGCAAGTTTGTTCCAGAAAGGTCCGTTGCGACCAGTGATTTTCCACGGGAACTTGAGGCAGAAGCAATCCCTTCTGGTCTCCCTTCTCGATGACCAAGCCGTGTTGACCCACTTTCACCTCTCTGGGGTTACTGATTTTTCTGAGAGGAGTCAGGACAGAAATTTCGACTTCGACGTCTTTCAATTCCGAAGGCTGCACAGGCTCAAAGCGGACATCACGACTGGCTGCGTAGATGGCTGCTTGGACTATAGTCTGGTTGAGTGGAAGAACCGGCTCTATGAATCCGATGCATCCCCTCAATCGGCCCTCTTTTTTTAGCGTGACAAAGGCCCCTTTTTTGCTGATGAGTTTAGGATTATCTGTGAGGGGGGTGTAAACCTGGTTTTCCAAAACGTACATCTTGAGAGCAGAATGGGCGATGCGGAGCAGTTCTTCCTTTTCCTGCCCATTGAGTGAAAAAAGAGGCACAGGCCCGTCGGCATAGACAGCGGCCGCAACATAGCCCACAACACGGGATTCGGGCCCGCCGGCATGGGATGAGTCCATGTATTTCAGGATCTCTACGCGCGCATTTCCTGAGTTTTTCGCATAGAGGAGCACCGAACTGACCGGCCCCCCTCCGCACATAATGTTTTCGTTGCGGCCCATCTTCTTCATGATCTCATCTGTATCAAGCTTCTGAATCAGATCGGTGGTCTCTGAATCCACACGATTGGCTTTTTGTTTTGAGAAGAAGTGGGATAAATCTGTGGAGGCCACGATGAGAACTTTTTTATCATGCAAGACCTCGGTAAATGCCTGCGCAAGGGCGAAGACGGTCTTTTTTGAGGGGCTGCCCATGATGATAGGAACGATTTTGGCTTTGGGAAGGGTTTTTTGGATAAAAGGTACCTGCATTTCGACAGAATGCTCCTCTTTGTGAGCGTTGGCGTGGTATTTGAAACCGGTCGATTCGGCGATCTTGGTGGCAAGCTTTTCGTCGATCTCGGCAATGCCCAGGGGCGTTTCATATCCTCCCTGCAGGTAGATCGAGCACCCTCTAAAAGCATGATGGTGAGATGTGCCGACAATGATCACGGATTCATAGTCCTGCCCCTGTACCAACCGATAGGCATGAGCAGCCACGGGCCCCGAGTAGACATATCCTGCATGAGGAGCGATAAGCGCCACTATCCTCTCATTCGGGACGCTTTGTCCCTTCGCCTGTTCAAGGAAAAGGTCCAGTTGTTGGGAAAGGACATCTTTTCGGCCGTCGTACCAGCTCCCAGCACAAACCGGTTTCCTAATCCCCTGGGCCCAAGTTGAGGTGCCGAAAAGGATGATGACCATGATTGCCCATAGTGCATGTGTTTTCATTTGTGTTTCCTCAGACCTCCCGCAGAGGAGCTCGTCGATCTATGGCGCGCTGGGCATGAATGAACCCAGCGGACTAACGGATTAAATATAAAAGGAATAGGGAAAAAAAGCAAACACCGAACCGCAATCCAGATTTGACTTTTCTCCGTGTTTTGGTTAAAAAATGAGTGGAAGTCGATCATGAGCAAAGTTTTGAAATCCATCTTTACCATACTCGTCACATCTTCGGCATTCATGCTCGGTCTTTACCTGGGAAGAGAAAAGATAAAAAGCAAGATTCCCGATTTTCAAGAAGAACCCGAGGATTTCAGCTGAATTTGTTACGCCATCGGATCAGAGGAATCCCATGAACTGGATGACATACGGAATTATCATCATCTTTGCCGCCTTTATTGTTCTCTTGCTCATCAATCCCAAGCTGTCCTGTTTCGGAAAGCAGATCACCTCTCCTCTCTATCCGCTCAAACGCAAGAGGAAACAGAGACAGCGCCAATTCAAAACAGACGATTATGGGTTTCGACTGAATGATACAGGCACGGACGGCGCTGGTCTGAAAAAGAAGACAGAGGATGGAGAACTCTTTCTTGAACAGTTCAAGCACAAAAAAATCAAGACAAAAGACTATGGCTTTCAACTATCGGATGAAAGCGGGACCCAAGACGAAGACGAGCCTGTCGAAGAACACCGTAAAGGGTAAAGGTGACTTAATGACTAAGAAGGTCATGCTGGGTGCACGCTTAACCGGCCTCTCTTTTTGCCTGATGATTCTCTTTTCCTGTGGAGGCTCTAAGCTGCTGCTGACGCCCATACCCCCGGAGATCACTAGCATGGAGGGGTATGCCTCTCTGCGCATAAAAAATGAGGAAGGATCCGCGAAATCCAAATTCTCTTTTCTATTCCGTCTTCCTACTCAAGGCAGGATCGAAGCCTCTGATTTCTTAGGAAGGACTCTTTATCACATCATCATCAACGAAGACGGAGCCTTTTTTGTTGTTCCCTCGAAACAAGTTTTCTGGCAGGGAAAAGAGGAAGAGATTGTCTCGCGGTTTTTGGGATTTCGGTTGAACTTGAATGAGATGATTTCCCTCATGAACGGCGAATGGGACTGGGACGATGAAGAAGATCGGACGCGCCTGGAGGAATGGATCTTCGAACGGGATAAGCAAGGCAGGGTTGTCATCGGTCGTAGGGAAGACCTGTGGTTTTATGTGGAGGAATTTATCGTCAACACCCCGCTGGCCAGGACAATCATTTTCAAACATCCGATGAACGATGGCCGGGTGAGAATTTTGAGTATCGGCTTCAATATTCCCCTCAGGGAGGGGGCCTTCTCCACATCCTTCTTAGAAAACTACCAGCAGAAATCCTGGGCTGAGATCGAAGCCCTTCTCCAGAAATGAAGCTGAAGTCTTTTGCCAAGATCAATCTCGGCCTTGAGGTTCTGCGAAAGCGGTCGGATGGATATCACGAAATCAGGACGCTTTTCCAAACGATCAATTTTTATGATCTCTTGACCTTTTGTCTTTTGCCGAAAGATGAAGTACGTCTTTCCGGCAACTGGGAACAGATCCCTTGGGATGCGGCGAACCTCATTCATATAGCGGCATGGCTTTTGAAGAGACACTGCCATATATCAAGAGGAGTAGAAATCTCCGTCGAAAAAAACATCCCTCCTGGTAAGGGATTGGGCGGGGGGAGCAGCAATGCGGCCGTAACCCTCTACGCTTTGAACTGTCTGTGGGAGGCGGGCCTTGAAAAACACGAGCTGATGGAACTCGGGAAACAGATTGGGGCCGATGTCCCCTATTTTTTCGAGGGAGGCCTCTGTTTGGGCCTTGGAAGAGGCGATGATATCAAGCCTCTGGAGGACATCCCCAAGAGCCATTGCCTTCTTGCTCTCCCTGAACTGACAATCCTCACTCCAACGGTCTACGGACGGTATCGCCCTTCCTTGACTTCAGAAGATAAAGACAGTAAAATTATCAGGTTTTTAGACACCCTAGATTTTGGTTTATTGGCAAACGACTTAGAAGAGACGGTATTCGAGCTATACCCTCAAATCAAGGCTATTAAGGATCATCTCCAAAATCTGAGGTCCGAGCTGTCTTTAGTCAGCGGCACGGGTTCTGCTGTTTTCGGTCTTTTTATAGATTCCGTGAAGGCGAGGGACGCCTTTGAGGAATTGAAACAGAGACATCCATCACATCTTGCGGAGACCGTTTCCCGAGAGCAGTATTGGGACAGCATGGGCTGGGGTGTAGCCAAGCGGTAAGGCAGCGGCCTTTGGAGCCGCCATTCGGAGGTTCGAATCCTCCCACCCCAGCCAGAATATCGTGTGCGATGTTCTCCCGGTGGAGATAAAATTAAGAATAAGGAGAGGCCGTGAAGAAAGAAAACACTCTGAAGGTTTTTGCCGGCTCATCTAACCCGGCGCTGGCCGAGGATATCGCCAATAACCTTGATATAGACCTTGGGAAATGTGTGTTGGAACGCTTCAGCGATGGTGAGATTCATTTCTACATCGATGAGAATGTGCGAGGACAGGATATTTTTGTCATTCAGTCTGGCGCTTATGAGGCCAACTTCCATCTCGTGGAGCTGTTCTTGATGATTGATGCCTTCAAGAGGGCTTCGGCTGAACGAATAACGGCCGTGATCCCCTATTACAGCTATGCGCGTCAGGACTGGAAGGATCGGCCGCGAGTTCCCATCTCTGCCAGACTCATTGCCGATTTGCTCGAGGCTTCGGGGGCTGATCGGGTTCTTACCATGGACCTCCACTCCCCCCAAATTCAGGGTTTTTTCTCCATTCCGGTTGACAATCTTATGGCTGCGCCGGTGTTGGTGAAGTATATTCAATCTTTAGGGCTGGAGAACCTGGTCATTGTCTCCCCAGATGCCGGCGGAGTGGGCCGGGCCCGGTGGTTTGCCAAACGACTGGAGGCCAGCCTCGCCATCATTGACAAGAGAAGACCCGCTCCTAATGTGGCCAGGGTCTTTCATGTCATAGGTGATGTCGAACGGAAAGATGTCGTGATCGTCGATGATATGGTCGATACGGCCGGCACTCTGGTCCAGAGCGCAGAGGCATTGAAGGACAACGGAGCCCAAAGAGTGTTTGCTGCGTGCACGCACCCGATTTTATCCGGGAATGCCATCGAGAGAATCACCGCATCGACTATGGAAAAATTGATTGTGACCGACACTATTCCTGTTAAAGAAGAAACAATATCGATAGATAAATTTGTCGTATTATCCGTAGCTGAGCTTTTTGGAGAGGCTATCCGGAGGATCAATAAAGGCCTCTCCGTGAGTTCCCTTTTTACATGAGGAGGAGAGAAATGGACGTTAAAATAAAAGGTGAAAAGAGAGAATTGTTTGGGAAAAATGCATCACGCCGTCTTCGGCGGGAGGGGAAGGTCCCGGCTATACTCTATGGGCCGGAGACAGAAAATGTTTCTCTCTCCCTGGAAAAGAAGGACATCTTTCAAATATTGAGATCGGAATCCGGCGAAAATACGATTTTTAAAGTGTCCTTCGATTCTCAGGTGCAAGATGTCATGATCAAGGACCTGCAGAAGGATCCAACCTCGGATGAATTGCTGCATGTTGACCTCATTTTGATCGCCATGGACAAAGAAATTCGGGTTGAAGTCCCCGTTGTCCTGGTCGGTGAAGCCGTAGGCGTGAAGTCAGAGGGCGGATTTGTAGACTTTGTTCTCCGAGAGCTCGAGATTGAATGCCTTCCCAAAGATATCCCGGAACATATCGATGTTGACCTATCTGGATTGCATCTTCATCAGTCCATTAAAGTGGACGAACTGACTCCTCCGGAAGGCGTGACGTTCATCAGTGAGCCTGACTCCGTTATCGCTATGATCCAAGCTCAGGCCAAGGAAGAAGAAGCGGTTGAAGAGGGAATCGAGGAAGAGGGTGAAGTGATTACCGGAGAGGAAGAGCCTGAAGTGATTAAGAAGGAAAAGGCGGAAGAAGAGAGAGAGGAGAAGAAAGAGCGGGGGGATTGATCGTTGTGGGCGATTGTCGGTCTGGGAAACCCGGGACGGACCTATCTGCGGACGCGGCACAATGCGGGCTTTTTGCTCGTAAAAAAGGTCGCCAAGCATTGGGATACCCGGCTTAGAAAGAGGGCTTATTCTTCGAAAATCGCCTATGTCGAGTGGGAGGGCGAGAAAATTCTCCTGGTTTTACCCCAGACGTACATGAACCTTTCCGGGATCGCCGTGAAACACATCATCGGCTCTGGCCGGGTAAAGCTGGAAAACCTGGTGGTCGCCTATGATGATTTGGACATTCCCCTAGGGGAGATTCGAGTCAGGAAAGAGGGAGGCGCCGGCACACACAAAGGAATGATTTCGGTTATTCAGGAGCTGGCCGATTCAAAGTTCTCGAGGATCAGGATTGGGATCGGACCCTTGCCTCCAGATACGGAGGCGACGGACTTTGTCCTGACCCCCGTCAGCAATGATCAGATTCCACTTCTCGACAGAGGACTGGAACAGGCCCAGGAAGCCCTGGGCCATATTTTAAGAGGTAAGATCGAGACGGCCATGACCCTATTCAATCAGCGCGTTCGGCCCGGAACGGACGCGCTATAGAGAGAAGTCGAATTTTGTGATAAAAGCGCTTGAGTCGAGATGCCAATTTGTGTTTTAATAGGAAAACGCATCGTTGTGCAGATAGTAAGTTTTAAGCTTTAACATAGACTGGATTAGTCAAGAGTTTTCGAATAATTCAGCATAAAAGCTCCTTGTTCCTCCTAGAGTTAGGAGGAGCTTGAAATCCATAAGGAGGTGTCCATGAGACCTTACGAAACAGCTTTTTTAATCGCCCCCAACCTGCCCGAGGAAGACAACGAGAAGCTCATCGACCAGATGGCTGATATCGTTTCCAAGAATAAGGGAAAAATGATTAACATCGACAACTGGGGGAAGAGAAGACTGGCCTACCCGATCCACAAATATGAAGAGGCCTACTACGTTTTTTTCCTCTATGAAGGAGAACCTGCCGTCCTGTCGGAGCTGGAGAGACGGTTCAAGCAGACCGAGGCCGTTCTACGCTACCTGACCGTCAGAACCGAAGTGAAGGAGTCCGTCAAAAAGAAGGGAAGGGCGGCTCCCAAGAGGAAGAAGAAAGAAACGGCTGCGAGGAAGGAGCCCCCGCCGACTGAGATCAAACCCGAAGACGACAAGCCTGCAGGACCATCCCCTGAAGACACAGGTACTGACACCTCTACTCCTGAGGTGGTGACAGCCGAAGAAAAAGTATCTGATGAGAAAGAGACCACTCCGCCTGTCGAGGGGCTGCAGGAGGAGACACCGGCTGAAGAGGAAATCAAAGAGGAGGCCTAGACATGGCAAGAGAACAGAGAAGAGACAGGGTTGGACCGAGGAGATATTTTCCTCCCAAGAGAAAGGTTTGTCGTTTTTGTGAAAACAAGGTCCGAGAAATTGACTACAAGAAAGTGGATATCTTGAGAAAATATGCTCCTGAGAGAGGGAAAATATCACCACGGCGTGTGACCGGGACCTGTGCTTATCACCAGAGAAAACTCACCACTGCGATAAAGAGAGCCAGGCTCTTGGCCTTGCTTCCCTACATCAGCGACTGAGGCAGGGCAGGAATTTTGGAGGAATCATGAGAGTCATCTTACGTGAAAACATCGAAAATTTGGGCAAAAAGGGTGATATTGTCAGGGTAGCAGCGGGGTATGGACGGAATTATCTTATTCCCAAGAAGATGGCTGTTGAAATCACGTCGACCAACGCAAAGATGATCGCCATCGAGCAGGCCGCTCTGCAAAAAGGCTTTGAGCAGGAAAAGTCTGCCTACAATGAGCTGATACAGCGTCTGGATCAAGTTTCCCTATCCTTCGTCAGGAAAACAAGCGAGAAAGATGTTATTTTTGGATCCGTCAGCTCCACTGATATCCGTGACGCGCTGGAGGATATGGGATTCGATATCGAAAAAAAGAAGATTATCCTAGACGAGCCCATCAAAAGACTAGGCCATTACACCGTGCCGGTAAAAGTCTTTCATGAGGAGCGTGCAGAGATCAAGATAGAAGTCGTGAAAGAGGGAGAACCTGTCAAAGAACTCGAGACGGAAGAGGCTCTGTTGCCGAAGGACGAAAAGGAAACAGCGGCATCTGAGGACGAATCCATTGCCGGAGTGCCGGCTGAGAAGCCAGCAGAAGCGGTTCCGGATGAGGACGGGTCTAAAGAAGTCCTCCCGGAAGAAAAGTCTGCAGAGAGTCAGGGAACTGGGCAGGAAGAGAAGAGCGAGGATGTTACAGAGGCAGAAAAACAAGAAGAGGTTCTGACTGAGATGCCTGCGGATAAGAAAGAAAAAGAGGACAAGGATAAGGGAGAATAACCGGAGTTCACCATGGAACTCGATTTGATGATGCTAAAAAAAACGCCTCCTCACAGTCTGGAGGCCGAGAAGAATATTCTCGGTGCAATCCTTGTCAACAACAAGAACTTGAACGTTGTTCTCTCGATTATCTCGCCCGATGATTTCTACACCGAGGGGAATCGGAAGATCCTGGAGAAGATCATAACCCTGGTGGATAAGAACCTCCCTGTTGACCTGCTGACTATTACCGAAACGCTCCAGCGGGGAGGAGAGCTGGATTCCGTTGGAGGGGCATCCTACATTTCATCCCTGATGGATGGTGTGCCGAAAAGCCTCAACATCGAGTATCACGCCCAGATCGTCAAAGAAAAAGCCCTACTGAGAAGGCTCATACTTTCCTCGGCTAAAATCATGACCTCCAGTTATGAACAGAAGGAAGACGCGGATCAACTCTTGGATGAAGCACAGTCGGCTATTATTGAAGTGGCCGAACAGAGAATCAAGCCTGGTTTTGTTCCCGTCCGTGATCTGGCCGTGCCAGCGATTGAAACCATAGACATTCTGCGCGCTCGAAAGGAGGCGGTGACCGGCATTCCCACTGGATTCCGGGATTTAGATGCCCTGACCGCGGGATTTCACAAATCCGAATTCGTGGTTGTCGCTGCCAGGCCCTCGATGGGCAAGACCGCTATGTGCCTGAATATTTCCGAGCATGTCGGTATTATGACCGAGTACTCCGTGGGTTTCTTTTCATTGGAAATGGCCAAGGAACAGCTCATCATGCGGCTGCTCTGTTCAGAGGCACAGATCGACCTTCAAAAGGTCAGAACAGGCTTTGTCGGAGACAGGGAATTCGAGCGCTTGAAACTGGCAGCAGAGGTCCTTTCCCAGGCAAAAATCTACGTTGATGAAACACCGGCCCTAACGGTTATGGAGATGAAGGCCAAGGCTCGGAGGCTCAAGATGGAGCAGCATCTTGACCTGCTGTTCGTAGACTACATGCAGTTGATGAGGGGCGGGACTCGCTTTGAAAACAGGACTCAGGAAATCTCTTACATATCCCGGTCGCTCAAAGAACTGGCCAAAGAGCTGCAGATTCCGGTTGTGGGTATCTCCCAGCTCAGCCGGTCTCCTGAAAAGGAAAGACGCGCCAGGCCCAAGCCGCAGTTGTCGGATTTGCGAGAGTCAGGTGCCATAGAGCAGGACGCCGATGTCGTAATTTTTATCTATAGGGATGAATTTTATCACCCCGATGATGAAACAAAGAAGGGCATCGCGGAAGTCAATGTGGCCAAGCAGCGAAACGGCCCGACCGGAGAACTCTCTCTCGCCTTTTTGAATAAATTCGCCCGCTTCAACGACAGAGAATTTCGCGCTTTTGAAGAGTGACATGTCCCAAAATATGAAACCCTCCCCTATCGTCTCCACTTTCCAACAATTTGGAGAGGTCGGTCTTCTTATAGCCAGGACGTTTCGGAATATTTTCCGGAAACCATGGGAGGCCAAGATATTTCTTCAGCAAATGGAAGAAATCGGAGTCCGATCATTTCCGGTTGTGTCCTTGACGGCGGCATTCGGGGGCCTTGTGTTCGGCCTTCAAACCTACATCGCTTTTCATCGGTATGTCGGTGCAGGCACGGAAGCTTACGGCGGTCCCGTCATTTCGTTGGGATTAGTGAAGGAATTGATTCCGATTTTGGTGGGACTCATGGTGACAGGACGAGTCGGCTCGGCCATGGCCGCCGAGATCGGGACCATGAAGATAACCGAACAGGTGGATGCGCTCTACAGTCTGGGTGCAGATCCCAACCGCTATCTCGTGGTTCCCCGGACAATGGCCAGCCTGATCATGCTTCCCGTTTTGACCCTCTACGGGGATTTTATCGGCGTAATGGGGGGCTTCCTCTACAACATCGTCATGGGAGTCAACCGTTTTGTCTACTGGAGAAACACCTTGCTTTATCTTGAATTGTGGGATATCGCCACAGGGCTTATCAAGGCTGTGTTCTTTGGCGGTGTCATTGCCATTATAGGCTGCTGGCAGGGATTGAGAGCGGAGGGCGGTGCCGAAGGAGTAGGCCGGGCAACGACACGAACGGTTGTTATTGCCAGTATATGCATTTTGATATTGAATTTTTTCCTCAGCAGGATGCTTCCTGCCACGATAGACAGATGATTGAAGTCATTGATCTCCACAAAACCTTTGGCGGCAAAAAAGTCCTCCAGGGTATGAATCTCACCGTCGACAGGGGAAAGATTGTGGTTGTCATCGGACAGAGCGGCTCAGGAAAGAGCGTTTTGATCAAACACATGATAGGTCTTCTGAAGCCCGATAGCGGAGAGATCCGCATTGACGGAGTTGATATTTGTTGTTTGTTGGAGGAAGAATTCCACAAGCTTCGACGGCGATTCGGCATGCTTTTTCAGGGTGCGGCTTTGTTCGACTCCTTGACTGTGGGGCAGAATGTGGCTTTCGGTCTCGAAAGATATACAGACCTGCCTCCGGGCCAGAGAGATGAAATCATCAAGGACAGCCTGGCCAAAGTGGGGTTGAGGGGCGTGGAGGATCTGATGCCGTATGAATTGAGCGGCGGTATGAAGAAGAGAGTCGGCTTGGCCAGAGCCATTGCCTATAGGCCTGAGATTATTCTCTACGACGAGCCTTCGACTGGGATCGATCCAATCCGAGCAGACGCCATTAACGATCTCATCATCCAGATGAAAGAGGACTTGGGAGTGACCTCGGTTGTCATCACGCATGACATGGTGAGTGCCTACAAAATAGCGGATAAGATTGCCATGCTGTATGGGGGAAAAATTATCGAAGAAGGAACTCCAGAAGAAATTGAGAGATCGGAGAATGAGATTGTCCAGCAGTTCATCCATGGCAAAGCTCATGGCCCAATCAAGGAATATTGAGAGGAAATGAGAGATAATTTGACCGGAAGAGGATTTTATTATGAAGCGAGAATTTAAAGTCGGGTTGTTTTTGGCCATAGCCTTGTTCATTATGGCGACTGTCATCTTTATTGTCGGGGATTTAACGGTCCTGTTCCGGAAGCCTGGCTATGTTCTGTATGCAGACTTTGAAACTGCGGCGGGACTGGAAAAGAGGACGATCGTGAAGATGGCCGGAGTCAGCGTTGGGTATGTCAAAGAAATCAGGTTGAAAGACGTCCGGGCCGAGCTCGCCTTCAACATCGATTCCGATGTCAAAATCTATAAGGATTCCCAAGCCATGATGGCCTCTTTAGGCCTTCTCGGGGAAAAATACATCGAGATCGTTCCTGGAAAGGGGCCGGAAATTTGTCAGCCAGGCGATACCATAGGCAGCATCTCGCCTGTCAGTTTCGACCAGCTGGGCAATCTGATGATGTCCATCGGCGACGAGATCAAGGGCGTCAGCGTCTCCTTGCGAGAGCTGGTTGGAGGAGAAGAGCCCAGGTCCAATCTCCACGCAACCCTGCGGAATCTATCGGACCTGACGCAGGATTTGAAAGAATTTACCGAGGCCAACAAGAACACGTTGACGCAGAGCATCAAAGCCTCTTCTCAGACCGTTCAGAAATTCGATCAGCGTGTCGATGAGATTGCCAGAAACATGGATGAATTGATCCTCAGTGTGAGGGATATGGTCGATGACAGCCGAGCCCCTCTCAACGACAGCCTGGAAAAGATTTCCGAGTTGATAGAGCAGACCCAGGAAGCGGTGCGTCTGTTGACCGAGTCCATAGAGAAGATCAACCGGGGCGAAGGAACAGTGGGAAAACTGATTCATGATGAGGAGTTGTATGACAGGGCCCAAGGTGTTTTGGCTGATGTGGAAAAGTTAACCAAGAGTGTCTCCTCCTTCCGTTTTCGAGGCGAACTTGACTACTACGCCAAAAGCGAGTTGTTCAAAGGATATCTCACTTTGAGTTTCTGGCCCACGGCCGATAAATATCTTCTCGGCCAGATCATCCGTGACCAATTTTTGGACAAGTTCACCTTCTCTCTTCAAGGAGGAATGCGTTTCGGGGACTTTTCACCTCGGGCAGGGATCATGGAATCTGAAATTGGGATCGGTCTTGATTATTATGTCTTCAAAGACCGTTTGAGGTTTAGTCTGGAATCCTACGATTTCGATCGCGATCCCCGCCCCCAGTTCCGAATTTCTGCCAGTTTTTATGCTTCGAAATTCGTTTATTTGGTTTTAGGCCTGCATGATTTTTCTGTTTCAGCCAATCGGGAGGTTTTTTTTGGTCTCGGTATAGGCTTGTGATGAAGACAAAGACGACTTTTATCTGTCAGAGCTGCGGTTTTCATTCGCCAAAATGGCTGGGCCGGTGCCCCAACTGTGGCGAGTGGGACACGCTGGTCGAGGAGATCGAACAGGAAGTATCCGCAGAGTTCGCCTTTCCTCCTTCCGAGCCTGTTCTCTACGAAGAAATAAAAAAGGCAGAGAAAAAAAGAGTTAAAACAGGGATTGAGGAGCTTAACCGTGTTTTAGGTGGTGGAGTGGTCCTGGGGTCGCTGGTCTTGATTGGCGGCGAACCAGGGATCGGGAAATCCACACTCCTTCTTCAAGTCAGCCGGGATTTTGCCGTTCAAGGAGAAAAGGTCCTCTATGTTTCTGGTGAAGAATCTCTGGAGCAGATAAAGCTGCGCGGGGAGAGGCTCGGCATCCAGAAGGGAGATCTCTATCTCTTGGCAGAGACTAACCTTGAGCGGATTCTGGCCCATGCCGAAAAGCTTGGCCCTCAAATCTTCATCCTGGATTCCGTCCAGACGGTTTTCTCATCCAAGCTGTCTTCCAGTCCGGGAACCATCAGTCAAGTCAGGGAGGTTACCAACCAGGTCTTCCGCTACGCCAAGACAAGGGTGGTTTCGTCCTTTCTCATCGGACACGTCACCAAGGAAGGATCTTTAGCCGGGCCTAAATCATTAGAGCATATGGTGGACTGTGTGCTTTCCTTTGAAGGGGAGAGGGATCACAGCCACCGTGTTCTGCGCGCCCTGAAGAACCGTTTCGGACCCGTCTCTGAGCTGGCCATTTTTGAGATGAGCGGGCGGGGGCTTGAAGCGGTTCCCAATCCTTCGGCCTTCTTCCTTAAAGAGAGGCCTACGGATGAGACTGGTTCTTCTGTGGTCTGCACCATTAAGGGATCCCGGCCCCTCATGGCTGAGGTGCAAGCGCTTGTCTCCTCCACTTTATTCAGCGGAAATCCCCGTCGAATGACGGTCGGCTTAGATCATTTTCGCGCATCCATGCTGCTGGCGATTGTCGAGAAAAAGCTGGGCTTCAGCTTTGCCGGAGAAGATGTCTACTTGAACGTGGCCGGCGGCCTGACCATCGATGAGCCGGCTACAGATCTGGCCATGATTGCGGCTGTCGTCTCCAGCTTGAAAAACAGAGCCATCTCCTCTCAGATGGCTGTGTTTGGTGAGGTCGGCCTGAGCGGAGAAATCCGATCTGTGGGTCAACCTCTGGCAAGAGTTAAAGAAGCGTCATCCTTAGGGTTCCAGACGGTCGTACTTCCCAAAGGAAATCTCTCTCATTTAGGGAAGGAAGATTTATCGGGCATCGATTTGATCGGTGTCCAGAGTGTCAAAGAGGCCTTGAATTTTATTTTTTAATATATAATTCCTTAATTGATTCTGAGGTTTTATAATGGGCATTTTTATTTTACGCATTCTGGTTATCGCCTTCATTGCGTTAGCCGGATATTTTTTCGCTCCTTTCCAGCTCGCCCCTCTCTATGGAGCTCTGATCGGGTTTCTTTTGGGTGTTGTGATTGTGTATTTGGAAACGCTGATAAGGAAGAGTCAGTTCAAAATCATATGGGGTTCTACGCTAGGAACCTTTGCGGGCATACTGTTCGGCTGGATCTTTGGTTCTATCTATCAAACCATCGCATCGGACAACGCAACGACAACTTTTATTCGGATTTTCTTTCTCATTATCCTTCCCTACATAGGTTTTTTGGTCGGCACGCGAAAATTCGAGTGGCTTGACCCCGCGCATATCCTTCGGGTTTTCAAGGAGCCAAATGTCGGCCGGAGCTTCAAAGTTCTCGACACGAGTGTCATCATCGACGGCCGCATTGCCGACATCTGTGACACGGCCTTCGTCGAGGGAACTCTGCTTGTTCCTCAGTTTATCCTTAAAGAACTTCAGTTGATTGCCGACTCCTCCGACAGCATCAAGCGCCAGAGGGGACGGAGAGGACTGGATGTGCTTGACCACCTTCAGAAATCCTCACAAATTGCGGTCGTCATATCGGAAGTGGATTTTCCCGAGATCAAGGATGTCGATTCCAAGCTTATCGAGTTTGCTAAACATCAAGATGCCAAGATCATAACCAATGATTTCAACCTGAACAAGGTGGCCACCCTGCAGGGCGTGCCGGTGCTGAATATCAACGAACTCGCCAATGCCATGAAGCCGGTTGTGCTTCCCGGAGAATCCATCAGGGCTTTCATCCTCAAAGAGGGCAAGGAGAAAGACCAGGGTGTGGCTTATCTGGATGACGGGACCATGGTTGTCGTCGACAACTCCAGGAAAATGATCGGACAGACGGTTGACATCACGGTCACATCCGTGCTCCAGACAACAGTGGGAAAGATGATATTCGGGCGTTACAACCAGGATTCCAATGAATAAAGCTGCCGTCATCATCGTGGCCGCAGGGGAGGGGCAGCGTTTTGGCGCACCCAAGCAGTTTGTCCCTCTGGCTGGAAAACCTGTTCTGGAATGGTCTTTGGAGAGCTTCGAGAGGCATGTCCAGGTGGCGAAGATCATTCTTGTCTTGACGAGCGATGTCCAAAAGAAAGAATACATGGAGCGATACAAGAAGGTAACGCATGTTGTGATTGGAGGGGCGCACCGGCAGGATTCGGTCGTCGCCGGATTTAATCAAATCGATCCCTCCGAGACGGATTTAGTGCTCATCCATGACGGCGTCAGGCCCTTAGTCAGCCATGCTTTGATCAGTCGGGTGATCAACACCGCCAAAATGAGCGGTGCCGCCATTCCGGTGATTCCCGTCGAAGACACCCTCAAACTCATCGAAGGAGACAAGATTCTCGAGACTCTGGATAGAACAAAGATCCGCCGGATTCAAACACCGCAGGGTTTTTCCTATCAAGTTCTCAGGACAGCCTTGAGCCGGGCGCGTGATGAGGATTACTACGGGACAGATGAGGCAGCCCTGGTGGAGAGGATGGGAGGCCCCGTTTTACTTGTCGAGGGGGATTCCAGCAATATCAAAATCACCACGCCGGATGACATCCGTGTTGCGGAGGCCTTGATTGAGGATTAAAACCGGAATCGGATTCGATATCCATCGATTGGTGGAAGATCAAAATCTCTACCTGGGAGGAATCGCCATTCCCTTTTCTAAAGGCCTATCGGGTCATTCGGACGGAGATTGTCTGATCCATGCCATCATCGATGCCATCTTGGGTGCGCTGGGCGAGGGGGACATTGGACAGCAGTTTGCGGATACCGACGGTGAATTTAAGGATATCCGGAGCACGGAGCTACTCCGACGGGTCATGCACATGATGGGCAATAAAAAGGCTCGGATCGCCAACCTGGATTCAGTCATCATTGCCGAGCGACCACGTCTGGCCCCTCATGTTTCAGCGATGAAAAAAGCGATCTGTCCGCTACTGCAAATTGATGAAAAAGAGCTGGGGATTAAAGCAAAAACCCATGAGGGGATCGGCCCTCTCGGCCAAGGGGAGGCGATCGCCGCTTGGGTGTCTGTCCTCCTGACTTTTGAGGAGGATTGAATTATCCTTATAACATGGCCGTAGCTTGAATCGATGACGGCGCTTTTGGATTGAATCTTTATCGGGTCCAGATGAGACGTTCCGTTTTCGTCTCGAATACAGTCGCTCTTTTGGTGACCATCACCTAAGCAAGACAATCGCCACAATGGCCGAATCGGAGAGAGATTCACCGCAGGGAATTGAGAATGTGGACTATCTAAAAATTCTGGAAATGAAACTCAGGGGGACACTTCCCGGCTTGCAGGCTCAGCTAAAAATGAGCCCCCATCCCCGGCCTGGACATAAAACCTACGAGGAAGTCGATGATTCATGCCTAAAAGCGGGCGTTCTTTTGCTTCTTTACCCCTGGAAAGGGAAGTTGTACCTCATCCTGACCAAGCGGACCGAGAGACTCAGTCATCACCAGGCCCAAATTTCCCTCCCTGGAGGACGTCAAGACACAGGAGAAAGCCTCTCTCAAACGGCCCTGAGGGAGGCTCGCGAAGAGCTGGGCATCCGCCCTGAATCCGTCCGGATCCTGGGAATGCTGACACCCCTGTACATCCCGCCGAGCAATCATTGCATCCATCCTGTCGTATCCTCTATTCCAGAGCGGCCCGATTTTCTGCCTTCGCCCAAGGAGGTTGCAGAAACGATTGAGGTCCCCGTAGCCCATTTGCTGGATGTGAAGAATAGAGTAGAGGAAATATGGACTATCAGGGGGATCGCAGTATCTGTTCCCTTCTACTCTTTCCGAGAGCATAAGATTTGGGGGGCTACAGCGATGGTGCTTTCCGAGTTTCTCGAATTGTTGCGAGACTCAAAATGAATGGGAAGAAGGGACGTAGGGAGAAAAATTAAAGATGGGGAAAGTTTCGGCGGGAAGGAAGAATGAGCGGGATCGGCTGGGCTTGAAGGCTTAATCTGCCTGTCGAAATGGAGAGCAAAAGTCTCTCGATCGTCCAGACCAGCCGATCCCAAAGCTTAAGTTGACTGCTCCGTGCTCTTTCCTTCATAAAATATCATCCTTTTGAGGATTTGGAAAGAGTGAAGGGCAGGTTGGCTTTCGCCAGGACATTGGAAATGATCTCGTTGCCTGCATATTTTCCTACCTTGACGAGGTCCACAGCAGGAGCGGCAACCAGGCTGAAACCGACGAATGTCAGGACAACAGCCAACACGAAAATTCCGAATTTCTCTTTGAAGTTCATTTTAATCTCCTGTTTCATTTGTTTTTCCTTTCAGATTATATATACGTAATTTGCAGGGAAAAGGTTCTTTTTTTGAAGGAATAGCACGGGAAGGATGTTTTCGTTCCAGTCAGATTTTTTACGGCGCCACTCCGCCCACTAATCCTCTTTTCAATGATTCTCCTGGAATTTTTCTCATTTTCTGTACTGCAAAACTCTGCTTGTTTGTTAAATGACACTTCAAGATGTCTCTCGTCTACCATCCTCGCTACCCGGGAGTTCATGCCGGGCTCTCACCTGTCCTCGGACCCGACTTCATCGTGTTCCTTCAAAGAATAACTCGGAAAGGTTGGGTTGGGCTGGAATCTACCGATGTCACTCAATCCATCCATCCAGTGCTTATCAGGAGGAGCATGACGTTAAATGAGGCTTGACTCGGGAAGTGCGCGCGATTACTATGAGGCTGATGGCAAACGTCAGGGTTCGTTTTGCGCCCAGTCCAACGGGATTCCTCCATGTGGGGAATGCCAGGACAGCACTCTTTAACTGGCTATTTGCCCGGCAAAATACGGGCAGCTTCGTCTTAAGAGTCGAGGATACCGATGTGGAGAGGTCGACGGCCGTGTATGACCGGAAATTGATGGAGGACCTGCGCTGGCTTGGTTTGGATTGGGACGAAGGTCCGGATGTCGGCGGTCGGCACGGGCCCTATCGGCAATCCCAGCGCCTTGAAATATACAGTGACCACACCCGGAAACTTTTATCGGAGGAAAAGGCCTATTACTGCTTCTGTCCGCCGGAAGAACTGGAGGAGGAGAGGAAGAGGGCTTTGGCAGCGGGGGAGATGCCCCTCTACAGCGGGAAATGCAGATCCATTTCCCGCAGTGAAGCTCAGCGCCGAGTTAGGGGGGGGGAACCGGCCACAGTGCGGCTTTTGACGCCAGGGCAAGGGACAGTGGGCTTCAATGACCTTGTTCGAGGATCTCTTCAGTTTGATGGTGCGCTCATCGGGGATCCCATCCTCGTCCGGTCGAACGGTCTTCCCGCTTACAATTACGCTGTTGTTGTCGATGATGCCCTGATGGCAATCAGCCATGTCATCCGCGGTGAGGACCACATCCAGAACACGCCGCGTCAGCTTTTAATCTACCAGGCTCTGGATTTGGCTCCGCCTCATTTTGCGCATCTTTCCATGGTCATGGGAGAAGACGGCGCCAGACTGAGCAAGCGGCACGGTGCGACTTCCGTGGATCAGTTCGCAGACCAGGGTATTTTGCCGACTGCTCTCTTCAATTACCTCGCCTTGCTCGGCTGGGCACCGCCTGATGGGAGGGAAGTCTTGGATCCAGAGGAGCTGGTGCACTTCTTCCGGTTGGATAAGGTATCCCGCTCAGCGGCGATTTTTGATTACCATAAACTCCATTGGATCAACCGTCAGCATATCAAGGCCCTTTCTTCTCGCGACAAAGCCCGCTTTGCTCATCCCCATTTGTGTGAGGCCGGGTTTCTTCCCGACACCTTGTCAGATGACCAGTGGGCGTGGTTGGATAGAGCCGTTGAAGCAATCATAGAAAAAATCGATCGCTTTGCCGATCTTCCCCCACATTTTATGCCGCTCTTCGAGTTTTCTCCCGATAGAATGGGCACTGAGGCCAGGATCCTCCTGTCTTCTACCTGTTTCACCGAGGTTGTCGCGAGTTTTGCCGACAAGTTGTCACAGGTTGAGGCCTTTGACTATCAGACATTCGCCGCCATGGCCCAGGAGATCAAGGAGGAAACCGGGTGCAAAGGGAAGGAGCTGTATCACCCCCTGAGAGTGGCTCTTACCGCTCAGGAGTCCGGTCTCGAGCTGGATAGGCTTATCCCCCTTGTCGAATCGGGATCAAAACTCGGATTCCCCAAACCTGTGAAAAATTGTGCACAGCGGGTGAGCGAAATCATGGAGTTTTTAACAGGACATTGATTGGAGGCATGAATGGAATTTTTTGAATTTGCTATCGCCCTGGAGCAGAAGACAGTTGACACTTACCGTAAGCTGGCAGAGCAGTGCCGCACGAATGAAGGTGTCAAGAATATCCTTTTGATGCTCGTGGCCGATCACGGCAAGCACGCGCAAACGCTGGAGAAAATGAGGGCCAAAGCCCAAGTGGAAATGACGAAGACAGAGGCCTTTCGGGAAGCCCGGAAGCTGTTCGCAAAAATGAAGAAGGAAAAAGACCTTTTTAGTTGCGATACCGACCAGCTGAAGCTATACAGGGAAGGACGAAATCTTGTCCAAAAGAAACAAAAATTATTCGAAGAGATGATCTCCAGCATGGATTCGGAAGAACACAAATCTCTGCTGAGGCAGCTGGCTGACGAAGAGAAGAAGCAGATCACGGTTTTAGACCACATCATAGAAATGGTAAACCGACCTAACACCTGGCTCGAAGATGCTGAATTTCACCATCTGGATGAATATTGATGGCTCATCTTCGTTCTCTCCATGCCTGTTTCGCCTCTTTCCCTGTTTGGGCAGCACAGCACGTGTTCCCGTCTCACGCCCGCCTATTCTTTGAAGGGGAGGGTCGGCTTGAAATTGACCCATCTGTTCGAGAGGGAGATGATAAAGAAAAGAGCCATGAAGGCAAAGGCGATGCCAATGGATAGCCATATGCCAAGATTGAAGACGAGCATAGGGGCAAAGGCGGTTATGAATCCTCCCCCCAAAAAAGGCTCGTAGATCATCTGTTTGAAGCCAAAAGCTTTGGCCGTGTCTGTCCTGTAGAGCGGGTCCACCACACGGAGTAAAAAGAGGCCGATGGCGGTCACCCCCGTTTGCATCCCGAATTCCGTGATGCCCCGTTCAAACCAGTATTTTTTGAACATCCGCGGGGCGAGAAAGACGGCACAGAAAACCATCCAGAGGATTCCGCTGATCATGATGATGCTAAAAGGGAGTACGTTTTCGAGGAACACGTCCAGTTTGATCGTCGCGATGGCTGAGATGACAAGCATATCGAGAGCGAAACCTAAGATTCTGTCAAAGGTGCTCTTGTCGTAGTATTTATCTATTCGGGTCCAGATAGAGAATTTTTGAACGATCAGACCTCCGATCATGGCCAGAGGGAAGAGGGGAAACTTATCGAATTCCTGATGGAGAGACTGGAGTCCGGCCAACATGGCCCAGCCAATAGTGATGGCGATGGCAACGATACTGAAATGAAAAGTCAGCGGTTCGATGGCTTCAGAGGCCACGGTGGCTGTGGCGATGGAAAACCTCTGTGGTTCAGGGATGAGACCCTTTTTTTTGTAGACGGGGATTCCCTTTTTTTCACTCAGGTAGGCACAGTAGTCTCTCCTGATGGCGATGTTGATGAGGATCATACCAACCACGACCGCTGTTATGACCCCCACTGTCGCCGACATGAGCGCCAGATCTCCCCCGGCATTAAAGCCGTATTTTTTGAAGACCTCTTGCATTCCGGCGGCAGTTCCGTGCCCCCCCGAGAAGCCGATCTCTACGATACAGCCGAAAGTGGGATGTACACCGAACAGCGGCATGAGCAGCAGAACCGTCACCAGGAGGGCAACGAAATACTGACCCATTCCAGCCACGACACCGAAACAAAGCTGTGAGCCACCGTAGCTCCAAATCGTCTTTATGCCCGGTATTTTCACACCGAGAAAAAGGGAGGCGAAGACGACGTTTATCAAAACTCCGGGGAGAGGCCTCCAGTTGGTTATAATCCAGTCCGGAATCAACCCGACTCCGTAGGGACCGAGAGCCAAAGCGATGAACCCGGCGATAATGGCTGAGGGCAGAAAGAGAATCTGAAGGATCTTTATGTTGGCTCGGAGCAGCTTGCCTACGATCAGAAAGATGCTCAGAATACAAAGACTGTACAGGTACTCCAAGTGGTAACCTCCTCATCTCAAACCTCTATTACACCCCATCTCATCCGAATTAATCAAGCCCTTTGTCCGGCAAGCTCGTCGGGCCATCGGCATCGCGTTCAAGATCGGAGGGTGATGGTCAGCGTTATGTGTGTCTCAAGAGGGAGGCGGACCGTGCTGAAGGAAGTCATTGTCTGTGCGCAGCGCTTTGGGGGGACGCTAAGCGAAAACGGTGAGTCTCTTATCCCAGGATCTCCGAAGATCCCACCACCCACCCTATGCGACTCACATGGATAAGAGACCGGCCGCGATTGAATGTTTCCTGAAAACCTTGGAATGGCGGCCGAGCCCTGATCGTGCGGTCCGCAGGATTTGAACTCAAATTTCCCCTGTGGTATAAGCTTGAATAGAGGTCATCTCATCAACCTGGTTTCAAAAGGGAATGGCTATGGACAGAATCAGCCGGATCAATCCACTCTTGGAAGTGTTGAAATCATCGCCTCAACGGATTAATAAAATATTGATCCGTAGAGATTCCAGAAAACAGGACCTCGGAGACATCATACGCCTCGCCAAGAGGAACAACATCTCTCTTCAGTATGTGCCCAAGAAGAGATTGGATTTACTGGACAAAAAGCACCGGGGCTTCGTGGCCTTTGTGTTGCCTAAAGCATTTGTCTCTGTCCAGGCCCTACTCGAGTCGGCAGAGATGCCATTTCTTCTCTTGCTCGACGGCGTTGAAGATCCACAGAACCTGGGCGCGATTATCAGGATTGCAGAAGGGGCCGGCCTAGATGGCCTCATCCTGCCGGAAAGAAGGGCTGTCGGCGTGACGGGTGTCGTTGCGTCTGTTTCGGCCGGAGCTGTGGAACACCTCAAGATATCCCAGGTGACCAACCTATCCCGCGTCATGGACGATTTGAAGAAACGAGGCATATGGCTGGTCGGGGCCGAGGGAGGAGGCCGTGAGTTTTGGTATGATTTTGATTACAATGTTCCTCTTGGTCTGGTCTTGGGGTCGGAGGGAAAGGGCCTCCGGCCGTTGGTTAAATCCAAATGTGATCGAGTTCTCTCCATCCCTCTCCTTGGGAAGTTAAACTCCCTCAACGTGGCCGCTGCCGCGGCCATATTTTGCTTTGAAGTGGTCAGACAGAGGAAAAAATATTTGTCAAAAAAATGAATAAATTATTGGGGAGAGCAGTATGTCTTTCTGTAGGTCAAAGCTATGCAACAAGAAACGGCCTTGAACGGAGATGCTGTTCTTCTCGGCGCAAAAAATCGGATGCTTGAAAAAAAAGTTTTGTCCGAAAGGGAAATCCTCGAAGTCGTCCAGAAGGGCAACAAAGAAGCCTATCAAGAGATCGTAGTCCGCTACATGCAGTCGGCGTATTATGTGGCACTCGCTTTTGTTCACAACCAGCAGGATGCGTTGGATATTTCTCAGGATGCCTTCATCAGGGCTTTTCGGAGAATCAAAAAGTTCGATACGGAAAAGCCTTTTTTCCCTTGGTTTTACAAAATACTGAAGAACCTTTGCCTCGATTATTTCAAGCGGCGCCAGCGCCGCCACGAAGTGCCTCTGGAAAATGTCCGTGTCCTTGAGGTGGAGCACGAAGACAGGGAAATGAAAAAAGCCCTCTGGAAAGGTATTGAGGAACTTCCTCCGGAACAGAAGGAAATCATCATTCTGCGATATTTCCGGCAGTTCTCCTACCAGGAAATGGCGGACGTCTTGGGCAAGCCCATCGGGACTATCATGTCTTCTCTGTATTATGCCAAAAGAAGGCTGAAAGGGATTGTCGGGAAATATCTTGGCTTTGATTAGAAATATTATCTGGAGATTGTCATGGAGCATGAAAAAATAAGAGAACTCATTTCTTCCTACCATGACAGCGTGTTGAGCGCAGAGCAAAGGAGGCTGGTGGAAGAGCACATCAAGGAGTGTGATTCGTGCCGGAAGGAGTTTGAAGAAATGAGGAAATTTGAGGAGGTCATGGATAAAATGGAACTGAAAAAACCGCCCAAGGAAGTCTGGCAAATTTACTGGTCGTCGGTTTACAATCGCTTAGAGAGACGGATTGGCTGGATATTGTTTTCCATCGGTGCTATCATAATTCTCTTTTACGTTGGTTATAAAGCCATCGAGGGCATCATCCAGGATCCGACCATCCCTCTGCTCCTGAAGGTCGGCATCCTGGGAGTTTTGGCCGGTTTGGTTGTCCTCCTGGTTTCCATTGGGAGAGAGAGGATTTTTGTCCGGCAGAAGGAACGGTATAAGGAGGTCGAAAAATGATAATCGTGACCACACAAGATATCCCGGGCAAGACGATCAAGAAAACCCTCGGGCTAGTCCGAGGCAATACCATCAGGGCCCGGCACATCGGGCGGGATATAGCAGCCGGTTTGCGGAATATTGTGGGGGGCGAGATCACGGATTACACAAAGATGATGGCGGAATCCCGCGAACAAGCCATTGACCGGATGGTCGAAGAGGCTGAGAGTTTGGGGGCCAATGCCATCATTTGTGCCCGTTTTACGACCTCCATGATCATGCAGAGTGCCTCCGAGATTCTTGCCTATGGCACAGCTGTTATCGTAGAGTGAATGGGTCCTGTCTGAGGAATGCTTAGGAAATTCCTGTTCCTGATTGCTCTGTCTACTTTTCTGGCTTACTCCATTTTCAGCCTGTCTGATCGGGATGCGGCTCTGCCCGAGAAGGGGGTTTTCGATATCTCTTTTATGGGCGAGAAGGTCGGCTATGAAGAGTATACATGGCAGTCTACAGAGACAGGGTATCTCTTGACCGTCAGAGGGCGGATGACAAAGCCGATTCCTATGGTGATTGACAAGCTGACCATTCGGCTGGACCACGCCTTTATCCCCAGCCAATATTATTTCGAGGGTTCTGTGAGCGGTGTCAGACAGGAAGTCTTGAGCGTCATCAACGAAGGACAGGTTGAAAACGTTATCTTGGTCGCCGGACAGGAACAAAAAACAGAGGTCAAGATCAGGAGAGATGCCTTCCTTCTGCCCAATCCCGTTTATTCTCCCTATATGGTTCTGACGAAAAAATTCCCCTGTTCCCTTACAGAAAAGGCGGAATTTTCGGCCTATGTTATCCCTCATTTTGAATCTCCTTTTACACTCGAATCATCCGAAGAAAATCCATGCCTGATGATCATGGACTTGGCCGGGACAGAGACTCAAATCGGAATGGATGACGGTGGGAAACTGATGTCTCTCACGATCCCCCTCCAGAATCTGGAGGTGGTCCGTGTATCAGAATGATTGCAGGCCGCTCCTAATCGAGATCAGCACATACCCCTAGGCGTCGAAGTCTCTCCACCTACGCTCTGTGACTTAATCAGCAAAATCCCAGCACTCTCACCCCGAAAAATTTGATATGTCTCTGAAGTATACAGTCCAGTCTATGGTTGATATGAATTACCCAATGCCACTCAAACAGGACACGCTTAGCCGCGGCATGCAATCCCAGCGGTCTGAGCACAGACAACTTCCTCATTTCTGCCTTTGTCTTTTTTCAGGTTCGTGTTCAGGCGCTGAGACGTCACGGCTTTGGGGATTTCCGAGCAGGGTACGAAGAGGGCTCTGTTACGAAAAATGGAGTGAATGGAAAAACGACTTGACAAACTCTAGGATATAAATATAATTATACGCACACTGTCAATATGAATATATATGTATACGTAGAAGTATAATTTGAAAAAAACCATATACAGTCAGGCCGATTTTATCAAACAAGCCGGGATCACAGAGAAGATTCTCGATGAATGGATGGAGGCGAAACTTTTGAAGCCGGACGGACTTACCGATGAACGGACTCCTTTTTTCACGAGCTTCTCTCTGGACAAGGCCAGGCACATACAGAAATTGTTGGAGTTGGGATATAAAGCTGAAGATATTCACAAGATAATCAAGAAAGTGGGCATACCCCGACACAGAGTCGAGGACAGGAAACAGTCAAAAATTCAGGAATTCTTGACGGTCGGTGATCTGGCTGAAAGGGTCGGAGTCAGTCCCCGGGCGATAAAGCACTGGGAAGAGAAGGGCATTATCGAGCCCGACATGAGGAGCGAGGGCGGATTCCGGCTCTATGCGGATGTCTATGTTTATTTTTGCGAGTTGATCAAAGATCTGCAGCTTTTCGGTTACTCTCTTGAGGAGATTAAGGAAATTTCAGATCTTTTTCGGGCTTTTTTATCCATCAAGGATGACCTTGATGCCAAGTCGAAGGAGGAGACTGAAGCCAAGCTGGAGGAGATGTTGGACAGGATCCGGATTTTTGACGGGAAAGCGGCGCAGATGAAAAGAGGGATCGAGCGGTGGGATGATCTGCTGAGAAAAAAGAAAAAAGAAATCATCACTCTGAGAACTCGCAACCGGAAACGCTTGGATACCCAGAACAAGCAAGGAGGCAGGAAATGAAAAAAATTATTTTTATCGAACCTAAAGCACCCAACCTGCATATCTTTTCTCAATTCGTTCTTCCACGGTTGGGGATATATATCTTGGGAGCTTTGATGCGGCGCCGGGGATGGGATGTGGAAGTCATCTTTGAGGAGGCGCAGACTATTGATTTTGAACAGCTTAAAACGGCGGACCTGGTGGGAATCTCGACGATCACGTCCACCGCGCCGCGAGCCTACCTGATTGCAGATAAAATCAGGGAGATGGGAATTCCCGTCATCTTGGGAGGTCCCCATGTCACGTTTTTACCCGAGGAAGCCTTGGGTCACGCGGATTTTGTCATTCGGGGTGAGGGAGAACACGCGCTGATGACATTTATCGATGCCTGGGAATCGAAGGGCTCTTTTTCTTCCACCCCGAATTTGTCCTACTGGCAGGAAGATAAAATGATTCACAATCCTATGGGCGATTTTCTCGATGATTTGGACCGAATCCCCTTTCCTGATTTTGCTTTGCAGGAAAAATCCGAAAGGCGGATTGCCGGGTTCAAAACCATCCCCATTCTGACTTCGAGAGGGTGCCCTTTTCAATGTTCGTTCTGCTCAGTCACAGGGATGTTCGGCCGCAAATACAGGTATCGCTCCCCACAAAACATCATAGAAGAACTGCGCCAATACGACGATAAAAAAAATGTCATTTTTTTCTACGACGATAACTTTGCGGCTAACCGAAAACACACGAAAGAGCTTTTAGAAGCCATGATCGCAGAGAAATTCAAATTCAAATGGTCCGCTCAAGTCAGAGCCGATATTGCCAAGGATGAAAATTTGGTCAGACTGATGAGAAACGCGGGCTGCAACATCGTGTATATCGGCTTTGAATCGGTGAATCCCAGAAGCCTAGCTGAGATGCGGAAAAGCCAAACAGCGGAAGAGATCAAGCATGCCGTCAAAATCATTCACCGTCACGGCATTCATATACATGGGATGTTCGTCTACGGCTTCGATGAGGATGATTGGCATACGGTCAAGAAGACGGTGAAATTTGCCAAAAGAACAAAACTAACCTCGACGCAATTTCTTATTCTGACCCCGCTCCCCGGATCTGAAATCTTCAGGAAGCTCTCCTCGGAGAAGCGAATACTTTTTAAGGATTGGGCCCTGTATGATGCCCATCATGTCGTTTTCCACCCCGCGCGTTTCTCCGTATTTGGACTCCAGCGGGCTCAGATTTTCAGCCACACGAAATTCTATTCTCTGCTGGGCATGGTGGGGAAATTTGTGAAGGGCAAGTGGCTTGATCTGGGACTGGCTCATTACGCGAGAAACTTGAACCGGCTCTGGCAGAAGAGAAACAAAACCTTTCTCAAAGCCCTGGATTTGCTCGCATCACGCAAAAACGAGAAAATTGATCTCGACTACAGACAAAACATCGTTCTCGACCGCTAATGAACGGGATCAGACTTTGATACGTTGAATAACTCCAACCGGAGTGAGGCTCTCTGAGGGCTTTTCCCCCATTCTAGAATTCTGAAAAATGTCATCAAAGCTGTAATTCCTTAGTTCTTGTTCTGTGTTGGTGGGATTTATCGACCTGCCAAAGTCTGATCCCGCAGGCTGTCTTGCATTACGAGGGGCGGTCCTTTAGAATAAACGGGGAAAATCGATATGTTCTCGAGTGAGACCGATGGCTAAAAGCAAAGATTTTTATCAGTTGGAAAAAAACATTATCCGCTTCAAGGAGAAAATTGCCGAGCTGGAAGCGAGCCAGGTCAAGGATAGAGAAGAACAAATCGCACAGCTTGAGGAGAAGATCAAACAGGAGTGGGCCAGAATCAAGCCCATCTTGACACCGCTGCATTTCGTTCAGATTGCCCGCCATCCCCAGCGTCCCTATACGTCTGATTATCTGGATGCCCTCACAGAAGATTTTATCGAACTTCATGGTGACCGCCGGGCTGGTGACGATCCTGCCATCGTGGCCGGGTTCGGATTTTACAGGAAGCGAACAGTGGCCTTCATCGGACATCAAAAGGGACGAACGACACGGATGAGAATTGCCCGCAATTTCGGCCAGCCTAATCCAGAGGGATACCGGAAAGCCCTCAGGGTGATGAAGCTGGCTGAGAAATTCGGTCATCCGGTGGTCACACTCATCGACACGCCCGGAGCCTATCCGGGCATCCAAGCGGAAGAACACGGCCAGGCAGAGGCGATTGCTTTCAACCTGAGGGAGATCGCCAAACTTAAGGTTCCTGTGGTCAATGTGGTCATCGGGGAGGGGGGTAGCGGAGGGGCACTGGCGATCGGTGTGGGAGATACCATCCTCATGCTGGAGCATTCCTTTTATTCGGTCATCTCTCCCGAAGGGTGCGCGGCCATTCTCTGGAAGGACCAGAACGCTGTTCCCCAAGCAGCGGCAAACCTCAAATTTCTCGCCTCCGACCTCTTGGAGTTGGGCATTATCGATAAAATCATCCCGGAACCTTTGGGCGGTGCTCATTTGGATTATGAGGAAACCATCAAAAACGTGGACAAAATCCTGAGCACAGCCTTGAAAAAGCTGGAACAGATGACGGTGGAGGACAGGTTGGAGAAAAGGTACCAAAAATTCAGGAAAATAGGAGTATTCGCAGAGAAATGAGCACGAAGACAATTTCGGCCATAAAGGGAACCAAGGACATCTTACCGGAAGAAGTCAGAAAATGGCAGAGAGTGGAAGCGGTCACCAAGGCTCACTTTGAGCTCTACGGATACAGGGAAATAAGGACTCCCGTTTTCGAAGCAACCGAGCTTTTTGAGAAAGGGACAGGAGAAACGACGGACGTGGTCACCAAGGAGATGTACACCTTCGTGGATAAAGGCGGGCGGTCGCTCACTTTGCGTCCGGAATACACGCCCTCGGTTGTGAGATCCATCATGGACCACAGCCTCCACCTCAAGCCCCAGCCTATGCGGTATTACTTCATCGGGCCCATGTTCCGCTTTGACAAGCCTCAAAAGGGGCGCTATCGGCAGTTTCACCAGGTCGATATCGAAGTGTTCGGCGAAAAAGACCCGGCCATCGATGCCGAGATTGTGGAGATGGCGGATCACCTGTTGAAAAGATTGAAGGTCGTGGACACAGAGATTCTGGTCAACTCCGTGGGGTGTCGGGTTTGCCGCCCTCCTTACCATGCCAAACTGAAGCAGGCCGCCGAGCAGGCAAAAGAGGATTTGTGCGAAGATTGCCAGAGAAAGGTTGACCTCAATCCTTTGCGAATTTTTGACTGCAAAGTGGACTCTTGTCGGCAAAGGGCGAAGGATTTTCCGACGATCACCGATCATCTCTGTGAAGAGTGTCTGGGTCACTTCAAGGCATTTTGTGGTTATCTGGATCTCTACGGAATTTCCTATGAGATCGAGCCCCGGCTCGTCCGGGGATTGGACTATTACACCAAAACCACCTTCGAGATCATCTCCTCCAGACTAGGCGCTCAGGATGCTATTCTCGGTGGCGGTCGGTATGATGACATGATGAAGGAATTCGGCGGTCCGGACGTCTGCGGCATCGGTTTTGCCATGGGCATGGAGAGGTTCCTCTCCGTCGTCCCGGACGAGAAGACGAAGGAAAGGTTTGTCTTTATTGCCTACATGGGAGAGGCAGCCAAGAAGGCGGGCTTGCAGCTGGCAAGAGAGGTGCGCCAGGAAAACCTGGAGTGTCTCATAGAATACAGGGAGAAGAGCTTGAAGAGTCAGTTGAGCCGGGCCAACAAATTGAATGCCTCCTGGGTGGTGATCATCGGGGAGGACGAAGTGAACAATGACCGCTATCAGTTGAAAGATATGGAAAGGGGAGAGCAAGAAGAGGTCGCGCGCGAGGAAATGATCGCCAAGATCCGGCAGGCCGTTAAGTCTGGATAGTGGCCGGTTGAGAGGACAGCATGAAATTCAAAAACGCATCTGAGTGGAAACGATCTGGTTACGGTGGAGAGCTCCGACTGGAGCATGTCGGACAGAACGTTGTGCTCTATGGCTGGGTTAACAGGCAGAGGGATATGGGGAACCTCATCTTTATCGACCTCAGGGACAGAACCGGGCTGGTTCAGGTTGTTGTGTCCTCAGAGAATAAAGAACTGCTTGAAGAGGCCAGGAAGGTCAAGATGGAATACGTCTTGGCTGTGAGAGGAATCGTGAGGGAACGGGCGAAGGAGCTGAAAAATGTCCAGCTCCCCACAGGGGGTGTGGAAGTTGCGGCCACAGAATTCAAGGTGCTCAACACATCCAAGGTGCCGCCCTTCGTGATTGCGGATCCACCTCAAGCTCAGGAAGAACTGCGGTTCAAGTACAGGTACATGGATCTAAGAAGGCCCTCGATGCAGCGCAACTTCGAGCTCAGGCACCGTGCAGCGCTGTGTGTGCGGAATGTGCTCAGCGGCATGGGTTTTTATGAGATTGAAACGCCCTTCCTCACCAAGTCGACACCCGAGGGAGCAAGGGATTACCTCGTGCCCAGCCGCATCTACAAGGGACGGTTTTTTGCCCTCCCCCAATCGCCTCAGATTTTCAAACAGCTCCTGATGATCTCCGGCTTTGACCGTTACTTTCAGATTGTTCGCTGTTTCAGGGACGAAGATTTGCGGGCAGACCGTCAGCCTGAATTCACGCAGATTGACATCGAGATGAGCTTTGCCGATAAAGAAGACGTTTTCGCCGTTGTGGAAGCGATGATGGTGGAGGTTTTCCGCCTGATAGGGGTAGTTCCCCTGAGGCCCTTTCTGCATCTGACCTACCAGGAAGCCATGGCCAAATACGGATCGGATAAGCCGGACCTGCGAATGGATCTGGAAATCGCAGACTTGACCGAGACAGGCTCTCATATCGCATCTGAGCTGATTAAGTCGATCCTGGCCAAAGGGGGAACGCTGCAGGGGATTGTCTTGGAGGGAGCCGGGAGCCTATCCCGCAGTCAACTGGACCGGCTAAACCAGAAGGCCAAGGACCTGGGAGCTAAAGGGATTATATGGGTCAAAAATGGCGATGGATTCAAATCATCGCTCAAGCTGGAGCAAACAGATCTTGAAACAATCTGGACTGCTGCCAAGGGCCAGAAGCAAGATCTGCTCTTGCTCGTTGCCGATGAGAGGGATACAGCCCTGCGCGTTCTGGGTTCAATCCGTCAAGCGCATATACTTCATCACTTCGATAAACCCGACGAGTTCAAGTTTGCCTGGGTCACGGATTTTCCCCTGTTCGAGTGGAGTGATGAGGAAAACCGTTTGGTCTCCATGCACCATCCCTTTACCTCTCCGGTCGAGGAAGACATCAGGCTTATGACCAACGAGCCCCTGCGTGTGAAGGCCAAGGCCTATGATTTGGTCCTCAACGGTGTCGAGATCGGGGGGGGCTCGATCAGGATCCATGACCTCGAGGTTCAGAGGAAAGTATTCGAAACACTGGGGTTGAGCCAGAGGGAATGGGAGGAAAAATTCGGGTTTTTCCTGGAAGCCCTCCAGTATGGCGCGCCTCCCCATGGCGGCATCGCCCTTGGGTTTGACCGTATCGTGATGCTCTTAGCCGGAGAGGACTCCATCCGTGATGTCATCCCTTTCCCCAAGACCACCAGCTCACTCTGCCTTCTGACGGGCTCTCCATCCGAAGCGGACGACAAGCAGCTCTCCCAGCTGGGACTCAAGAAGATCAAGTCAGATTGACCAATTTGATCCTAGGACGAATCCTCAGACGAATCATGGCGAAAACAGGCGCACTGTTTTTCTGTCAATAGCATAATTTGCTCTCTGTGTGAATGGATATAATCGGTCTGCTTTGAGGCACCTCCAGCCAGTTTTTCGTCCAGGGGGCTTTTGTGATTATAGCCTCTGCATTTCATTTCTCTGACGAGCAATTCATGTCGCTGATAGAGGGCTTGTAGCTTTCCCTCCCATCTCAATGTCTCCGGATGATGGGCGTAGCCCTTCTTTTTCTTCGTCAAGATGGACCACAGGGCGTGCAGCTCTCTATGCTCCCCCAGGAGGTGATTCCGGCACAGCTTCTGCGGCGAGACATCCCATATTCTCATTTTATCTTGGACCTTCCTAACTTATCAAAGCTTGATCCCGACTGAAGGTCTATCCTCAGATCCGGATTGAAAAGGTGGATAGAGCTATCCTTAGGATTGTAATAGAGCCCGACGGCTTTCACGCTGACGCCCTCGGATTTGGCTTTCTTCAGCAACTCATGAAGAACCGGATCTGCATCCTGGTGGGGCTTGAATCCGGTGACTTGAGGAAGGGCCGCCATGAAGACGATGACCGCCTTCCCTCCCTTTCGGGCGTGTCGGGTCAACTCCATGACGTGTCGTTGTCCCCGGCTGGTAGGACAATCCGGGTACATGGCAAAGTCACCTCCGCGCAAGACGGCACTTTTCACTTCCAGGTAGATCTCTGTGCTCTCATTGGTCAAAAGATAATCCAGGCGCGATTCGCCCAGTCGAGGGTTTCTCTTTTGGATGCGGTATCCCTCGAGCCACGGCAGTGCCTCCCCTTCAACCATTCTTTCGAAGGCTTTCATCTGGAGTTGGGTGTCGATCAGGGCACCAAGACCTGCCTCTTCAACGGCAAAAAGCCGGCAATCTGTCACTCTTCCCCTTTCGGTCTTAAAACAGTAGGCTGTTCTTCCCTCGATCAGGAATTCCTGAAGGCGGCCGGTATTGTTGATGTGGGCCAGATGGCCTTTCCCCTGGATCTGGACCCGAACCACGAACCGATTGAGGCGCCTGATGATACGGCATGTCCGGACATTGCCCACAGTCAACAGCGGAGCCGGGAAAATATCATTCATCTCTGTTCTTCCTGCTTTTCGAGAATTCTCAGAGCCCCATTTTCGTCCATCGTTCTCGCTTTTTCAAGCTGGCTTTTAATTTCATGCCTTTTCTGCTAAAAAGGAAAGATCCTGCGATGCGGCCCTTGATGACCTTTTTTAAAGCCGTTAAACTTATGTTGTCCCAGTGACGGAGGTCTTCCATGAAACTCAGAGGCGGAGCCATCCTGGCCAAGGCGCTGAAAAAATACGGGGTGAATACGATCTTTTCCCTCCCCGGACATCAGATTCTCTCTGTCTTCGATGCCTGTATCGACGAAAAGATCAGGTTGATCTCCACCCGGCATGAGCTGTCAGCCATCTATATGGCTGAGGGGATGTCCTATGCGACACAGGAGATGGGCGTTGTCCTGCTGGCCGGGGGCCCGGAGTTAACCGACGCCTTAACCGGGTTGGCCAAAGCCTATTATGCCAGCACGCCCCTGCTGGTCATCTCAGGAGCTAATCCCACGGCGAAACTGGACAAGGGATTTCCTCAAGATATGGATCAAATGACTATAGTCAGGCCCTTCACCAAGTGGTGTAAGGCGTGCTACGATGCTCGGAGGATTCCTGAGTACCTTCACGCCGCCTACCGGCATGCCTTGCGCGGTAGGCCTGGCCCGGTCTACCTGGAGATTCCATACGATATACTGGAAGAAGAAGTCAAGCGGAAGGAGGTCGTGTTTCACGAGAAACCCGAACGCGTGCGCTCTTGTGGCGATGAACAATCGATGGAGATGACCCTCCGGCTCATTCACGAGGCTAAGAAGCCCCTCTTGATTGCAGGAAGCGGCGTTTTTTGGTCTCAAGCAGAAGACGAGTTGCAGACTTTTGTCCAAAAAAGCGGCATTCCGCTCTTCATCACTACAGCGGCCTCGGCCATGAGGTTTCCATCGGAGCTCGTAGCCGGTCTCGGTACTCCCGCGGGAGGAAGATACCCGCTTCGCGCTATCACTCGAGCGGACTTGATCATCCTGATAGGAACGCGCATCAATTTTATGCTGGGATTTGGACAGGCCCCCTTTTTCAGCTCTAAACAGAAGATTATTCAAATGGATATAGAGCCATCGGAAATTGGACAGCACCGAGATGTGGAGGTGGGCGTAGTCGGAGATATCAAAGAAATCCTTGGACATTTGAATTCCCGTTTAGCTGAGCAGCCTGATTTCTCCGCCTGGAAGGATTACTTGAAGAAGGAGCGAGAGAGTTTTCAAGAAGAGCTATCGCACCTGTCGTTATCCGACAATACTCCCCTTCACCCGATGCGGGTGGTGAAGGGGATGGAAATGGAGAGAAAAGCGGACTCAACTCTGGTACTGGATGGCGCCAACTCGGCACTCTGGGCAATTCTCGGGATAGAGCCCAGATCCGAGGGGCAGGTCATCTTCTCTCCCATCGGAGACCTGGAGGCCATCGGGGCGGGAGTTCCCCATGCCATAGCCCTTAAGCTGGGAAATCCCGATAAACAGGTGATTCTGCACACAGGGGACGGTTCCTTCGGTTTCTGCATCATGGAGTATGAGACGGCAGTTCGATACAACATTCCCTTCCTGGCCATCGTTCATAACGACAGCGCATGGGGGATGACCAGAGATATGCAAGTGGAGTTTTTCGGCAAAGATCGACAGATCGGGAATGAGCTGAGCCTTGTCCGCTACGATCTTGTGGTTAAGGCCCTTGGGGGTCATGGGGAGTTCGTAGAGGATGCGGCAGATCTTGAGCCCGCACTGAAAAGGGCTCTGGACTCAGGCCTTCCCGCCTGTGTGAATGTTATGGTCGATCCCAAACCCAAGTCCCCCGGCCTGGTGATGTGGACATTGATGGAGGTTATGCTGGGCAAAAAAACCTACTATGACAAGCTTCCGCAAATCGTAGGGAAATTGGAATCCTGGCACTTGTCGGGTCTGATAAAGCCCCTTATCCTGAAGCACATGGAAGCCCAGATGCACAAGGATATGAAATAGAAAGTCAGTTCCTGAGGGGACGGGATTCGACCAGTGCGACCGCGGGGACGGACAGAAGCGTGAACAGAAAAATCCTCCAAACGGCAGCCGAGGCAAACGGACCCCAAAAATTCGTTGTGAAGACGAATCGACCTTCCGGGCCCAAAACCTGGCCGAGAATCCCGTTGGTAAGGGCGTAGAGCAACCCCGTCAAAGCCGCGCTGGCCGATCCCAGCAGAATCCTTTTTCCAAGTGATGCTCCTCCGGCCCACCGGGTTGCGGCTGCGGCGACGAATACAGGGACCCAGACGGCAGCCCACCAGATCTCTCTGAAAGCCGGGACATGCCCCTTCAGTTTGAAAAAGATAATGTTGAGAAGCGAGAGGCAGATCATGCCAAGCAGAGCACAGAGCGTACCATGCCAGTAGCGGGGCTTTAGTACGGAACGCCGCTTCTGTCGCTCTTTGAGACGGCGGCGTATCGTCAGGGGATAGTTGTAAAAAAGGTCAAACACGGAGTGCTCCAGAAGAGCGCCCCTTTCGCCGAAAACAGGAACGATGTGCACGGCCCCGGTAGCCCAGTGTCCGGCCATGAACCGGGCTAGGTCCGGATAGCGGTAGGCCATCTGGATGGGAAAAGCCAGGTACCCGATGTACTTGAAAAAGCTGAGGTAGAAGGCGATGCTGTAGTCCTTGAAGTTGCGTTCACGCAAAACAAGAAAAGTAACGTAAAGGCCTCGGACAAGCGAACCAGGAGATATGGGAGTGACCTGAAAAAGTCCCAGAATGAGGCCGGCATGAACAGAGGCTTCCTGCCACGATAATTCGGGATGCATCCTCACGTAGATTATGGCCACGATGACCGAGACGATCTGCGTCACAGGCACGGTGCAGACATGCACGGCCAGGCTTTTCAGGTATTTCTGAATGAATGGTTCTTTGATCTGGCGATAAATATGCGAGGCCTCCTCTTCGGTCAGCGTTCCGTTCGACTCCCCCTGAGAGACTGTCTCTCGCAGCCACTGCTCTCTGACTTCGGGTTTGAAATAGAGCCTCAGAGGCCGGGCGAAAATATTGTCCAGAGATTGGACGAAGAAGCGCCGGTCCGACAAAAAGCGATGAACTTTTGCCGGCAAGATGGCCAGGGGAAGTTGGGCGAAGTAATTCACCGGCTTTTGGCTCAGTCGATAGACCCTATCCGCATCGACGCGCCCAGCCCGGTGCCAGCGGATGAGCGATTCGGCTATGCGGGCCCGCCCAGCCCGACGGAGGTAATCGAAACTGGTGAACTGTCGGCTAAGGTGGCGCCTGTAAGAGGCGTTCCCCCACAGCTTTCGGATAAAGCGGCCGAGGAACGGTATCAAACCAAGGAGATAATAGATCCAGACCAGAAAACTTTTCGGGCTGAGTTGATCAGCCGTCTTCCCATCCAGGAGGTTTTGGATTTGCCATTCTCGGTGACGGCTCTTCAGGATAGAGGTCCAGAGTGTAGGTCGTGTCAACAGCCGGATATGATGGTGGGCAATGTCGGGGAGAGACTCCCGATAATCCCTGTCCAATTGCCTGAGTTCATCGAGAGCTTCGTCCATATCAGTGAAGGCGTCCTTGTGATCAGAAATAAATGTCTGGAGGGTGGCAAGGTTTCCTCTGTCGAATTGGACCAGACTCCCTCGGGCCATCCCCTGGATGATAAGCCTGAAGTCGGCCGGGCTCATGGGAAGGAAGGGAAGGAGTGCCAGTCCGGCCCGAAAGTCCACAGCTACGTGCCCCTCCGATGGAGAGGGGTCGCTCTCCAAACGCTTGAGCGCGTTAGGCTGGCTCTTGCACGTCCCCCACTCGTACTGTCTGGCCAGCTCGTGAGCTCCCATCGCATGCATGAGTCGGACCAAGCGGGCCATGAAAACCTTCTTGGCCCGGTATTCCGGGGATCCAAGGTCGTTTTCCGGATCCTCTTCTTTCCATTTCAGCCGGGAGTCCAGGTTGTCATCCACTTCAAACCGCCACAGCCGTCCCTCGATCCACTCGCTGATTTCCCCGCAGCTTCCCAAAACAGGGTCCACAAAGGTGGCGTAGATATCGACAACGGCCTTTTCCGAGCCGAGGTGCAGCTTGGCTCCCTGTCTTATGAATTTCTGCCACAGAGCTCCCGTTCGGGCGGCAGCAGGATTGACCTGAGGGGAAAAGGGCCCTTGGAAGGATAGGATGTACAGGATCTTACGGAAGAAGCGGGCAAAACCCGAAGCGGGAACGAGTATCTTCAGGGCATAGAACTGTCCGGATTCTAAACCAGCGAGCGGGCCCTCAGGGGTTTCCAGCTCGATGACCTTTACTCTGTACACTTGCCCGGCAAAGCCTCCACCGACGAACTTATCGATAGACAGTTTGATTTTTCCTGGTTTAGCCGGAACGACCCCGCGGATCTCCAGAGAAAGCTCATCTCCTGGTTCGTACCTCCGGACCCGGAGAGGACGGATGATTTTTTGCTGATAAAAGAGGGCTTTGAGTTTATGGATGGTCTCGACTGAATATGCTATTCCCATTCGTCAACGATTATCGGGGACTCCTAACGTATCTGGTCACAAATTCGGGGATCGGACTCAGAGGAAGCTTATAACAGAGCCTGGTTCGGTTGTCAATTCCTTTCCTTGTGCTTGTCAAGGCAACGTAAAAACTTCCGGATCTTAGCAACGTGAAAACTTCCGGATTTACATTTCACCTAAATTCTCTCCAGATAGTAGTTATGATGTAGCTTTGGATT
>Ga0180437_10000725_pt1 | contig 60543 bp, 54 predicted proteins | sample SS_ome_4_FD_132410 | JGI IMG/M metagenome (GOLD analysis project Ga0180437, IMG submission 132410) | Hypersaline lake sediment archaeal communities from the Salton Sea, California, USA - SS_3_D_1 metaG | ecosystem: Environmental > Aquatic > Non-marine Saline and Alkaline > Hypersaline >...
ACAAGAATTAGATTAGCTTGAATTCTTTTGGATTTTCCTGTATAAATTTGGCTTTTATGACTAAGTAAAAAGGATTTTAAAAATGGCTAAAGGCGCAAGAGAAAAAATTAAGCTTAAAAGCACAGAATCACCAGAATGCTATTGGACAACGAAAAATAAAAAGACAAAAACAGAAAGACTTGAGCTAAAAAAATACGATAAAAGACTTCGTCGTCACGTCGTTTTTAAAGAAGCGAAGTAAATTATTCATATATACCCTGGCGGTATTATTTTATGTTTGAGCCGTTTGTCGCTTTTAAATATCTGCTTCCAAGAAAACGGTCTTTATCTGCGGCTTTGATATCTTTAATTTCAATTTTTGTTATTTCTTTAGTAGTTTGGCTTGTGCTGGTTTTTTTATCAGTAACAACTGGAATAGAAAAGAAATGGCTTCAAGGTCTAACTAGTTTAAATGCACCCGTTAGAATAGCTCCCACTAAAGCTTATTACTCTTCTTATTACTATCAAATCGATAGTTTGGCATCAGCTTCCGGATATAGTTTTAAGACAATAGGAGAAAAAGCAGAAACTAGCTCTTTAGATCCTTATCGCATGGAAATGGATATGGAACTGCCTACGAATATGCCGAAAAATATAGATGTGGATCTTGTGAAAAAAACGTATTCTGTTTTGGATTCTGTTCCAAAAATTGCTTATCAAGATTATGAAATGAGCGGAGCTCTTTTGAAGCTAACACTTCTTCGAGATGATAGAGCTTTATTTTCCTCTTCTCATGAAAAAAAGACCTCCTATCTTTCTCAAATGTCATATCTTCTTTCCTTAATGGATAAGAGTCCCAATTTATACTCTCTTTTCCTTAAGCCCAGCTCTAAAGATATTAATCATATTTTAGAAACTACTCCTCTTTCAAAAGATGAAATAAGGCCATTTTTTTCACAGCTTGATATTACAAAAATGAAAGCGGCAGATGATTGGAAAATGCCATCTAGTCTTTTACAAAAAGATGTAAAGTATGAAGGATATGCGGCGATTCAAAATGGAAAAGTTTTTAAGATCTATCTTTTAAAAACCCCTTCTTCTCAAAGAAAGTATGTGCAATTCAAAAAAGGATATCTTGTAAGAAAAGAAGGCTCTTTGATCTTTGCATCTCAAGATCAACAATACTTTGTCGATGGTAATACAATTATTTCATTAGATGCTCCTATTAGCTTCAAAACTAAACTTGTGAAGGATTCGTTACAGGGCGCAAATAAACTCGATGATATTCAATTTGCTATCGAAGGGATGATTCAAAATAAAAAAATAAGTGGAAATCTTGCATTTGTGGATCTGGAAGTAGAAGATTTTGATCTTCTAAAAAATAGCTCTCCTCTTTTCTGGGCCACACAAAATGAAGGTAAAATACACCTTCCTGAAAGAGAAGGCATGCAAGGTATTATCTTACCAAAAACTCTTAGAAAAAGCGGAGCTTTGATAGGAGATGAAGGACATCTGATTTATACCATACAAACAGCTACTTCTATGACAGAACAAAGATTGCCTGTTTATGTAGCTGGTTTTTATGATCCAGGGCTTTTCCCTGTTGGTTCTCGGTTTATTATTGTACCAAATGATATTACCCGTACGATCAACTCATCTGTAGCTACTTTTTCTCCTGACGCAACGCCTACTAATGGAATTTATCTTTGGACAAATGATCTCAGTCAAGTCGATGGTTTAAAACAAGCTTTAGAGAAAAAACTGCAAGAGGCACATATTGCTCCTTATTGGAAAGTAGAAACATATAAAGATTACGAGTTTTCTAAAGATATGATGCAGCAGTTTCAATCAGACAAACTCTTATTTACTTTGATTGCTATCATAGTACTTATCGTTGCCTGTTCGAATATCATCTCTCTTTTGATTTTACTTGTTCATGATAAGAAAAGAGAAATAGCTGTTATGCAGGCTCTTGGTGCTACTAAAAAAAGTATAGCCTATATCTTTGGTCTATGTGGCGTCATTATGGGAGCTATAAGTAGCATTATTGGTACTGTAGCTGCTTATTTTACTTTGAGACATATCGATATAGTGGCTCGTTTACTCAGCGCTGTTCAAGGCCATAGTGCGTTTAATGCTATTTTCTTTGGAGAAAGCCTTCCTTCTCAAATGAGCCTTGATGCTCTTTTATTAGTATTAATCGCTACGCCGATTATATCTTTGGTTGCTGGACTGATACCAGCGATTAAAGCAACGAAACTATCACCTTCATCTATCTTGAGGTCGCAATGACATTACTAGAAGTTAAGGATTTATATAAGAGTTTTTCATATCCGGAAAAAATTAAGCTTTTTAAAGGCGTTAGTTTCACGGCAAAGAAAGGACAGACTATAGCTATTATGGGAGCGTCCGGTGAAGGTAAAACAACACTTCTTCATATTTTAGGTGCTCTAGAAGATAAAGATAGCGGCGATATTATCTTTAAAGAGACTTCTATTGATCTTCTCCCATCTTATGTAATTAGAAGAAAATATGTAGGCTACATTTTTCAATCTTATAATTTAATCGAAGATCTAACCGCCTTAAATAACGTGCTTCTTCCTAAAAAAATACTCGGTGAAAAAACAAAGGAAAATTATAAAAAGGCGTATTCTTTACTCGATCAAGTCGGCCTTTCTAAAAGAGCAGATTTTCCAGTAAGGCTCCTCTCTGGAGGAGAAAAACAAAGAGTAGCTATTGCTCGATCTTTTATAAATGATCCTGAAATTATTTTAGCTGATGAACCTTCTGGAAACCTAGATCATAAAACATCAGAAGAGGTTCATACGCTTCTGATATCTTTTGCTAAAAAGTTTGGTAAAACACTTATTGTGGCTACGCATGATAAAACTTTAGCCTCTCTTTGTGATGAAATTTATCTTCTCGATGATGGGAAATTGAAGAAATTTCATTGAAAACCATTTGGATTTCTGGCATTTATATTTCTTTGTCAATTAAGTAAAAGAAGAGAGATCGTATGCGTATATTAATGGTAGGAACGGGTTACGTTGGCTTAGTTACAGGAGCGTGCCTTGCTGAAATGGGTCACCATGTGATTTGCTTGGATATAGACGAGAAAAAAATTCAGATGCTAAAAAATGGGAAAATTCCTATTTATGAACCAGGGCTTGAAGATGTTGTAAAACGTAATTTAAAAGACAAACGTCTTTTCTTTACAACTGATTATAAATGGGCTGTTGATAATTCTTATGTATGTTTTTTAGCAGTTCCGACTCCTTCTGCAGATAATGGCTCTTGCGATATTTCATATATTGATACAGCAGCAAAAGAAATAGCAAAACATATGAAAGGCTATCGGATCCTTGTCAATAAATCAACAGTTCCTCCAGGTACCGCACATCATGTTAAGAAAACAGTTCGCTCTGTTTTAGACGAAAGAGGAAAAAAATGTGATTTCGATGTAGCTTCTAACCCTGAATTTTTAAAAGAAGGCGATGCTGTAAATGACTGCATGAAACCTGATAGAATCGTAATAGGAACAGAAACGCCACGCTCTTCTAGAGCTTTAAAAGATATATACTCTCCTTTTTGCTTTAATCATGATTGTATTATCGAAATGGATATAATTTCTGCTGAAATGACGAAATACGCGGCTAATGCCATGCTTGCTACTCGTATATCCTTTATGAATGAAATGGCAGAGATCTGTGAGCGCATAGGAGCTGATGTGAATAAAGTTAGAAAAGGCATCGGTTCTGATAGTAGGATAGGATATAGCTTTTTATATGCTGGTGTTGGTTACGGAGGGTCTTGTTTTCCAAAAGATATAAGAGCTCTATCTCATGTGTCAAAAAAATATGGCTATATCCCCCATCTTTTAGACGCTGTTGAATCGATTAACAATAAACAAAAACGCAAACTTTCCAAGTCGATAGAAAAATATTTTTCAAAAGATGGAGGAATTAAAGGTAAAACTATCGCTATCTGGGGACTTTCTTTTAAACCTGACACCGACGATATGAGAGAAGCGCCTTCTCTTTCTTTAATTGAGTATCTTCATAAAAAAGGAGCTATTTTACGTCTTTATGATCCAGTAGCTATGCCGATAGCAAAGCAGCATCTAAAAAAGCATGAAAATATCATTTGGTGTGAAGATGAATTTGAAGCAGCGCATAATGCTGATGCCATCACTTTATTAACGGAATGGAAACAATTTAGACATGTTGATTTTAGCCCCATTATTTCAAAGATGAATCAATTAGTCTTTTTTGATGGACGTAATCAATATAAAGGCCATGAGATGAGAAAACGTGGCTTTGACTATATAGGCATTGGAGTGCCAAAAGTAATCAAAAATGCAAAACTACAAGTTTCATAAAAAGTATCAAGAGCAGATAACGAAAGCTCTTTTAGAACTAATTGATGATACGTCTTTTCCTAAAGAGCTTAAAGAAGCAGCTAGATATAGTCTAGAAACTGGCAAAAGACTGCGACCTCTTCTACTCCTTGCTACTTTAGAAATGTTTGGAAAAGATCCAACAGATGGTATTCTTCCTGGGTGCTCTTTAGAAATGATCCACACCTATTCATTAATACATGATGATCTTCCTTCTATGGATGATGATGACATGAGAAGAGGACGTCCTTCTCTTCATAAGGCTTTTCCTGAATGGCTGGCTGTTTTAACTGGAGATGCTCTCTTGACTTTTGCTTTTGAAATTTTAACTAAAACTGATTTTACACCTTCCATACAAGTAGAGCTAATACAACTTCTTTCTCACTACAGCGGAGCAGAAGGTCTTATTTTAGGACAGGTAATTGATTTAAGCTCGCAAAATAAAAAGATCTCTTATGACATTTTGCAAAAGATGCATCTTGGAAAAACAGCCTCTTTATTTATTGCTAGTTTAGAAATGGCGGCTGTTATCGCAAAGAGTGATCAAAATGAAAAAGATATCTTAAAAAAGATAGCAGAAAAAGTAGGTGTAGCCTTTCAAGTCATCGATGATATTTTAGATGAAACTTCCACTCAAGATGTTCTTGGCAAGCCTATTGGATCTGATAAAGAGAAAAATAAAGCGACGATTTTATCTATTATAGGTTTGGAAAAATCAAAAGAGTTAGCTACTTCTTTAACGGAAGAAGCGCTAGAGCTTCTTAGTTCACTAAATGGAAACACAGAACCTTTAAAAGCTTTGATCGAAAAGCTTTTGATTCGAAAATATTAACCAGAAACAAGCTCTTCAGAGAAACGATCCGTAACATGGATAAATTTGTCGACATCACGCCCAAAAATTTTGCCATCTACTACGACCTCTTGTTGACCTAGGTATGTAATTAAACTTTGCTTAATAGCCTCATCAGACACGATAATGCCTCTTATCATTTCAGGGGCTATTCTTTCTTTTATGACCACTTCGTTATCACCATTAAAAAATCTTTCTTCTTCCCTTGTAAATTCTAAGATGCTGTCTCTAGTACTATACATAGATTCATCATCCCACCACCAAGAATCATCAAACGCCGTTCCTCTTGTTCCAAAAGCATCATCATGGTATTGATATGTTCCTGTTTCAATAGCTTTTAAATCTATTAAGAAAACAATTTCTTCTCCAAACCAAGAATACATGAGCTCATCGACGCGCATGTTTTCTTCTATAGAAGATTTAGGTATCATCTGAGTGAAAATGCCATCTGAGCCGCCTTCTATATCAGAGAAATCTCCATTAAGTCCATTATATTTAGTCATGCCCATTTGTCTTCTCGTTTCTAAAGAAAGCAGGCCTAATTTTAATATAGAGGCTATTCTTTTCTTTGCGTCATCTACATCTTCCCACCAGTCTGTTATAAGGGTCGTTACTAAAGTTCTTCCCCCTAGTCCATATACATCTTCAGCAAGCCCTGGAATCATATATCTTTTTCTTCCTGGCAAAATGTCTACTAGCTCCATTTTATCTAGAAACCTTGCAAACATTCCTTTTGCAGCAGGTGCTCTTGCGATCATTTCTTGTTGAAGCTCATCTGTAGATAATTCAAAGTACTCTTCATTTCTTTCAAGATCTAAAGCTTGTCTTGGAAATAACGTATGATATAAATGACCGAGTTTTAACCTTCTGATATCTTCTAGTGAAGATGCGATGAGAGCATCTTCTAAATCTAAAAGTGATAAAAGCTCATATAGATCAAATAAATTTTTCCCATGATCCATCCTGACTAACACATGAGTAAAGGAACCGACATTTTGTTTACTAGCTCCTACTATTATAGACCCTAAACCTCCAATAAGAATGCGATGTTCTGCAAACAACTCTTCAGCGAAAAACCAAAAATCATCTTCATCTATACTATCACTATCGACAACGATACTATTTGCTTGTGAGTTTGTAAGGCTTAAAAATTCTTCCAGTTCGCTCTCTGGAGTATTTTTCATTTGAGTAATTACTTTTTCAAGCCTATCTCTGTGAACATGACTGATTTTAAAATCGAGCTCTATTATATCTTGTCCTTGCTCTCTTGTTGTTCTTAAAGCTACGTTCATCCCCTTCACGAGACCTTTGCCTAAGCCATGATAATGAGCGCCGGCGCTATACTTTTCCCCTTCTATTCCTTCTAACTCGACATCGTCTTGGTTAACAGTTTCTTCAAGGTTGCCTGCTAAATGGTGACTAAGAAGGTGATGGGTATCTTTAGCTTTTTTTATTCTTTCAAAGATCTGTTTGAAAATAGGATTATTTAAAAGAGCGTTTTTTCTTTGAATCGACTGATATGTTTGGTTTGCTTGATATCCTCTCGCAATACCCATTGCGATTTTAGCTGTCATTTCAATAATACGGCCGTTTTGCATATCGTCATAAGAGAGATATGCATTTAAAAGAACCTGGACTAAATAGGAGACTAAAACGATCTCTAATGAGCCGTAATATAAAGTAGCCATAAAACTAATAGATGATGCTAGACGAAGTATGTCCTTTGGAATGTTTTCAGTTTTCTTATCTTTAATATCTTTTCCTAGCTCATATAGATTTTGTAGGATATCCGCAAGGTTTGTGAGTAGTATGCAAAACTTATAATGAAAAACTGTTCCAGCAAGCGCAGCAACACCAAGTGTCACCTGCATCATAGAAACACAAAACTTAGATGTATCCTCTTCAAAAGATGTGAGCATTTGAGAAGTATTTAAAACAACCCTAATGCCTGACATGCTAATAGATAGAGTTTGTCCTATTGGCCGATATAAACTAACAAGAGGAAGCACACTTATAGCAATACGCTTGATCTTTTCTAAATGTTCTTGTCCTTTCTCATCAAGCGGAATGTCATAGGCATAATGTCTGTATATTTGAGAAGGTGTATTAATAACATGTTGAATATAATTAACGTAATTAGTCACTAAAAAATTCCAGGTTAATTTTTAAAAGAACGGCGAGATAATAGCATTATTATTAACAAAAGCGCTAGATTAAAATAATTAATTAGGCTGTTTAAATAATGATTTAAATTGTCGTTTTATAAGTTCTTTGTTTTAATGCTTAGAAATTATTACGAGGCTACTATGAAAAAAATTGTTTTCAGTATTGTTTCTATGCTCACCTCTCTTACTGCTGTTGTTGAAGCAAACGACAGAAAAACGCCTGGGGATTTCATGGAAAATATTATTAATCTAGAGGTTCCTCTAAGCGGTTATCAAAAGATCTTTTTTGTTAACGTAGAAAATCTCAAAGAAGTGCTGGAGGGAAGACAAGAAAATCAGGGTCTATGTGTTGTCTTTCACCCTAAAAGCTCCCCTCTTAATAAAATTATTTTAAACACTCTCAAGCATCCTAAATGGAATCATCTAGAGCTTAAAGAAAAAGTTTATTCTATACAGGAGTTTAAAAAAATTGTTGAAAGTCAAAACCTTCCTTTGAAAAGGCCAAGGCTCAAAAGAGAGATTATTGGAATAAATATTGAAAAACTTGAAGCCTATATAGATGAGTGGATGGATTGCTATTTAGATATAAAAGACGAGCAAAGAGCTCTTTTTGTAGAAGATGTGATATTAGCGGCAAAAGCGCTTTCCAAAGGCCAAGCAGAGAACAATGTCTATTTATTAATAGAATATATTTTCTTTTTGTTATAAGGGCGAATAAATCTTAAAATAAAATTATAATTTATAGATTTTCTCAGCGTTTTTGTAGAAGAGCTTGTGGATGAAATCATCAGATTTATCCATAGTAATCTTTAATAAAGCCTCAACCCAATCTTCAAAGCTTCCAGAAAGAGTGCAAACAGGCCAATTACTTCCAAAAAGAAGACGATCTTCTCCAAATGCCTCAAGACATATTTTGAAATTTTCTAAAAGATCTTCAGCTTGCCAATTGCCTTCTGAAGATTCGATCATTCCTGAAACCTTGCATCCTATGACATTTTTAAGCTTTGCTAAACTTTGAATCCCCTCTCGCCATAGATCTGATCCTTTTACTCCCCCATTACCAATATGATCCAAAATAAAAGATACATCAGGGCATTGCTGTATTACTGGCACTATATCCAAAAGCTCATCTGGACGCATGCAAATATCGAAACTTAAATTATATCTAGATAGAGCTTGCAAGTTTTTAATGAATTGAGGTTTTAGACAGGTTCCTTTTGGCGTGTCATCAAATATCATCACTCTCCTAACACCCTTAATAAAGGGATTAGGCAAAAGCGATGCAAGGTAGGTGTCTAAATCATCTGATTCCATATCAGCGCAAATAACCATTGCTGAGATGGGATTATCTTTACTTTCACAGAGTTTAGTGACTTGCTGAACCTCATCTTTGAGCTGAGAGAAGGTTACATTAACCTCCACATAAATGGATTTAACAAGATCATAGTTTTCAACTGATTTTTCATAATCTGTAAGAGAAAAAGATTTGTTTAAAGATGGGAAATTTCCTTTTTTCATCCAGGATATGTCGTATACTTCAGGATCAAAAAGATGCATATGTGAATCAATAATAGGTAAATCTGCCATGAGGATTTCCCCTTTTAATTGCACAGTACTAAGTTTATATTTTGATTACAAGATGAGTTTTTGTATCTTAATGAACGATCTCAAAATCATTCAACGAGCTCAAAATCATCCTCTTCCCATTGAAAATTTCCTATGTCATGCGACTCACGGTAACGTCGCGCAGTTTCATCTTTAATTGCCTTAATTACTGCTGAGACATCTCTTCTATCTTCTTTTGCTACCATTGATAATTTAAAGGAAGGTTGCCCACGACATTCAGGGCATTTGAGTAGTTTCGTCTGTTCTACAACAATAACATAATTTACTTCCATTTCACGCTCAGAGTTATAACTTGATGTTCTTATTGTGTATTGTAAATTTTCTCTACTAAAAATGTGTCTTACTGATTGTTCAACAGTTCGTATCAAACAAGGATTGCAGTAACTATGACGATCACAAAAATAATATTGTTTTGGTTTAGGCTCTAAACATACATTACAGTTATTGTCTTCGGAAGGTTCTGGAGACTCCTCTCTTGGTATTAAATTAAAGTAACATGATAAATCTATTCCCTGAAACATACCTTCAGCATGACTTTCGTCATCACATTCAGATCTAGGAACTAGATTAGGGCATTGGTCAGCAGCAAAAGATTTTTCAAATTTAAGCCAATTATTTTTTCTTGCTATGTTAATTAAAGAAATCATTTGCATTGCAGTTATTGCTAGATAGAAAGGAGTAAAGTTTAAGTATAAAAATATGATGTTATAAGCAATAGAAGCTATAAGCAAAGCTTGGCGTGTCCGTATAGAACCTGGTAGATCCCATTTTACATTTAATTCTTCTTCAACTTCTTGTTTAATTACAGCTTGTCTATCTTCTGCAACTCGATCAATACATGACTTTTCATCAAGAGCATCAGCCTCAACAGCACCAAGCTCTTCGTGCGCCAATGCTCTTCCTTCTGCGGCTATTCTCTCTTTTACTATTGCGGAAAGGTCGGCTTTTTTTGATAAAGTTTTATGTAAAAGAGCAGTTAAACCCAACATAATCAATACAGAACCTGCAATAGGTAGAAAAATAACTTCTTCTGCGAGCCAAACGTTCTTGCATAATCTTGCAAATCTTTCTGCACCCAAGAGTACGTAAGATAGATGATATGATTGAAATGTTATATATGAGAAATCAATTGTCTTAAAAACTAAGTTAACATTTTCGCTTGTTTTCTGAGCATCAAGGTTGCTACTGTTATTTTCTCTAGCTGAAGTTATGCTATGACAACCTTGAGCTAGAACATAAGCCCCTACAATACCTTTTCCGATAACTGACCAAGTCATTTTTTACCTTTCAATACATTTTAATTAAAATGAAGAAAAAGAATAAACAGGCCAAGAATATAAACCAAGGGCTTTTTCGCTTATTTTAGTTAGTAAAATAAGTAATATTTAAGGATATTTAATTGATAAATAAAATATTTATTTTTTACATTAATGTCTTTGACCTAGTAAGTTTTGCTCTAGTTTAAAAACAGAAAAATATGATATCAAAAAATGATTAATAAAAAGGAGCTGCGCAAGCAATGGAAGAAATTATTTTAGTAACAGGAGGAGCTGGTTATATTGGATCGACAACTTGTCGACTTTTACAAAAAAAAGGATATAGCACCGTTGCCTATGACAACTTGTCAACAGGACATAGATATGCTGTTAAATGTGGCTTTTTTGAAGAAGGTGATATAACTGATATTGATAGATTAAGAGAGGTATTTGAAAAATATAAGTTTGCTGGAGTGATACATTTTGCTGCTAATGCTTTAGTCGGAGAGTCTATGAGAGAGCCTTCTCTTTATTATTGGAACAACGTTGTAGGTAGTTTAAACCTTCTTAAAGTAATGAAAGAATATGGAGTGAGAAATATTGTTTTTTCATCTAGTTGTGCTGTATACGGCACTCCCCTGACTGTTGCTGGTAAGCCCTCTATGCAGCCTATTACTGAAAAAATGCCAAAAAATCCTATCAATCCTTATGGTCGAACGAAGTTGACAGTTGAAAGAGCCTTGAATGATTATCATGAGGCTCATGGTTTTGGTTTTGTTGCACTAAGATATTTTAATGCTGCTGGCGCAGACGTTGAATCAGAACATGGCGAAGATCATCAACCTGAAACCCATTTAATTCCTAATGTGATAGAAACAGCTCTACATAGAAGAGAAAGGATAGATATATTTGGTTCTGATTTCCCAACGCTTGATGGAACAGCAGTTAGAGATTATATTCATGTTAAGGATTTAGCAAGGGCTCACCTTTTAGCACTGCAATTTTTAGAAAGCCATAAAAAAACGCCCACCAGATTGTGTGTTAATTTGGGGACAGGACAAGGTTATTCAGTAAGTGAAATCATTGATAGCGTCGAAGCTACAACAAGAGAAAAAATAATTCGCTCCATAAGAGAAAGTAGAGCGGGAGATCCTCCTTATTTAGTAGCAGATAACGCCTTAGCAAAAAAGCTTCTTGGATGGGAACCTAAGCATTCAGATCTGCAGAACATTATTTCAACTGCTCTTTTGTGGCATCAGCATTTTCTGCCAGAGCATAGAGAAATGACAGAGGTTTATATATGAGAGAACATGTAATTTTATCAGGCATTCTAGCTTCTATCGCCTACCTTTTCTTTCATGCTTTTTTCCCTCATATAAAACTGATTTGTTTTGCTCCTTTTTTAGCCGTTTTATTTATACAGATGAAAGCTACGGTTGCTCTTTGGATTTCTGCTCTTACAGGCGTTTTTGTAGATCTTTTCTCCTCTCATTTTTTTGGTATGTACGCATTGGTTTTTGTTCTTGCTTGTATCTTTCTGTATAGACAAAAGAGATTTTTTGCTCTGAATCCTTTGAATCTTGCTATTTATACAGCGATTATTTCTGTTGTTATTACCTTAATTGAACCAGTACTGCTTTTTCTTTTTGAAAAGAAGGTAACTCTTTCGTGGAAATGGTTCTTTACAGATCTGATAATAATGCCGACTCTAGATGGACTTTTTGCTATTATTTGGTTTGCTTATCCCATCAAGCTCTACGATATGGTAAAAAAACAAATTATTCGCCTGCAGGCAAAATAATAAGCCTACTTTCTAGAAAGTGTCTCTTATGCTATGTTGAAGGTAAAAGGACTTTTTATGAAATTTGATAGGTCAAAATTTTCTGATATTACCCAACTTGCCATTGAGGCTGCTGTCCAAAGTGGAAAGCTATTAAAACAAGGATATAGCACGCAATTTGAAGTGTCTTTCAAACCTGGAAAACATAACCTTGTAACTGAGTATGATTTGGCATCAGAAAAACAAATTATTTCTTTGATCAGAGAGACCTATCCTGACCATAATTTTTTATGCGAAGAAGAAGGAGCTATCCAGTCTGATACAGAAGGTGGCATTAAATGGATTATTGATCCATTGGATGGAACAGTTAACTTTGCTCACAACATTCCTTTTTTTGCGGTTAGTATAGCTGCTCATAAAGATGGAGAGCCTTTTTGTGGGGTTGTCTATGCTCCTATGTATGAAGAGCTTTTTATTGCAGAAAAAGATAAGGGAGCATATCTCAACGGAGAGAAGATTGGAGTTACAAAGACGCAGATGTTAGAACAGTCTTTTTTAGCTACTGGTTTCCCTTATAATATGGATGAGAACCCTCATCATATTATTGAAAACTTTTCCAATTTTATAAAAATGGGAATTCCAATTAGAAGACTTGGATCGGCCACACTTGACATGACCTACGTAGCAGCAGGCCGCTTTGATGGTTATTGGGAAACAGGATTAGGAGCTTGGGATTGTGCCGCTGCACAAGTGATCATAAATGAGGCTGGTGGTAAAATAACAAATTGGGATGGATCAGAGTTTAAATTAGCTGATAAAAATAATACCCTATTAGTATCAAATGGTCATATTCATGATGAAATGGTTCAAAAGTTAAAGGAAATGCTATGAATATTGATGGGAAAAAGATAGCTCAAGAGATTTTAGATAATCTGAAAAAAGAAATAGCTAAATATAAAATGAAACCAGGGCTTGCTGTTCTTCTTGTTGGAGAAAATGAAGCTTCAAAAATCTATATCAAGATGAAAGAAAAAGCCTGTTTACATGTCGGAATACACTCCATTGTAAAAAGGTTGAATGAAAAAACAACAGAAGCGGAGCTTTTTGAAGAGATTGAGAAGTTAAATTTCGATGAAAATATTGATGGCATTTTAGTGCAACAACCTCTTCCTCCTCAAATTGATGCTTATAAAACCACACTTGCTATTTCTCCAAACAAAGATGTCGACGGTTTCCATCCCTTAAATTTAGGTAAAATGATGTTGGGACAGAAAGATGGTTTTTTGCCCTGCACCCCCAAAGGGATAGTAACCCTTTTGGAAAAATCCAATATAGATCCTGCCGGAAAGCATGTCGTTATAGTTGGAAGAAGTAATATCGTGGGCAAACCGCTTGCTGTGATGCTTATGCAAAAAGAGAAAATGGCAAATGCTACAGTTACAGTTGCTCATAGTGGCACACAAAATTTAAAAGAAATCACAAAATCGGCAGATATTTTAGTCGCAGCCATTGGTCAGGCTAAATACATCACTGAAGATATGCTCAAGCCAGGAGTTGTTGTTATTGATGTAGGTATAAGCAGAGAAGATAAAAAAGTAGTGGGAGATGTGGATTTTGAAAATGTATCTCCTATAGCCCGTGCGATAACACCAGTACCAGGAGGTGTTGGTCCTATGACAATAGCTGCTCTTATAGAAAATACATTTCAAAGTTTTAAAATGCGAAAACACTAATGAAAAAGAAAAAGAAATCGAAAAAAGTTCAGCAAATGATCAGAAATATAGCTTTTTCTATAGAAGCTTTTTTATCTGAAAACAAAGAAAAACCCTTTTCAAAGCAGCAGATAAGCAAAAGGCTTAATCTGCCTAAATCTTTAAGACCTTTTCTAGCAGAGGCAATAGCTCTTCTTATAAAAGAAAAAACAATCGAATATAAAAAAGGAAAATATACATACATCTACAAGAAAGGGAAAGTAGTTCAAGGAATATTAAGACTGCATCCCAGGGGTTTCGGTTTTGTGAAAACGGAAACAACTGAAGATATCTTTATTCCGCCAGATAGCCTACTTGGAGCTATTGATGAAGATATAGTCGAAGTAGAGATTAATCCCATTCCTTCAGTTAAAGGACTTGATGGGGAAATTATTGAAATCGTTGAAAGAAAAAGAAAAACTCTAGTTGGCACAATTTTTCAAGCTACTGAAAAAAGGAAAAGTACAAGGTATTTAGTTTTTGTACCTCTTCTTGGAAAAGATCGCAGCGTCGTACTAAAAACAAAAGAAAGTTTGAAAATTGGCGATCGTGTTCTTATGAAAATCGAGCATTGGAATGAAGAGATTATCTGTTCTTTGCAAAAGTTTTTAGGCCGCATAGATGATGCTTCAAAAGATATTGAAATAGCCAAAGATGAATATAGCCTTCCAAAGAGCTTTTCAAAAGAAGCCGAAAAAGAAGCTAAAAAGTTTGGCAGAACACTAACGCAAAAAGACAAATCAAAAAGAGAAGATCTTACAGCTTTAGATTGTATTACTATTGATCCAAAAACAGCTAAAGATTTCGATGATGCAATATCTCTTACTAAAGACAATAAAGGATATCATTTGGGAGTTCATATCGCAGATGTTGCTCATTATGTCAAAAAAGGATCTGCGTTAGATAAAGAAGCTTTAAATAGAGCTAATTCTACTTATTTTCCTGGTTCAGTTATACCCATGCTCCCCTTTGCTTTGTCTTCTCATCTTTGTAGTTTGATGCCAAACGAAGAAAGACTGGCAGCTACTATATTTATGGACTTTGACAAACAAGGGAATCAAAAAGGTTATAGAATTGTTAGATCTGTCATTAAAAGTAAAAAACGCTTCAGCTATGAAGAAGCTTTTGCTGTTTTAGAAAAAAAGAAAAAAAGTCCATTTGAAAAACAGCTTAAGCAAATGAAAGAGCTTGCTCTTCTTTTAAAGAAAAAGCGTATTGAAAGAGGTAGCTTTGATTTTGCTCTTCCTGAAGCTGCAGTTGAAGTAGATAAAAAAGGAATACCTACAGCTATCGTTATTCATGAATATGATATCTCCCATCAGATGATAGAGGAGTTTATGCTCAAAGCAAATGAAACGATAGCACAACATTTAAGTGAAAAGAAAAAATATCTTATCTACCGCATCCATGAACCACCAGCAGAGGAAAATTTGCAATCATTTTTCAGCTTAGCTCGCGCAGTTGGATTTGACCTTTCAAAAAAGCCCAAACATAAAGAAGTGCAAAGTCTATTTGAAGCAGCTAAAGAAACAGCTTTTGGAAGAGAACTCGCCGTTCAATTTATTAAAAGTATGAAAATGGCTTTTTATTCACGTGAAAATATTGGCCACTACGGTCTTGCTCTTACTCATTATTGCCATTTTACTTCCCCTATTCGTCGTTATAGCGATCTGATTGCTGCAAGACTTCTTTTCGAAGGTGAAAAGGAAATGAACATTCAAGAGATAGCTCTTCACTGTTCAGAAAGAGAAAGAAGGTCTATGCAAGCAGAAACGTCAGTAATTAGGCTGAAAAAATTGCGTCTTCTTTATTACAAATGGAAAGAAAATCCTCATATGCTTTATGAAGCAACCATTACTGGCGTCAAACCTTTTGGCCTTATTTTTGATGTTCAAGATTATTACTTTGAAGGTTTTGTTCATGTTTCAAAATTGGATGATTTTTATATGTATGACGATAAAAACCAAACGCTCAAAGCCAAACATTCCAAAAAGAAGTATTTAGTGGGTGATACAATAGCTGTATACCTTCATAATGTAGATCTTATTATGTTAACGACAGATTGGACGTTAGAACAGCTATGAGCCCCCTTCCTCTAAGTTTTTACAGACAAAAAGACGTTGTTAAAATAGCTAAACAGCTTTTAGGTAAAACTTTAATCTCAGAAATTGAAGGCGTAAAAACAGGTGGTATAATTATTGAAACAGAAGCTTATGGAGGAGCGACTGATAAAGCTTGTCATGCTTACAAAGGTAAATGCAGCAATAGGACTAAAACCATGTTTCATCCTGGTGGTATAGCTTATGTTTATCTTTGCTATGGTATGCATAATTTGCTGAATGTTGTCACTAATGAAAAAAATACCCCAGAAGCTGTTCTTATTCGTGCTATTTATCCTCAAATGGGAATAGACATGATGTTAAAAAGAAGAAAGAAAAAGAAAGTTTCCCCTATTTTAACGTCAGGTCCTGGATCTCTTTGCAAGGCACTTGGTATAACACGCAAGCATGATCAACATACGCTACTAAAATCACCTCTTTGGATAGAGAAAAACGACATTTTAATCAGAGAAAAAGATATTGAAGCCTCGAAGCGAATTGGTATTGATTATGCAGAAGAAGATGCTAATCGTTTATGGCGATTTCGAATCACGAGACAATTAATAGAGGCTTTGATAAGCTAAGATCTAAAGGGATTAAAATTTTGGAACGTTCATGAAAAAATATTTTATTACAGGACTTGTCATCCTGCTTCCAGTTGCTGTAACAATCGCCATCGTGGTTTTCTTAGTGAACTTCTTAACCAAACCCTTTATGGGTCTTGTGACGAAGCTTCTTTATCATACAGGTATTAAAGATATTGGATTTTTTATCTTTTCGCCTGAGCAAGTGATACGTTACGGTTCTCAAATCATTATTCTTATTGGCCTGTTTTTGATTACATTAGCTATTGGTTTTGTGGGACGTCTTTTCTTTGTGAATGCTTTTTTCCGCCTTAGCGATAAAATTTTGCATAAAATACCTTTAGTGAATAAGGTTTATAAAACAACACAAGACATTATCAAGACTCTTTTTGTCACCGACAAAGACTCTTTCAAACAAGTTGTGTTAGCACCATTTCCTAGCAAAGGAAGTTTCTGTCTTGGTTTGGTATCACGCCAATCTCCCCCGACGTGTGAGGAGGCTGCAAAAACGCCGATGATTTCTGTTTTTATCCCTACGACTCCTAACCCGACAACGGGTTTTCTTCTGATGTTTAAAAAAGAGGATCTGATTTATTTAGATATGAAGACAGAAGATGCCGTCAAATATATAGTATCTTGCGGTGTAATTCTTCCTGAAAACCAAAAAATTGAGGGAGGAAAAGAATCATGAAAAAATCGTTCGTTACTGGTCTTATCATTTTAATGCCCATTATCTTAACGATTCTTCTTTTTGTTTTTCTTATCGATCTTTTTACAACGCCTTTTTTGGATATGGTAGAGCCATGGCTCGCGGCACATATTAATTTAGACCCAACGGTTATCTCTTTTATTGCCCGGATCATCATTTTAGTTCTTCTTTTCGTTGCTATTTTCCTTTTGGGACTTATTGCTCGTTGGTTTTTTATTCGTCCGCTTATTAAATGGGGAAATGCTCTTATGGAGAGGATCCCTGTTATTAAATCTATCTACAAAGTGACAAAAGATATTATCTCAGCCTTTTTCTCACCTGAAGGAAGAAAAGCTTTTAATAGGCCTGTGATGGTGCCTTTTCCATCTGAAGATAGTTTTTGTGTTGGGTTTTATTCGGGGCATGTTCCTAAAGAATGCCTTGATAAGTCAAAAGCTGAACTATCCCCTGTTTTTATTCCCACAGCGCCTCATCCTATTTCAGGATATTTAGTGATGGTGCCTAAAACAGATGTCAGCGAGTTAAAGATGTCAAATGAAGAAGCAGTGAAATTTACAGTTTCTTGTGGAGTTGTGGTTCCTGAGGGAAAAAATGAGTCATAAAGTAATTTTTTTTGAAACAAAGAGATCTTCTCAAAAATTAGATAAAATTGTAGGAGCAGCTCATTATCACTTTAAATCAGATAACAAGCTGTTGATATTGACGCCTAATGAGAAAGTAACTGAATTTGTACAAGAGCTTTTGTGGAAAGAGCCTAAAGACAGCTTTCTTCCTCATAATACGGATGAAAACGATATCATTGTCATTTCTCATGAAAAGAAATTTTTAGAAAAACCTATCCATTATATTTTTAATTTAACAGACATTCCGTTAGATCTTTTCTCGCCTAAGCGTACCATTTATGAATTTGATGATTTAATCAATGAGAATAAGAAGCAAATTGCCAAGGAAAAATTTCAATTTTATCACAGAAAAAAATATCAGATACAATCTAGATAGGTATTTAGTTTCTAAAACTCTACTTGAAACAATCTCATTTTACTTATATAATTTCTTAAAATTATTATTGGAGATCTCAGATTATGACACGTATCGGCAAGCAGCAAGAAAGAAGAAACAAATGTCCTAAAAAAAATCATTATAATCTAAATGCAAAGACAGGTCCTAAAAAGGACAATCTCAAAGATGGATATAAGCCACATGATAATGTAGCTCCTAAAGAGATTAATAAGAGTATGTACATACCAAAAATTTCATAAACGAGGAAAAAAGATGTCCAGACATAAAAGTTACGGTAAGGCTAGTAAAGGCGGAAATCACAGAAACGTTTTAAAAAGATTTGAAAGAGTAGAAAAACTTCGCCAAATCGGTCGCTGGAAAGATGGCGAAAATAAAAAAGTTACTGGTCTTCCAAAAACACCTGTAAAATAATATTTGCTGGAAAGGTTCTTTCCAGCTTCTTTATGAAAGTCAAAATAGAAGACAGACAAAAGTATTTAAAAGTATCTAAAAGACTTGTTACATCTCAAGTTAAGGCTATTTTATCAAAACAGATAATTGACTGTGATGAAGTAGCTATCTACTTTGTCGATGATAATGAGATCAAAAAACTGCATAAAAAATTATTTAACGATCTTTCTGCTACCGATACGATATCCATACCTTACGACTCACCGTCTGATCGAACGTCAGGATACTGTTTTCTGGGAGAAGTTTTCGTATCTACTCAGACAGCAATAAAATACGCTAAAATGCATGATATCGATCCTTATTTGGAAGCAACCCTATACATGGTACACGGCCTTTTACATCTGATCGGATATGATGATATTTTAGAAAAAGATCGATTAATCATGCGAAAAAAAGAAAAAAGTTGTATGAATCATTTAAAGAGGATGCAACTTTTAACGGTGAAAAAATGAAATTTGTACATCTAAGTTTTTCAACTACCATAATTTTAATAGTTCTTCTTTTAGGGATAAGCTTTTTGACAGCTTTGTCGAATGCTTTAATGAGACTGGGACAGTTTAGATTTAACTTAACAGTTGAAAATAAAAGATCCAAATTTTTCTTTTTCTATTATCTTTTAGAAAAGTTTTTCCCAAAAAATATTTGGGATAACATTCATTTCACTGTTAGCATTACAAAGCATATACTTGTTCTTTTATATGCTCTTGTAGCTTTTCTTCCTCTTTTTGTGCTGCCTTGGGTAGAACATGCAGATTTGGATTTCAGCTGGATGAGAGCCATATTTTCTATGATAATCATCATAGGTATTGCTTTGATCTTAGATTTCTTTATGCGATTTTTGGCTTCTTTAAAGCCTAAAAGAATGCTAAAAATATCTTCTTTTTTCGCTTCCTTTTATATGCTTTTATTTTTTCCTTTAACGGCTCTTTTTTTGAAACTTAAAAATATCTTCTTTGCAAAAGCAAAATCTGAAGACGAAACCCAACCGATGATAGTGCAGGATAGAATTATCGCTATGCTTCATGATGCAGGCATAAGCCGTTTTTTAGATAGGAGTGAAGAGAAGATCATAGCGTCCTTCATCACCTTTAGAGAAAAGGTCGCAAGAGAAATTATGGTGCCTAGAGTGGATTTATTTTGCCTTCCTAATGATATATCTGTTAAGGAAGCAACTAAGCAGTTCGTAGAAGAAGATTATTCACGCGTTCCTGTATTTAAAGACAATCTCGATCAAATCATTGGAATTTTAATGTATAAGGATATCTTGAAGATCTATGCCAAAGGTGATGAGGATCTTCTTTTGCAATCTGTCGAGAGTCTTGTCAAACCTGTTCTATACGCACCTGAAAACAAAAAGATTTCTCATCTCTTTCAAGAATTTCGAAAGAAACAGACCCATATAGCAATTATTGTGAATGAATATGGTGGGACCGAAGGTGTTGTGACAATAGAAGATATTTTGGAAGAGCTCGTCGGTGAAGAGATAGAGGATGAGTTTGATATTGAAGAAGACAGGCAATTTTGGAAGCTGCCTTCTGGTAGCTGGATCGTAGATGCAAAAATGTCGATTGTTGACATCGAAAATAAATTAAATATTCATGTGCCTCATAGCCCCGAATATGAAACCATTGGGGGGTATATTTTTCATGTGGCAGGAACAATACCATCTAAGGGCTGGTCTTTGAATCACGATGAGTTCAAAATTGAAGTTCTGATATCAAATGAAAGGTGTATTGAAAAAATTCGTATTACGCCAGTTAAGACTGAAGAAAAATAAAGCATTTATTTTTTTTGAAAAAGTTTATCTATAAGTTATTGGGATAATTTTCCTGACTATAATAGACTTTTTAACAAGCTTCCTACCCCAAGCAGAAGGAAAAAAATCCCCCATACTTTTTTCCAAGAAAAAGTCACATTAAATTCTTCAAATAAAATCTTTATTCCACCCATAATTAATATAGATCTAAAAAACGCATATGTAAATAAAGTTAAAATAATCCAAAGATCTGTCCAAGTTATTTCGATAAATTTTTTTTGATAATCCATTTCATTTATCCAATGAGAGCCACCTAAAAAAATAAAATAAAATCCCCAAAAATTATTTGCTTTATTTGGGAATTTCTTTTTCCAAATAAAATAGAGACCAAAGCTTGCTAAGATGCATGATAAAATATTACTAAATATACTAAAGGAAAAATATACAAATAAATCAAACAAAAAACTTTTATATGAAACCCAAATCAAAAACATAATTAATTTTATACTATTGCTGTGTTGTTTCCTTGCATGTTTATAATTGCCCCCCAACCATAAGGTAAATTATCGGTTGCTCTATCCCATCCATTGCGTTTATTCGCCTCTTGTAGAATTTTCATGCCTTCGTTGGAAGAGGGTGACATATTAGGGGGCGCTCCTTTTGCCATTTGTATATGAAACCTTTGGACAATTATTTGTGTTTGTGCGCATCGTAATTCAAGTTTATTAAGTCTTTTTACCAGTTTTGATTCAGCCATTTTAGCTGTATTTAACTCAGCAATATCTTTTACTCTAGGATGCAATGGAAAATGTTTGCCATCAGGCACAATATGTGATTCGCCAAGCATTTTCATATATTTTCTTCCAGTCTCTTTTTTTGCTGCTTCCCATTGAATCCTAGTATCATCTCTCTTTTTTATAAGTGATTTCAATTGTCTTTCATAATCTTCAACTGTATATCGTTTTTTATATAGTAATACTTTATCTCTAAAGGTTCTAGCATTCTGTTCAATTATTCTTTCAGACGGCTCAGTCTCAGATATAGAGTCTTTTGAGCCTAAGTTATCTGTTGTGTTTTTTCTTGATAAATATCTATGTGCACTTTGAGTAATCCACGAAAGTCCTTGAGTTACTAAGGAAAACGTCATTCCCCAGAAGAATGCTCCGGCGGGTTCTGAAAAAACCTCTACTGTTGTATTATATTGAAAGATTTGAAGTTTTAACTGCTGGATTCTCTCTTGTAGAACATTCAATCTTTTCAAAACTTTTCCTCTTTCATCAGAAAGCCTTGCTGCTTCATTTTCTACATCCATGATTACAAAAACAAAGCCGCTACATCGATCAGCAGCAGATTGTTTTACAAGAGAATCTTCTTGCATATCTCTTAGAACCTTTGCAATAAAAGCAGAAATTTTTTCTTCCAATTTTGACAATTTGCTTTCAAAAGAAGTATTTTGAAGTAAGGATTTTTCACTACTAGCACAATCTACTAAAATACCCATTTCTTCCTCCTATGTTAATGTAAAAAAACTTTATCAAAAGCACTATGAAAAATAATAAACAAGAAATAATCATTATCAGATTGTCATCAAAACTATCAGACTTTCTTATGTCTCGAAGCTCATTAAGCCTCAAATGTATTTTTCCAATTAAAGTAATTATATCTTCTCTTCTTTGTTCAAATGGTAATTTAGCAGCTTCTTTTTCAAAATCCATAAGCTGAAAATTTAAACTAGTTAATAGATCTTGTCTATGCTGTCCTAAAGGAGTTTCTCGCACAACTTTTTCAATTTTTTGCGCTAATTCTTGCAATTTTGATTCAAGCATTTCATCAGTCATACTAGAAGGTTCGTTTAACACTGATGAATGTATATAACTTCCAGTCCTGAATTGACCTTGATCATTATAAATTTCATATAGAGGCACATATCCAGTATACATTTGAATTCCTATTTTATAAAAAATTATCTCATTTTTTAATTAGGCGCTTTTTTTTAGATAAAAGCGTGAGTCCTTTTAGCCAACGAATCTAAAAAGCCTATAATATGAGTTGCTGTATCCACCATTTGATCCAGCATTTGATCCACTTCTTGAACAACTATGCTAGGCATGATAGCCCTAACAGATCTGTTTACAGGACGCATGGTATTGATAATAGCAGTGTTTGCTACATTAGCTGTAATACCTAAAGTTTTAATAACGGTAGGTACGGGTTTTTCCATTAAGTTTCTTGTTCCATTCGCAGTTTTCTCTCCAAAATCCTTTCCTTCAGAAGTTAAACAAACAAGGAGATAACCAGCTGAAATATGAGGAGCTGCATAGGTAATCATACCACCTAATGTTGCCGCAATACCACATCCAAAAGCCTTTCCTATTCGAGCTTCAAATGATGGCTGTGGGATTGGAGGATTTATAGTAACTACAATATTAGCAGGAGTTCCTGCTTGAAAAATTTTTTTAAGAGCTATAGTTTGTATAACATCTGCAGTAATAGCTATTGTATCGGCCGTTAATCTTGTTGGATCTTGTTTTTGTAAGGCTATGATTAAAGCTTCTTTAGAACATGCAATTTCTTCTTCACTAAAATGCACTCTTTTAAGTTCAGTAACTAGGCTTGATTGAGCAGATAAAACCAACGGATGTTCTCTTATTGCAAAAGACATAATTATTCTCCTTTTTTGATATTTAAGGAAAAGAATATAAAGCATTCAAAACCCATTTTTGATTTTCGTCAATATTAAAGAAAATACTTGGCTATAGGCACTTTATTGTAATAAAAACAATGTGACTATTATTTTCAGGAAAAATAAAGCATATGTAGGTTGAAAAACAATCTCATTTACGGCACAATATAACTCTTTTTATAAAGTTATGTGAGGAATTATGCGACGTTCTATTTGCTTATGCGAACCTAATTTTGTTCGTGCAGGTATGATTGGTACATGGCGTTTTATCTATACCAGCGCAAGCGATCTTCCGAAGGGAACCAAGATTAAATTCGATCTAATGAGTGCTGGTCGTTCTTTTGACTGGGAAGTGCCACAAACAAACCTTAAAACGAAAAGTAATCTTATCTGGGGGATTCTTCCTAATAAGAAGGCTGTAGCTGCGAAAAAGATAGAACAAGATTTCACTACCTTATTTGAGTTCACGCTCCCTTCTCCCATTAAAGCTGGAGAAGCTTTTACTATTTCGATGGGGACACCTACAAAAAACCATGAGAAAAAAGGAACTCGCTGTCAAACATATACACAAAGAAGAAGAAGTTTTAATTTATTTATCGATCCCAAAGGAAAAGGCAATTACAAAGAAAGTGAAGTTTTTCACTTAGATGTAAGAGGAAATGAGCTAGAACATCTTCACATTATTGTTCCTTCATTTGTAGCTAGAAACAAAAGATTTGACGTTGTAGTAAGATTTGAAGATAGATTTGGTAATCTTACAAATAAAGCTCCCGAAGGAACTTTGATTGACTTAACTTATGAAAACATAAGAGAGAATCTAAATTGGCAGCTTTTTGTTCCAGAAACGGGATTTATTACCCTACCGAACCTTTATTTCAATGAACCTGGTGTATATAAACTAAGACTTACAAATCAGAAAACAAAGAAAGCTTTCATATCCCCTCCAATAAAGTGTTTTGCTGAATCAGATGAGCATCTTTTCTGGGGATTTTTACATGGAGAATCAGTTCGCATTGATTCAAGTGAAAACATTGAAAATTGTCTTCGTCATTTTCGTGATGATTTGGCGATGCAGTTTATTGCAACTTCTTCGTTTGAATCTGAAGAAGAAGCAGCTAAATACTGGAAGACAACCGCACAACAAGTAGCTGAATTCAATGAAGACGAAAGGTTTGTTGTCTTTTTAGGTTTTCAATGGCGTGGGACACCCAAAGAAGAAGGGCTTCGCCATATTATTTACACCAAAGATAGCAAATCTCTTCTGAAGAAAAGAGATCTAAAACACAATAGTTTGAAAAAGATCTACAAGACCTACCAGCCAAAAGATTTTATTTCTATCCCCTCTTTTACAATGGGATCTTCCTCTGAATATGATTTTAAAGATTATAACCCTGAGTTTGAAAGAGTAGCTGAAATTTATAACGCATGGGGATCTTCTGAATGCACAAAAAAAGAAGGTAACCTTAAACCTATAAAAGGATCAGGGAAAAAAGGCATAAAAGAAGCGAAAGGTGGATCACTCCAAGAAGCGCTAAAGAAAAATTGTCGTTTTGGTTTTGTAGCAGGAGGATTAGACGACAGAGGTATCTATTCTGATTGCTACGACAGCGATCAAGCACAATATACTCCTGGTATGACCGCTATTATAGCAAAAGATCAGTCGCGCGAGTCTTTTTTAGATGCCCTTCAAAAAAGACGTTGCTATGCTACAACAGGTGAAAAAATCATCCTTGGTCTTTCTATTGCCAATATGCCTATGGGATCTGAGCTTAATAACTTTACTAAGCCGGGGCTTGTTTTTAATCGTTATATTTCAGGATATGTGATCGGAACAGGAAAGATTAAAACAATACAGATCATTAGAAATGGAAAAGTTTATGAAACTATCCATCCAAATAAGGATCAAGTAGATTTTGAATTCGATGACATGGAAAGTTTAGATAAAATTGTTTTAAACTCCCCTGATAATAGACCTTCTTTTGCTTTTTATTATCTTCGTGTAGTGCAAGAAGATGGTCATATGGCTTGGAGCTCTCCTATTTGGATAGATTATTTAGATGAGAAGACTATTGCTAAACTACAACTAGAAAAAGCTACAAAGAAAAAAGGTAAGGGTAAATCTTAAGCTCGCATTCTTTGTATTTCGCTTTCGTATCTTTCTGTAAGTTCCTTGTTAAATACCATTTGGTCTACAGATACTAGTCTATCCTGTTCAGTGGGATCCACACCATCTTCAATGCAAGCTTTAAGTGCTCCTAATTCAAAATTAATACCATAAAGAGAAGCGATTTCTCGTATTTGCCTTTTTGTGATAGGACAAACGATTCTTTCTTCAAGACGGCTTGCAACATCTTCAGGTATCGCAGGAAATTGTTCAAAAACGTGGCTATGAAAATTTCTCCAACGACCAAAGGAAGATACTCTTGTAACTCTATCTATAAGACCACTTGGTTCATCCATTTTTATCTTTTTTAGTTCGTTATAAAGCAGTCGCGTTTCATCAGTATTTGGATGTAAGCCTCTATTTTTAATAAAAAAGGTGTAATGTACAATTTTTATGACTAGTAAAATAAGAGCTGCAATAGAGACAGCAATAGCCGTAACGTAAACGCCTTTAGAAAGTGAATTCAAAGGACTTATTTGCATAATTTTATTCTCCAACAAAAGGTATTATTACTCTGACAAAGTCATAGATTCTATCAATAGCGGGATAAATATACATATGATCCATTAAATGTTCAATCTGAAGACCTAAGAGATAATATCTCCAAGGATCTATAACTAATTTTATTGGTGAATCAGTTGCTGATTTAGCAGTTTCCCATGGAAATCGATTAAACTTGCATTTATAATCCCACGCCATTTCTGCATCATAAACCTTTCCATTCACAACAACAGGATAAAGAGCAGGTTGCAAAGAAGACTGGCAAAAACAATTTGCATTGGATGCAAATAGTTTTGGCAGTTCTCCTGGTAGCCTTCTTTTCATAAAATATTCATCAATTTCTCCAGTACCTTGCATGCCTCTAATTTTTTCTCCTAAACACTCCCAAGAAGGCGGTTCTGCAGGTCGTGATAAAACAACATCTTTAAATTGTTTTATAGTTTTGAGGTTCTCCCAATGTTCTTTTAATTTTCGAGTAAGATGAGTTATACCTCCACCAAATAAAAGAGAAATACCAAGCCGCGGAGAATATACAGAAAGTGCTACTAAAAGACCCAAAACAACTGCTGTTATTAGATGAGCTAAATTTTTCAAATAAGGTGTTGCGTATCGGATGTAAAAAATTGCAGGCCGCAATATATCTTTTTCAACAATTTGTCTTGCTTTATTAAAATGATAACTTGGAGAAAAACTATCAAAAAAAGAAACATTCGCTTCACTGGCACTTAGCCCTATAACATCTCCTCCTGACATAAAACACCCCCTAGATTGTTGCGTCAAGAAGAATATACCTTTATTGATTAAAGTAAATAATTTTTTTTATTCTTCTTACTTTTATTATTTTAAATTGAAAAGTATCATTAGAGAAAAAGGGTAAGAGATGAAACATATCATTTTGGGCTCAGCTTCTGAAAGAAGAAGAAAAATTCTGAAGTTTTTTTCTCTTCCTTTTAAACAAGTGAAATCTGATTTTGATGAGTCAACCGTTGAAGTTGAAGACGTTGAAAAGTATGTAAAACTTGTCGCTAAGAAAAAATGTGAGGTATTAGCTGCTAAATACCCTCATGAAATTATTCTGACAGCTGACACAGCTGTAAAAGTAAAAAACAGACTTTTCACAAAACCATCGAATGAGAAACAAGCATATAAGATGCTGTTTGATCTTTCTAATTCATGGCATGAGGTTCTATCTGGTGTTTGTGTCTATAAAAAGGGAGAATTTTTCTTAGACGCAGAAACTACTCGCATCCTATTTCATCCTCTCACAGAAACGCAAATAAAAAAGTATCATAAAAGATTTTTCTTTCCAGATGCGGCCGGAGGATATAATGTAACAAAAGGAGGCAGTATTATCATTAAGAAGATAGACGGCTGCTATTATAATATTATGGGACTACCTCTCCCTACTACCAAGAACTTACTAAATAAAGCAGGCATAGATTTATGGGATTATCTCTAGTCAAAAAGTGTTTTTTTCTCTCTTTGATGTTTACGGCAATGGTCTTTGCTGACAATGCACAAATTAATAAGCGTCATATTTTATATCTTATGCAAGCTGGAAAATGCAAAGCGGCTCTTTCAAAGTACCAAGATTATTGCAAGGAAAGAAAAAAATCTGATTTTCAACTACTTCAGCAATTAGCATGGCAAATCTTAGAAAGAGGAGCTTCATCTTCAAAAGAAGAGACTCAACAGCTTGCTTTGTTTGGAGCAGGACAAGCTATGTCCGTTCGCTCTTTTGATATACTCTCTAAAGGTATTTTTAGTTCCAACGCGCAAAACCAAGTAATAGCCATTCATTTTTTATCTTTTCTACAAGATGATCATATCGATGAATTACTTGTTAGAGCCATGAGTTCCCAATTTCTTTTGACTCGTTTGGAAGCAGCATATGAGATGACAAAAAGAAGACATAAATGTGCTTTAGGTCAAATCGAATCCTTAATGCACAGACTTCCTCCCTTTATGAAGGCTTTATTTCCTCAACTCATTGCAGCTATTGGCACTCCTGAGTCTACACAATTTTTAAAATCACTTTTTCATGATAATCAAATAGGTGTTCGCATTGAGACGATTTTAAGTGTAACGCAAAATGAAAGAGATGATTTTCTTGCGCAAATACGTAGTAGAATAAAACAACCGAATGTAGCTGAACAAGAAGCCTGCTGCTATGCATTAGGTAAGCTTAAAGATTCCTCGAGTGTTGCGCTTTTACAAAAAATGAGTCATAGCTCTTCTGAAAATGTTCGGCTTGCTTGTTACCTTTCTTTGTATAGTCTTGGTGAAAGATCTGTTAAAGAAAGGATTGAAAAACTTGCTGAGAATGGACATCTTTTTGCAATTTATCAGCTAAAAAATATCGATAATTCTTCTGAGACTTTAATTAGTCTTTTATCTTCTGCTGATGAAGCTATCAGACTAAATGCAGCTTTAGCTCTGTTAGAAAAGAAAGATGATAGATGTCTTCCCATAATAAAAAAGTGGCTTCTTTCTGAAGAAAATGATCTTGCTATAAGACCCATTTTCTCTATGGGAAGATCCATGAAAGCTTGGCATTATATTACTTCAGCTAGCGTTAGAAAAGAAGACCTCCCCTATCCTATGGAAGCTCTTGTCGGCATAAAACAGCAAATCCTTAATAAGACAAGAGATTTATCAGAAGATGCCTTTTGCAGTTTTGCAAAGCAAATTCTTAAGAAAAAAGAAAGGAATCTAATACCAACTGTTGTAGCGCTATTAGAAAATCTAAACAGTGAAAAAGCGATATCTATTTTAGAAAAATATTCTGACGATAAAACCTCTCCTTTAGTGAGGGATTATTGTCATTTAGCTCTTTTCAGGATGAGACAAGAAAAAGACGGCGGTAAATATATTGAGAACTGGCTGCTTCATCAATCTCAACACGAGAGAATTAAATTGCAGCCTTTTCTGCCTTGGCAATCAAGAATTGATCTCGATCACTTTTCTCTTTCTCCCGAAGAGAAGAGTAGATTGTTAATCGAGATGTTTTACGCTTTTGCTCAACGTCAAGATGAAAAATCTATTGATATCTTAGTAGAGGCTTTAAAAAGAGGCCATGAAAGCAATCGCTATGTCTTAGCAGGATTGCTGTTAAGATCTATGGAATAAAATTTTATACTTTTTTAGCCAAGATCTTGTATAATTTTTTCATTCTTAATTGAAAGGTCGCAATGAAAAAAACTTTTCTGCTTTCTTTAATTTTATTATTTCAGGTTTCAATTTTTGCAGCCCATACTCCTCTCAGTGACGAACCTTTAATGTATGAATTTAAAAAGGGCTTTTTGTCTTCTGTAACAAAAAACGTTGTGAAACAAGGACTTAAACTATCAAAAAAAGGAAAAGATGAAGAAGAAATTTATGAAGATACGCCAAGAAAAAAAGAACTCCTAGTAGACCTTCGTAACCCTTCCTATCGTAATGGCATTTTAGTTACGCATGAAGGAGGGGTTATCCAAAATGAAGATATTCGTATTCAAGCTGAAACCATTCAATACATTAATAAAACTGAAGACGGCAAAGTCATACATAAGATAGAAGCAGAAAAAAATCTTATGGTTCAATACAAAAATAGGATTTATGTAGGCGAAGAGTTGGAGTACGATTTTATAAAAGGAACAGGCACTATTTATAACGGTAAGACCTATGCAGCGCCTTGGTACATCGGTGGTGACGTTATTCATTTAAAAAGCGATGGCAGTTATAAAGTAAAAAACGTGTACATAACAACGTGTGAGAATAACAATGCAGCCTGGGATATCCACGCCCATAGAGTAAAAGTTATCAAAAGAGATCTTCTCTCTGCTTCACATGTAAGATTTCGCTTATTTAAAATACCTGCTTTTTGGCTCCCTTCATTTAATATAAATCTTAAGAAATTCTTTGCGGCCCCTATATTTCGTTACAAAGTGAATTGGGATAAAGCATCTGGTGTACGTGGAAGCATACGTTATCAACTCTATTCTTGGCGTGATTTTGCCTTTTTTGGAAGGTTAGATTATCGCGTGAAATTAGGATGGGGTGGAGCGATAGAAACAGAATATTATCCAGATCATGAAAGAATTAAATTCGAGACAAAAAACTATTTGGCATCTGATATTATTCCAAACGTTCCTAAAAAAAAGCATAGATATCGCGTTCAAGGACTTTATACTTATGAATCTGAATCAAAGAAAACAACAGCTGACATTACTTGGGACAAGTATTCAGATATAAATATGCCGAACGATTTCAAAACGGATGATTTTGAAATAGACACAGCAAAAAGAACAGAAATGTTTCTGCGTCATGAAGAAAAAAACATTCTATCTCTTTTACATTCTCGAGTGCGAGTCAATACGTTTGATACTATTAAGCAAGACCTTCCGACTTTATTTTTAACGTCTCGTCCATTGGTTATTCCAAGAGCAAAAGTATTTTTTCAAAATGATATAAAACTATCATATCTGGATTATGCATATTCACATGATCTAGCTCTTCACTTACCTGACCTTCATGGCTGGCGTTGTGAGATTGCTCCTACCTTCTATAGACCTATTCATTTTGGGAAGATTTATTTGAATCCTTTTCTTCAAGCTAAAGGGATTTTTTATGGTCATACACCTCAAGAGAAACCCATCTTTTTAGGAACTTTGCATTATCAATGTATAGCATTTACTAAACTGATAAAAAATTTCAAAAGATATACCCATACTATTCTCCCCTATTTTGGAGTTGAAGGCTGGGCTCGTCCTACTAAAAGTATTGACGAACACTTTATTTACAGCATCGAAGATGGTTTTCGTCAGATCAATATGGTTAAATTGGGGGTTAAGAATCAGCTTTATTCATTAAGAAAGAAAAGAGCTATCCCTTCTTTTGTAGCGGATCTTTATGCCAATGCATTTTTACCTGACTATGAGATAAAAAATGTCATACCCAAAATGTATTTAGATTTGGAGTGGAACCTATTAAATGCTTTTATTCACTCTCGCAATGCTTATAACTTTGCAAGAGAGAGGATTGACTATTCTAATTTACGATTAGGAGTAACTATTAGTGAAGATGCTGCTTTTGCTTTTGAATTTCGGCATCGCTCTCGTTTTGATTGGAGAAAAGCCAATCACGAGAATTTCATTGTCGATGTAGCAAGAGATGATGAAGCTCTTGCTGACTCTCCGCTCTCTGACAGAAGAAACACATTTTTAACCCACGTATTTTTCCGTCTCACTCCTTTTTGGAGTTGTCATTTTGAAACCCATAACGGATGGAATAGATCGGGGGAGCCTCCCTATACAGAATTCAAGATAGACCTATATACAACAGTAAGTACTTCATGGCGTATCAAGCTCTCCTATCAACATACTCAAAGAGGCGATCGCGTCAGTGCTGATTATTATCTTCTCAAAATTTAATAGATAATTAAATTTTATCGTGTTATTTCACTTAATTAAGAAGAAATATAATTATTAGGGGCTATTTTTATGCCAAAAGAAGATGAATATTTTCTAAAAATGTCAGTAGATGAAGCATATGAAAATTTAAAAACTAATGAAAAAGGTCTTACATCTGATGAAGCTCAAAACCGAATACAACAGTATGGAGAAAACTGCTTAGAAGAAAAAAAAGAATCGCATCTGAAAAAGCTTCTTTCATTTTTTTGGGGACCTATCCCCTTTATGATCGAAATAGCTGCAATACTTTCAGGAGTATTAGAAAGATGGCCTGATTTTATTGTTATTGTAGCGATGCTTTTCATTAATGCTGCTTTAGGTTTCTTTCAAGAATTCAAAGCGGGCAATGCTATTGCTGCTTTGAAGAAAACTCTAGCTTTGCATGCTCTTGTCTTAAGGAGCGGCAAATGGATAACTGTGGAAGCTAAATCTTTAGTACCTGGAGATATTATCTTAGTGAAGTTGGGTAATATTATCCCCGCAGACATCAAACTTGTTCATGGAGAATATTTATCTGTAGATCAATCGGCACTGACGGGTGAATCACTTCCTGTGGATAAAAAGGTAGGTGATATCGCATATTCAGGCACTGTTGCTAAAAAAGGAGAGATGACGGGAGTCGTTACTCATACAGGTATGAAAACCTTTTTTGGAAGAACGGCTCAGCTTGTAGCTTCTGCTACAACTAAGTCTCACTTTCAAGAAGCTGTTATCAAAATTGGAAATTTCTTAATTATCTCTACACTGAGTGTTTGTGCAATTATCCTAGCTGTTTCTTTGTATCGGATTGAAGTTTTTCATAACCTTCATGAAACAATAGGTCAAGTCGTGATTTTTGTTTTGGTACTTGTTATTGCAGGAATACCTGTTGCCTTGCCGGCAGTTCTCTCCGTTACAATGGCTATAGGAGCCCACAGATTAGCTCAACTGAAAGCAATAGTAGCTAAGTTAACCTCGGTTGAAGAACTTGCAAGTATGGACATCTTATGCTCGGATAAAACAGGAACCCTTACAAAGAATCAGCTGACTGTTGGTGAATTAGTTCCTTTCGAAGGAGCAACTAAAGACGAAATACTTCAAATAGCATACCTTGCTTCTCAAAGCAAAACAACGGATGCTATCGATGATGCTATCATTAAAGAGCTACCCGATAAGAAATTAGTGGAAGGATATAAAATACAAAAATTTACTCCTTTTGATCCTGTAAGTAAAAAAACAGAAGCAGAAGTGCAAACTCCTGATGGTAAAACTATGCTCATTTCTAAAGGAGCTCCTCAAATGATAGCAGGACTTCTTCAAGACGAAGAAAAAGAAAAAGTGATTATGGCAGACGTAGAAAAACTAGCTGAAAAAGGATACCGCACTCTTGGCGTTGCTGAAAAAAGCTCAGATAAATGGCACTTTTTAGGGTTGATTCCCCTATTTGATCCTCCTCGCGATGACACAAAACAAACCTTAGAACATGTTAAAGCTATGGGCGTGGACATTAAGATGGTAACAGGTGACCATGCTGCTATAGCTAAAGAGTTGGCCGGAAAATTAGATCTTGGAACAAATATCATTTCTGTCCGTCAATTATACGAAAAAAGTGATGCTTTAGATAGAAATAGAGACAGAAGAATTGAAGAAGCAAATGGTTTTGCTGAAGTCTTCCCAGAACATAAATTTGAAATCGTGGAAACTCTTCAGAAAAGAGGTCATATCGTTGGAATGACAGGTGATGGTGTTAATGACGCACCTGCTTTAAAACAAGCAGATATAGGTATCGCTGTAAGCGGCGCTACCGATGCGGCTAAAGAAGCATCGGATCTTGTCCTAACAGAACCTGGTCTTTTAGTGATATCGCACGCTATCGAAGAAGCAAGACGTATTTTTGGAAGAATGAAAAGCTACGCTATGTACCGCATATCTGAAACCATGAGACTTCTGCTGTTTCTTTTTGCTTCAATGATTGTTTTCAATGATCATCCCCTAACTGCTATAATGATTATCTTAATCGCTCTATTAAATGATATTCCTATTATGATGATCGCCTACGATAATATGCGGACGCATTCGAATCCCGTTGCGTGGAATATGAAAGAAGTTCTCATAATAGCTATAGGACTAGCAGTAGTAGGTGTTGTCTCCACATTTGGTCTTTATTGGATTGGTGATAATTACTGGTTTGCAAACGTTCAAGATCCTAACCATAAATTCCATTTACTTAGAACTCTCGCCTTCATGGGGATACTTTGTGGAGGAAATTTAACAATTTATCTAACACGTAATATTGGAGCTATCTGGGAATCACCGCTTCCAGAATTTAAGTTCTTTTTATGCACCTTATTTTCGTTAGTTGTAGGAACTTTAGCTTCTGTTTATGGACTCGGGACCGATGACTTTATAGGCATAGGATGGAAATACGTAGGTCTTTCTTGGGGCTATATTATTGTGTGGTTCTTGATCTGTATGGTTGTAAAAGAAGCCCTTTATAGAATGATTGGTTATCGAAAAGAGTACTATGAAAAATTTGTTGAAAAAACAGGTGAGAAATTTCATCCACTAAAGGGTTAAGTCGGATTTTTCTTTTTGATTTCTTTTAAGATAGGCTGAATATCTTGAAGCATTTTTTTGTCTTTTATTCTTTGTACAAATGTGCGTCCTTGCAAATGATCATTTTCATGCATTACTTCTCTTGCATGAAAACCTTCAAGATCTCTAGATATTTTTTTTCCTTCAAGATCTATCGCTTCAACATGAATCTTATAAGGTCTTTCAATGTCTAAAAATAATTTCGGGAAAGAAAGACATCCCTCCGATAGGATTTCTTTCTCTTCAGAAGGATTAGAAAGTTTTGGATTGATATAAACCTCCACTTCTCCAAGCACTGCTCTTTTTTCCTCATTCATCTTCACTGGTCTGATGATAAGAACTTTTAACGCAACGCCCACTTGATTTGCAGCAAGACCAACTCCATTTAATGCATCCATCGTTTCTGTCATGTCAGCAACTAAAGTACGTATCTCATCTGTGATCTTTTCAACAGTTTCACATTTTGTATGTAGTACTGGATGACCATAATAGCAAATTTGGCGTTGCATCTTTTATCCCCCTTAAATCTATTATTTTTCCTGTACTTCCTGAACCTCGACTGGAGTAGGTGTCTTTGGTTTACCTAAAGCTGAAGTCCAAATGGAAAGAAACACACATCCTGACATAAAAATAACAGCTAAATAAGTTGTAAATTTCTTTAATACATCTGCTGTTGACGTTCCAAAAAGAGAATCACTGCTATCCCCACCCATTATGGAACCAAGCCCTGTGCTTTTAGATTCTTGGATAAGGATTGAAAAACTCAAAATTGCACAAACAATTAAGAACACAAATAATAAAAAATTGAAGAAAAATGTCATGGTTATCTTTATCCTTTTGAGTAATTTACAATTTGAGAAAAACTTGAAGCATCCAAAGAGGCTCCACCTACTAAGGCGCCATCAATATCTTCTTGCACCATCAGCTCAGATATATTTTTTGGTTTAACAGAACCACCATATAAAATGCGGATTTTATCGGCTATATCCTTTGAAAACATTTCGCTCAAACAAGAACGAATAAACGCATGAGCCTGTTGTGCTATTTCTGGCGTTGCTGTTTTACCTGTTCCTATAGCCCAAACAGGCTCGTAGGCAATTACAACTTTTACAATATCTTCAGCTGTCACAGCAGCAAGACCACTTTTAATTTGGTTTTTTAAGATATCTTCAGTTTGTTCTTTTTCTCTTTGATCTTCCGTTTCGCCTACACATAAAATGGGTTGAATTTCATCTTCTAAAGCCCTTCTGACTTTGCGATTAATAAAATCATCCGTTTCACCAAAAATATGCCTTCTCTCAGAATGCCCGAGTATTACAAAACTGGCTCCTGCAGATTTTAACATGTCAGAAGCTACTTCTCCTGTAAAGGCACCTTTAGTAGCGTCACTCATATTTTGCGCTCCTATAATAATAGGAGTTTCTTCAGCTTCTTTTGCTGCATCGAAAATATCTGTAAAAGGAACAGCTAAATAAATAGCTGCCTCAGCTTCTTTTACTTTTGGCGCCAATTCTTGGATGAATAAGATCGCTTCTTCTCTTGTTTTATACATCTTCCAATTGCCGGCAATAATAGGCTGTCTCTCGGTCATAAATATTTGCCCTTACAAAAATATAAATTTTGCTTCTATAATAACTTTTGAAACCTTCAAAATGCAAGAAGGAACTTTTCTATAAAAAATGTTTTTACCATAAAGTTTTTTTTCAAATGATATGCAAAGAAAAAAATAAAGTATACAGCGTCTCTGAGATCACATGGGCTATTAAGTCTCAGCTAGAAGGACAATTTGCTGGAATATATGTCCAAGGAGAAGTGAGCAATTTCAAGCAGCAATCTTCTGGTCATATATATTTTAGTTTAAAAGATAAAGACGCTCAAATAAGCTGCGCGCTATTTAGAAACTCCGCGAAAAGACTCACTCAGCTTCCTAAAGCGGGAGATCAGATTGTTGTTTTTGGTGAGATCTCTGTCTATCCTCCAAGAGGCAATTATCAAATAATAGTTCGAGATATTCGCCTAGTAGGTCTCGGAGAACTACTGCTCAAACTACATGAGCTTAAAAAAGAACTTCAAAATCTTGGATGGTTCGATCCAAAGGTAAAGAAAAAACTACCTCCATTACCTAAACGTATAGCTGTTGTCACAAGCCCTACCGGAGCCGTCATACAAGATATTTTAAATGTTCTTACAAGAAGATTTACTAATTTTCAGCTTCTTCTTAATCCTGTAAAGGTGCAAGGAGAAGGAGCGGCTGAAGAAATAGCTCAGGCTATATCAGATATCAATAAATATGATTTGGCTGATGTCATTATTGTTGGACGAGGAGGAGGTAGTTTAGAAGACCTTTGGCCGTTTAATGAGAAAATTGTAGCTCAAGTAATTTTTGAATCTAAGATTCCTATAATATCAGCAGTAGGTCATGAAACGGATTATTCGATATGCGATTTTGTAGCTGATATGAGAGCTCCTACTCCTTCTGCAGCAGCTGAAATCGTAATACAAGAAAAAGATGCTCTTTTAAAACATCTATCGAATGCTTCTTCTCAACTTATAAAAGCAATTACTCATCATCTTACCGTCGTCAAGAACACACTTTTAGCTGTAAAAAAACATCCTGTTTTTTCCTTTCCTTATCAATTAACAGCACAAAAAATGCAGCAGATAGATGATATGAAGTCAAAGCTTGAAATAGCCATTTGTCATTATGTTGATATGAAAAAATCGCATATGTTTTCTCTTCGTAAGCATATTGGCTCTTTAAATCCATCGATGCAACTAGTAAGCGCAAAAGAAAAGCTACAAAGAAACACTAATCGATTAATACTTTCTTGGTCTTCGTATTATAAAACAAAACGTGAAAAGATGGATAAGAAGAGCATACAAGTACGGCTTTATAATTTTATCAAGCTCTTACTTGAAACCAAAACAAGAGCTTTTAAAGATTTAGTTTCTCATATAAAAAGTATAGATCCAAAAAATCTTTTGAAAAAGGGCTATAGTATTCTCTTTTCTGAAAAGGATAATTCGATTATTCTCTCCTGTCAGCAACTAGAGAAAAAACAAAAAATTTATGCTTTAGTTAGCGACGGTAAAATTAAAGCAATAACAGAAGAGATTGAAAAGTCATGACAGAAGAAAAATTTTCATTTGAACAAGCTTTTGAAAAGCTTGAAAAAATCTTAGATAAAATGAATGAAGGCTCTTTGTCTTTAGATGAAGCTTTAAAGTTTTTTGAAGAAGGTGACAAACTTATTGGACTTTGCGATAATTATTTATCCTCTGCCCAACAAAAGATTGAAACTCTTATTAAGAATCGAGATGGAAAACTTGACCTTGATGAGAAAGAAATGCCGAAAAAAGAAGAATATACTCCTCCTTCTCAAAAGGTACTGCAAGAAGACACTAAAAAAGTATAAACATTATGTTTTTAGAAAAGATCACACATCCTGATGATCTTAAGAAATTATCATTGGATGAACTCGATATTCTCGCCAGTGAAATTCGTCAAAGGATATTATCTGTTCTTTCGGCTAATGGTGGTCACTTAGCATCTAACCTAGGTATGGTTGAACTAACGATAGCTATGCACTATAGTTTTACCTCACCAGATGATGCTTTTATTTTTGACACAAGTCATCAGATATATACTCATAAGATTTTAAGCGGCAGAAATAAAGACTTTGATTCGCTTCGTCGTTATAAAGGCATTAGCGGTTTTTCTCATCCTTCTGAATCAGAACATGACCATTTTTTTTCAGGTCATGCTGGAACAGCTCTTTCTTTAGCTTTAGGTATGTCTAAAGCAAGAGATTATGAAGGCGATGATCATCATATTTTGCCGATTCTTGGAGACGCTTCTTTTAATTGTGGGCTAATCTTAGAAGCCATGAATCACATCCCTAAAGATTTAAAACGTTTCGTTGTCATTTTAAATGACAATAACATGGCTATTTCTAGCGCTGTTGGGAATTTTAGAAATATATTAAGTCGGCTGATTAACCATCCTAAAGCTAACAAAGCATATAAGGATATAATCTCATGGATTGGGAAAATCCCCTCTTTAGGTCCTGCTTTAGCTTCACAAGGTCAAAAAATAAAGGACTCCATAAAAAACCTTATTAATACTTCAGCATCATTCTTTGAACATTTTGGTCTTTCTTATGTTGGTCCTATCGATGGACACGATATAAGAAAGCTTATTGATACCTTTTCCAAGCTTAAAAATTTAAACGCCCCCACTTTTGTTCATATTCTTACAACAAAAGGCAAAGGTATGGAAATGGCTGAAGCTCATCCGACACCTTATCATGGAGTGAAGCCTTTTGATCTTTCTTCTGGCAAATTTTATCCTGCAAAAAGCGAGACTACATTCCCAAAAGAATTCGGCAAAGTCATAGTTGAGATTGCTAAAGAAGATGAAAATTTACATGTATTATGCCCTGCTATGATTGAAGGCTCTTCTTTAAATGATTTTCAAAAGCTTTATCCGGACAGATGCAAAGATGTTGGTATTGCTGAGAGTCACTGCGTAACATATGCTGGAGGTATGGCTCTCAAGGGTTCTTTTAACGTTGTCGTTAGTATTTATTCAACTTTCATACAAAGAGCTTTTGATAACGTTTTCCATGATGTTTGCATGCAAAATTTCCCCATAATTTTTGCAATAGACAGATCTTCTTTGAGTGGACCTGATGGAGTTACCCATCATGGGATTTATGATTTAACATTTTTGTTCTCAATGCCCAATCTCGTAATAGCTCAACCAAGAGATGGTCAAATTCTAGCAGATCTTTTTTCTTCAGCTTTTGCATGGGAAAGACCTGTAGCTATAAGGTATCCCAATAAAGCAACAACCAAAGCTTCTCTTCCTACTAAGGTAAGAAAATTAGCAAAAGCGGAAATTCTTAGTGATGGAGAAGATATAGCTCTTATTGCGGTGGGGCATATGGTAGAAACAGCACTTGAGGTGAAAGAGATACTAGCAAGAGAAGGCATCAGCTGCTGTGTTATCGATCCTATTTTCTTAAAGCCCTTTGATGAGGAGCTTTTTTCTCATCTTTTAGAGAAGTTCCCTCTCATCGCAACTATAGAAGAACATGCATTAATTGGCGGTTTTGGATCTATTTTTAATAGTTTTGCTGTGAAAAAAAGTCCTTTGTCGGTACAAATAATTAATTATGGGATACCTGATAAATTTGTCTATCACGGTGAGTCCGATAAACTTATAAAAGAGATGGGCCTTGACAGCGAAAGTATTGCTCAAGATCTGTTTTTGAAAAGTAAGAAAATTTTAAGTCATATGGGTGCTTTATGATTATAGGATTAATTCCAAATGAAGAAAAAAAACAATCCTTCAAACTGGCAAAAGAGATCATCTCTTTTCTATCCTCTCATAATGTAACCCTTGTCACAGATGATCAGTTTGCAGAAGAACTGAACCTCAAGGCTCTTTCGAAAGTAAAACCATCAAAAGTAGATCTTCTCATTGGTATGGGAGGAGATGGAACCATGCTACATCTTTTTCACAAGTACGAAAAACTAGACATACCTCTTTTAGGTATTAATCTTGGCGATGTAGGTTTTATGGCAGATATACCTGTTGAAGAAATGCAGGAAAATCTTCAAGAAATTATTTCAAAAAAATATCGTATCCAAGAAAGAATGGTCTTGGAGGGATGTCTTGGTGGTTCTTTCCCTATTTTAGCCGCTAATGATCTTGTTTTTCATAGAGGCAAAAATCATAGTATGATTGAACTTGCGATCTACGTAGACGGTAACTACTTTAATACTTTTAGAGCCGATGGTTTAATCATAGCAACTCCTACTGGCTCTACTGCTTATTCTTTAGCAGCAGGAGGACCTATCTTAGCGCCCCAGTTGGATGGTTTTGCTCTAACACCTATCTGTCCTCATACTATTTCATATAGACCTACAGTAATAACGGCTGATCATGAAATCGAGATAAAGTATCTTTCTCATCTTAAAGATCCGATTGAAGTATGGGCAGATGGTATAGATGCTAAACCCATGTATGCTGATGAGATAGTGAAAGTAAAGAAAAGTAAGAAGAAGTTAAAGCTTATCAAATTAGATCGTCATGATTTTTATTCTATCTTGCGTACCAAACTTATGTGGCTCGGAAAGATCAATTAAACAATACCTAGCTTGAAAAAAAGCACTTCTAAACAAGTAATCAGTTTCATGTTCCTATCGATGCCAAGTTTTGCTTCATCTATCCATTCTAATATTTTTTCAAGCGGCGGCAAACGTGAAATATCTTGCGCTTGAAGAAGTGATAAGTGATCTGCAAAGAAAAGATGACGCCTATCCCCTTTTTGTTTTAAAAGGTGAAGATCGCGATACCACATGGCGATTTGAGTAAGTAAAAACTCCACTTCTTTTCTCCACTTAACTGAAATGCTTTCTTCTGATGCTTCTTTTGGTGGCTCTTTAGTAAATAGTTTATCTAATTTCTCTAAAGCTGAAGCAAGTTCTACATAAGACCAAGAAAAGCTTTCTGCTAAAATGGATAGAAGAAGTTTCTTTTTAGAATTATAATCAGGATGAGTACATATATCTTCTGCCCTTCCAATAGATCCATGAGAAAGAGTCGCTACATGCTTCGCTTCAGTTGAAGATTTTTTCCATTTTTCAACAATATAGCTAGCTACTTGCTTTTCAGACAGTGGATGAAACTGCAACCTCACACAACGAGAAACGATAGTCGGAAGAAGAAGCGATTCTTTTGTTGTAAGAAGTATAATATAACTATCTAGGTTTGGCTCTTCTAATGTCTTCAAAAGAGCGTTAGCACTAGAAGGTAGCATCCTTTCAGCATCATAAATAATAAAAACCTTAGCTTCCGCTTCAAAAGGAGCTAAAAAAACCTGACTAATAAGTTCTCTCATAGCTGCAATGGTATGCATACCACTTTTACCTTCTGGTCTGTAGATGTGAAGATCAGGATGATTATTTTCTACTACCCTTTTTTTGATAACGTCATCTATCGCATTTACATACATCAAATGATACGCAAGCTCTTTAGCAAACAGTTTTTTGCCTATTCCATCAGGACCTACAAATAATAACGTATTTGCTACGCTATTTTTTTTGTGAGCAAGTAGCAAATATTTCTTGATGTGCTCATTGCCTAAAATTGTCTGGAACATTATTCCCTCATCTTTTTAAGAAAATCATGATCGATGAAACATGCTTTTTTGGCAAGGCGTCTATGAAATGTAAAGTCCATCTTTTAGAAAAATTAACATTAAATTAATTGTAGAAAGAAAAAAGAGCTTTTATTGTGAAAAAAGAGAAAACCTTAAATAACAATAAGGAGTTTTTAATACATGAGAAAATTAATATGTGTTTTTCTTCTAGCTTTCGCTATCTGCGGTTGGTCGGAAGAAATCGCTAAAGCAACTCCTTCTCCAACTCCAAGAGACCACAAAAATGATTTTGTGCCAAAGGGAAGAATTGAAAACTTGGAGCAAAGAGTTGCTGATATAGAACAAAAAACCATTATGGATAAATTTGAAGGTAAAACTCTTCTCACACGTTGCTGTGAAGATGAAGATAGTTTTGCTATCTATGCAGATTTTCTATGGTGGAGAGCCCAAAATAATGGCTTCCGCTATCTATATAAGATTATAGCAGAACGTACCACTGATCTAGTCAGTATGCCTTATGATTGGGATCCAGGTTTCCGCGTAGGCTTAGGTTATAACTCATGCTATGATGGATGGGATCTTTATACTTATTGGACTAGATTTCATAATAAATCTTCTCAAACACTGAGAAATTATGATTTTTCTGATGAAAGTTCAATGCTTGCTATACTGCTTCCTGTGTTGAATATTGATATTAATTTATTGAATGCAGGCCAGCCAACACTTGGTACTCCTGAGATAGGATATTGTAAAGCTACAGTGGATATCGATTATGATACAGCAGATCTTTTATTAGATCGTGATTTCTTTATCGGTAAATCTCTAGCTTTGAAACCTTTTTTCGGATTAAAGGCATTATTTTTAAAACAAAAATTCTTTGTTCGATATGCTGATCCAGATCCTGCTAATAATTGGGGACCATTAATGCCATATGATATTAAACTTGAAAATAAATATTGGGGCGTTGGCCCAAAAATTGGTCTTAATACAAATTGGTATTTAATTAAAGAACTTAAATTATTTGCCAACCTTGCTGCAGATTTAGTATATGGAGAAAGGAAAGAAAACTTTAGATATATTTCTGCAGATGAAAACTATTCAGGTGGTGGTAAATGTAATACCGATGTGCTGACCCCAACCTTTAATATGGCTGTAGGGGCTGCTTTTACTTATTGCTTTGATGAAGCAATTTCATTGGATTTACATATTGCCTGGGAGACTTTATATATTTGGAACCAATATATGACACAAGGCCTTCTTAATATCTCTAATTACACTAAACTTAATGAACCTCTGCATATGCAAGGTCTAACATTAGGTACTGAATTAAGGTTCTAAAGCTTTTTAGTTCTAGATGCACATGGCTACCTAACTTTTAGGTAGCCATTTTTTTTGTAAAAATTCTTTAAAGAAACTCCTCAAAAGTCATAAGATATTCACATTAAATTTGTAAAATTCGCAAAGGAGATTTATATGCGTAAGTGGATAAGTCTTCTTCTTCTAGTTCCTGCATTTTGTGTGTTCGCAGAAGAAGAAGCTACAGATTCTGAAGTCGCTATGACAGATGGCGGTTTTGGTAAAGGTGCTATCAAAAATACTCTAACAGCTCGTATGGAAAGAATTGAGGGAAGAGTTGCTGATATTGAACAAAAAAATGTTAATGATAAATATGCTGGTAAAAGTCTAATCACGCGTTGCTGTGAAGATGAAGACAGTTTTGCAATCTACGGAGATTTTCTTTGGTGGAGAGCTCAAAATGATGGCTTCAAATATGCTTTAGACCTTTATGCTGAACGTTCGACAAATGTAGTCTCTATGCCTTATGATTGGGATCCAGGTTTCCGCTTAGGTTTAGGTTATAATACTTCATATGACGGATGGGATATTTACGCTCTTTGGACTTATTTCCATAATAAATCCACACATTCATTAAGCAATTATGATTATTCTGATGAAAGCGATATGTTCCCCATTTATTTCCCTTCTGTAGCTATTGGTTTCACTTTTATTCCTGCAGGGGTTGATGTGGGCATTCCTAGTATAGGATATTGCAAAGCAAGTTGGGATATTGATTATGATACAGTAGAGCTTTTATTCGATCGCGATTTCTTTATCGGTAAATCTTTAGCACTAAAGCCTTTTTTCGCTGCTAAAGCATTATTTTTAAAACAAAAATTCTTAATGCACTATGCGGATCCTGATCCAACAGATCTAGATTATTTAGTTTTTTTCCCATTGGATGTAAGATTACAAAGTAAATATTGGGGAGTAGGACCGAAAGTTGGATTAGATACAAGTTGGTATCTACTTAAACAACTTAAACTATATGCAAACGTTGCGGCAGATCTAGTTTATGGTGAAAGAAAAGAATATATAAACGCAACTTCTCCTGAAGAGAATCTTCAACTTGAAGGCAGAAATAAAATGGATGTGCTTACACCAACTCTTAATATGGCTGTAGGTGCTGCTTTTACTTACTGTTTCGACGAATCAACTTCATTAGATTTACATGTAGCTTGGGAAACCTTGTACATTTGGAATCAGTATATTTCACAGGCATTTACACAAATTTATACTTATCACAATCTTAACGAACCACTACATATGCAAGGTTTAACTGCTGGAGCTGAAATTCGTTTCTAAGCGATTATTAGAACATAAAAAAAGACTACCAAATTACTTGGTAGTCTTTTTTTATTCATAAAGAGTTACAAATTATTCTTCTACTTCAACAAGAGTTTCATTAAGATATTTTATTCCTTCTGCAAGAACAGCCTCTTTTGATTTAGAAGCGTCAATAACCTTAAAGCGTTGCGGATACTTCTTAGCTATTAAAAGATAACCTTCTCTTACTTTCTTATGAAAATCCATTTTCTCTTGCTCTAGACGATCTAAACCGCTATCAGTATTGGCTTGTCTTTTTGTCCTCTTTAGACCAATTTTAGGATCTATATCTAAATAAATAGTAAGATCAGGTTTCAAGCCTGAGCAGATAAAATCACAAAAGCTTTCAACAGGCTCAAAGCCTAAATCCCGAGCATGCCCCTGATAAGCTATAGTAGAGTCATTAAAGCGATCACAAAGAACAATTTTTTTCTCTTCAAGAGAGGGTTTTATAACTGTTTTAACATGCTGGGCACGTGAAGCTAGATAAAGACAAAGTTCGGCACGTGCTGAAAAATTTTTTTGTTCAAATTCTAAAACAAGCTTCCTGATCTCTTCAGAAAGCTTGCAGCCACCAGGCTCTCTTGTTGAAATAAATAAATAGTTTCTTGTCGTAAGGTTTTTCTTTATCTCTTCGATAAGAGAGGTCTTACCAGCACCCTCCCCGCCTTCGAAGGTAATAAAGAAGCCTTTATTTAATTTCATGACTCTTGTTCTATCGCTTCAATTTTTTGTATCCCGATGAGTCTATCACCAGCTTTTAGGTTCACAAGTCTTACACCTTGTGTAGAACGTCCCATCACACGTACGTCTTGCATACGTATGCGAAGAGTTTGTCCTTGTTTGGACATCATTAAAACGCTGTCTTTATCTGTGACAGAAACAGCTTCTACCACAAATCCGTTTCTGACGCTTGTAACAATAGATCTTACACCCACGCCACCACGGTTCGTCTTTCTAAAGGTTTCAACCCTAGAGCGTTTGCCGTAGCCGTTTTCGCAAACTACTAATATAGTCTCAGCTTCATCAGATACGACAACACAAGCTATCACTCGATCATCTTGATTTTTTAATTTAACACCTTTAACGCCACGAGATACTCTTCCCATTGAGCGAACTAGTGCTTCATCAAAACGAACTGCCATACCATTACGAGTAAAGAGCATAATCTGTTGATTTTCTCTTACCAGCTTGACATCCATTAGCTCATCGCCTTCATCTATCTTAATCGCATTGATACCTTTTTGACGTATGTTGCTATAAGCAGAAAGAGCTGATTTCTTCACAACTCCACCTACAGTCGACATCAATATGCATGCGTTGTCTTCAAAGTCACGCACATTTAAAGCGGCTGCTATTCTTTCATCTTTTTGCAAAGATCCGATTAGATTGATAAGAGGTTTTCCTTTAGAGCGCCTTCCAGCTTCTGGTATTTGCCATACCTTGAGCCAGTAACAACGACCAAGTGTTGTAAAGATCATTAATGTATCATGATTCGATGCGACGTATAGATTTTTTATAAAGTCCGTCTCTCTTCTCATATCCATGCCTACAACACCAGAACCACCTCTTCTCTGTTCTCTAAATGTTGTAATTGGCATACGTTTTACATAATCATCGGACGAAATAGCAATAACCACCTGCTCGTCAGGTATGAGATCTTCCATCTGGAACTCACCCTCAGCAGCAGTGATTTTGGTCTTACGAACAGATTTTCTCTGAACTTTTTTGACTACAGCTAATTCTTCTTCAATTATATCTCTAACCATTTTTTCTGATGCTAAAATAGCTTTTAAATGAGCTATCTTTTTCTTCAGCTCTTCATATTCTGATTCAATCTTATCTCGCTCTAGACCTGTTAGCTGATAAAGCCTAAGATCTAAAACTGCATTAGCTTGTCTTTCAGAAAGCTTAAATTGAGTCATAAGCTCAAGTCTTGCTGCATCTCTATTGGAGCTAGCTCTTATTATACGGACCACTTCATCAAGATTATCTAATGCTTTTAAATAGCCCTCAAGTACGTGAGCTCGAGCTTCTGCTTTTTTCAGCTCAAATCTAGTCCTTCTTCTAACAACCTCTATACGATGATCTATCCAAGCAGCTATCATCTGCTTGATATTCATAATACGAGGCAGACCTTTGTCTAAAGCTAGCATGTTGCAGCCAAAAGTTACCTGCATATCGCTGAATTTATACAGCTGATTCATGATAACTTCCGGCATTTCTCCTCTTTTGAGCTCGAATACAATTCGAAGTCCTTGCTTGTCTGATTCATCGCGAATATCAGAAATACCAGTGATGGCTTTGTCATTCACAAGCTCAGCAATCTTTTCAATTAGATGTGACTTGTTAACGTTATATGGAATCTCACTAACAGCAATCTGCTGTCTACCGTTAGCTTTTTCCTCAACATCCATAACACCGCGAAGTATTAACTTACCTCTTCCTGTATGATAAGCCTCTTTAATACCTCTATAACCACAAATAGTAGCGCCAGTCGGAAAATCAGGCCCTGGCATTACTTTCATGATTTCATCAATTTTCGTTTTAGGCTCCTTCAAAACAAGAAGCGTAGCTTCAATAAGCTCATTAATATTATGAGGAGGTATATTTGTTGCCATACCTACAGCAATACCAGAAGAACCATTAGTTAGAAGATTGGGATACTTTGAAGGAAAAACGACTGGTTCTTTTTTCGTCTCATCGTAGTTAGGAACAAGATTGACTGTATCTTTATCCAAATCTTCCATCAGTGCCATGGCCGATCCAGTAAGACGAGCCTCCGTGTATCTCATAGCAGCAGGAGGATCTCCATCTATGGAACCAAAGTTACCTTGTCCATCAACAAGTGGATAACGCATGTTCCAATCTTGAGCCATACGAACAAGTGTTGGATAAATGACCGTTTCACCATGAGGGTGATAATCTCCTGAAGTGTCACCGGAGATCTTAGCACATTTACGATGCTTAGCACCTGGAGAAAGGTTAAGTTGACGCATCGCATATAATATGCGCCTTTGAGATGGCTTGAGACCATCTCTCACATCGGGAAGAGCTCTTGAGATAATTACCGACATAGAATAACGCAGGTAACTATCTTTCATCTCTTCTTCAATGTTGCGTGGTTGTATTTTTTCATCTTCGACGTAAGTCATAAATTTAAGATCTCCTTATTATATATCTAAATTTTTCACGGATAGAGCATGCGTTTCAATAAAAGCTCTTCTTGGAGCTACTTCCTCTCCCATCAACATAGTAAACATATGATCGGCGGCTATAGCATCAGGAAGCGTTACCTGAATCAGAGTTCTTTTTTCAGGATCCATTGTTGTCTCCCAAAGCTGATCAGCGTTCATTTCACCAAGACCTTTGTAGCGTTGTATCTCAATTCCTTTTCTACCGTTTTCTCTTAAAAAATTTATCATCTCTTTTAATGTAGAAACGCTCGTTAATTGATCTCCTTCTGAAATAATTTCAAAAAGATCTCCATCAACAAGAACATAATTTTCAAGCTTCAAATCAAAAGCTGTTAAATTCTTTTCGATTTTTTTCATCTGATCTTGTTCAAAAATTTCAACAAAAGGTAAAGATTTAGGATGAAACTCTTGCATTTCTTCTGTTTGCTCTTCTTCTGGGATGGAAGCTAAAGTTTGCTGATGTTTCTCAAACTGAAGCTCTTCATCTTCTTTTTTTAAGTTTAATAGATCTTCTTCTGAAAAGATAAAACGAGCTTCATCACCCATCATTACCTGATAAGGTGGCAACCTCCCCTCTTTGTCTCTTGTCGATAAAAACTCTTTAAAAGGAATACCTTTCCTTTCTACAGAATTTTTTAAACCTTCTACCTCTAAGATCATTTTGAGAAGCTTTTCTATCGCTTTCTTATCAAAAGAGTTTTTCTCTTTGGGTTTACGTATTAATATATCAGAAACTCCAAGTTGTAAAAGATGTTGATCCATTTCTTTTTCACTATGGATAAACTTAATCTCTTTTTTTCGTTTAACTCTATATAGAGGAGGCCTAGCTATATAGATATAACCATTTTCAATAAGAGCTAACATGTGACGATAAAAGAACGTCAAAAGAAGAGTTCTAATATGTGATCCGTCAACGTCAGCATCCGTCATAATAATGACTTTATGATAACGAAGTTTTTCTAAGTTGAAGTTGTCTTTACCAATACCACAACCAAGAGCCGAAATCATCGCTCCTACTTCAGTGTTTTTTAAAACCTTTTGAAGCCTTGATTTTTCTACGTTTAAGATTTTACCTCGTATCGGCAAAATAGCTTGGAATCTTCTGTCTCTTCCAGATTTTGCAGATCCACCCGCTGAGTCTCCCTCAACAATATAAAGCTCGCAAAATTCAGGATTTGTTTCCTGACAATCCGTAAGTTTACCTGGAAGACGTGCTGTATCCATCGCTGTCTTTCTAAGTGTAAGCTCTCTTGCTTTCTTAGCAGCCTCTCTCGCTTGAGCTGCAATAATGACTTTTTCAGAAATAGTTTTAGCAACTGATGGATTCTCATCTAAATAAATAGAAAGCTCTTCCCCTGTTACTTGCTGGACTATTGAGCCAACATCACTGTTACCAAGTTTTTGCTTTGTCTGACCTTCAAATTGAGGATTTGGCACTTTAACAGATATAATTGAGGTAAGCCCCTCTCTCATATCATCACCAGTGATACTTGATTTGGCTGCTTTTTGTAGTTGTGGGTGATTTTTAATATAAGTATTTAAAACACGTGTTAAAGCTGTTGAAAAACCTGTTAGATGCGTTCCACCATGTTTTGTAGCAATATTATTTACAAAGCTGTAAATAGTTTCGTTATAAGTATCATTCCACTGCATAGCCACTTCAACTTCTACAGGACCATCGATACCATCTTTTACCGCACTAAAAAAGATTGGCGGCTTGAAAAGACCATTTTTATTTTCGTTTAAATATTCAACAAAAGAAGAAAGTCCTCCCTTATAATTGAAATGAACGTCTTCCCTATCTTTTTCTGTATCATCAATAAAATGAATGTTCACACCTTTGTTTAAGAAAGCAAGCTCTCTAAAACGTGTAAGAAGTGTGTCATAATCAAATTCTGTTACTGAAAAGATTTTAGAATCCGGCCAAAAAGTAATTTTTGTTCCTTTTTTTGTCGTTGGACCAATTTTAGTCAGCTCTTTTGCTGGCTTGCCTCTTTCGAATTCCATCTCATAAGCAAAACCATTTTTATAAACACGAGCAATTAACTTTTCAGAAAGAGCATTAACACAAGAAACCCCAACACCGTGCAAACCACCTGATACCTTATAAGTCTCTTTGTCAAATTTACCTCCGGCATGAAGCATGGTCATTACCACTTCAAGTGCGGATATTTCTTTTCTTCTTTTCTTAGATTCCTGTTCATGTTTTTGTATCGGTATACCTCTTCCGTTATCTTCTACAGTCACCGATCCATCGTTATGCAAAGTTACGGTGATCTCTGTACAAAAGCCAGCCATCGCTTCGTCAATACAGTTATCAACAACTTCGTATACCAACTGATGAAGACCACCTTTCGCTGTATCACCAATATACATACCAGGTCTTTCTCTAACCGCCTGCAAGCCTTCCAATACTGTAATAGCGCTTGCATCGTATTTCTTAGACCCTTTCTTTTTTTCTGCCATTGTAGTCATGCCTTTTTATCTCTTTTTTTGCTATCCGATTCGAAAAACGATATCTCGGATTGTTATTTTTTTAAGTTTATCTTGTAATTTTTTAATAATTCTTATTTTTTCATGCTGGCCAAACAAACTATATAAAGTTGAGCTTTTTACTTTGACCATAAGCACACCTTTTCTAAAGGAAACAGCTCTCGTCATCGGCGCAAGTTTCGGCCCTATTATTTTCGGCCACATTTCCAAAACTCTTTGAGGCTGTTGATCATAGTTAATTTTTAACCCTTCTAAAACGGAAGGTAGAATCTGGTCCATTTTCTTCGATGTAATATCCGTTCTTTTTCTTTTCAAAAAAACCTATCCTTCAAGGGTTGAACACCAATGCCCAATATAGCAATTTTAGGTGATATTTTCAATGCTTTTTGTATAAGTTTTTTCATTAAAAAAAGGTTAAGATTAAAATTCTAATTTACCTTGTAAAATGCCGTTTTTTTTCTTAAAAACAAAAAAAAGATACTAAAAATAAATAATCTGATAACAAGAAATTAAGGAGGAAGGACATGAAAAGATGCGTATTCAGTTTCATACTTCTTTTTTCTCTACTAGTCTTATTAGATTCAAACAAGCTCATCGCTGCTCCTAACCGTTATTCCGTTATTACACTCGAAAACTGGACACCCTATGCTGTTAGTTATATTTATAGATGGGGTAAGGGCAGTCAATTTCAGAGCAATACCATTGAACCTTTTGGAACCTATACTCATTGGTGGAAATTTAAACATGATAATGAAAATTGGGCTCCTTGGTTTTACATAAAAATAGAAGGTGACCCTTCTGGTTGGTATAAACTCGGAAGTTACTTCTCCCCTGATACAAATGTTAAAAATGGACGTTGGTATATAATTGATATGTACGATGATAATGGCTATCTAGAGTTTTACTTAGATGAATATTAACTTGTTTAAAGTTTTTATTTTAACATTATGTTTTTTTCTTTTATAAACGAAAATAGAACCAACCTAAATTTATTATGAAAGATCAACATACTGGAAAAACCGTAAGTCAAATTTCTTTATTTTTCATTCAGATTTTTGCAACTTTTGCTTTTAGCGTACTTTTCTCAACACTTGCTCTTTTCATGACACAGCATCTTAAACTTCATGCAACTGCAGCAGCTGTAATAACTGCTAATTTTGTAGCTATGAACTATGCGTTTCGTTTATTTGGTGGCTCAATAAGCGGTAAGCTCTTTAGTCACAGAGGACTACTTTTTTACGGTATAATTTTGCAGCTTTTTGGGTGCTATTTGCTCTCATTTGTTACACTCCACTATTTATACTGGGGACTTCCTCTTATTATTGCAGGATCTGCAATAAACGTTGTAAGTATCAACTGCGCAGTTAACCAACTTTTTGAACCTGAAGATATAACAAGAGAAAAGGCATTTCTATGGAATTATAGCGGTATGAATATAGGCTATTTTTTAGGTTTTATCATCAGTGGTGTTTTTGAAATCGGAGGCTCATATAGCCATCTTTTTATGCTTTGTGCTTTTTTCAATGTAATTACCTTGCTGATTCTATTTACAACCTGGCGAACTCTACGTGATAGGAGATCTAGCTTTATAAAAAGCCCTCGCGGTAAAAGATTTTTGTATCGTCTTGTTGGTTTTATATTAGTATTAATTTCTGTTTTTGCTATTAGATTTATGATCATGAACTCCAATTTTAGCAGTTTCTTGATCCTTTTGGTCGGCGTAGCCATGTTTATCGTTATTTGCTTTTTTGCTTTCAAACAAAAAGAAAAACAAGCCTCTCGCAAAATGTGGGCTTTTTTAATACTTGCTATTGCAAATATTGTTTTTTGGACTCTTTATATGATGACGCCATCTAGTATTATGCTGTTTATTCAACATAATGTGGATAGGCATTTTTTAAATTTCCTCATCCCCCCTCAATGGATGCAAACTATTGTCTCTTTCATGATTATTATCGGTGGCCCTGTACTAGCAACGGTATTTCATAAGTTAAGAAATAAAGGCTATCATATCAGCGTTCCTCTGCAATTTAGCTCTGCGCTGGTTTTAATCGGGCTTGGTTTTATGTCATTAGTAGCTGGTATTTATTTTGCAGATAGCAAAGGTTTTATTAACATTAATTGGATAATTCTTTGCTATATTCTGCAAAGCTTAGGCGAGCTATTTATCTCACCTATTGGATATTCAATGATAGGTCAGCTGATACCTCAAAAGCTGCAATCTGCAATGCTTGGAACATGGATGATGCTTACAGGATTTAGCGCCGTTATTGCTGGTTTCTTTTCTAAAATGATCTTTCATAAGGCGCATAGTCTAAGTCCTCTTGTGACAAATCCTTCTTTTAAAGATACCTTTTTTACATTGTCTCTTTCTTCTCTTATAACAGGAGTTATAATGTTTTTACTCATTCGATTCCTCAATAAATTAATTCGAGAAGAAGAAGATGTTAAAGAAGAACCGATGGAAACAACTACATTGCCTCATTAAAAGAACAAGAAGCTAAGTCCCCAAGCTATGACAAAATAGATAGTCATGGAAAGTACATCGTTAAAAGCTGTAACAATAGGACCTGAAGCTATCGCAGGATCGATACCTATTCTAGCAAAGAAAAGAGGTGAAAACACACCTAAAATAGTTCCTACAAAACAAGCTCCACTAAGCCCGACTCCTACAATTACACCGATAGCTATAGGTGAAACGCCTACATGCAGAAATAGATCGATAAAATAGACAAAAACGCCTACCACAACACCAAAAATTATCCCCGACAAAAAGCCAATGGAAAGCTCTTTGGTTACAGTTTCAGCTTTTGTTTTGGCAGACAACAGTCCTATGGCCATCCCTCTTACTAAAACGGTAGAGCATTGAATACCAATATTTCCCGACATACCTGTAATTAAAGGAACAAAAAACAAAGCAAAGGTTAAAAATGCTCCTTCATACTTTTCAAAAAAGGACATGATACCGAAATTCACAAGTCCTGCAAAGATCGTCACAATAAGCCAAGGAGAACGTGCGAATATCTTTTTCAATAGAGATTCATCAGCTCCCACATCTTCTGCTGTTCCTGCAATTTTCGCCATAGTCTCGTCCGCTAAATCTTCCATTGCTTCAACAACATTCTCATAAGAAATCACTCCTCTGATATGTTCATTTTCATCAACGACTGGAAGAAAAGGCACTTTATATTTTTCTACGATATCAACAACTTCTTCTCGAGGTGTATCAGGAGTAACTTTGTGTTTGATAGGACGCATGACTTGTTTTAATGTCAAAGATTTATCATTTATTACTAAATTACGTCCAGGAACATAGCCAATGAGCTTTTTGTCTTCATTAAGTACAAAAATACCTTTTGAAAAATCAATTCTGGGATAATCGCGTATATAAGAAGCAGCCTCACCTACTGTCATTTCAGGAAAGAACGCAAAAAATGCGCTTGTCATCAGACGAGAAGCGCTATTTTTATCATGCTTTTCAAGCTCCATAATACGAGCCGTTTTTTTAGGTGCTATAAGCTCCATTACTCTGCGATAGCGTCTTTCTGAAAGATCTTCTAATATTTTTATCGCCTGATCGGCCGATATTTTTTCTATTAAGTTTTTTATTTCCAGATCTTTCATAAAGCGAAGAACTAGAAGCCTTGTTTCCTTATCTGTATTAATCAGAAATTCTATCTTTGCTTCTTGATCTGGCAGATTATCAAATAAAACAGGTCTAGCATGAGGAGATAGATGAGAAGCAGCGACAGCCAGATCAATAGGAGTATGATCTACAGCTATTTTTGCTATATCATGAGTCGAGACTTTTGAGGTCTGTTTATTATAAGCATCCTCAAATTTTTCATATAATATATCATTAAGTTTCGCCGTCCCCGAATCCACTAGATTCCCTGTTTTCGAAGAGCTTTCTTTTTCAAAAAACACTGGCGACATTATATCTTTTTGTTTGTTTTTCATATCTCAACTCACTTTTTCTGAGCAGGTAAATGATACTGAGATATAACAATCGAGTCTATAAGAAAGTTTATGAGATAAGCATTAGCTGCGTTTAAGAGCCGTGAAAAAAGAGATAAAAATTTGTTGGATCCAAGAAAGTAGTGAAACTAATGTCTGAACTAGAAAAATAAAAAATTCTTTTATCTTTTGAATTTTTAGTTTCCACAGTAATTTCAGTTTATTTGCTTGTAATCGAGCAGAGGCATATTGAATAGCTTCTTTCTTACTGTGCATAGCTATTAAGACTACTTCTTCATCGTCTTTTAACATAGCTGAGGCATGTTGTAGGGCTAATCCATTTTCATTTACAGCTACTAAAACAATTTCCTTATCGTTTCTGAATCTACCTATAAGATTTCCAAGTAAAATACCATTTTGCTTCAGCATAAATAATATATATTTCTTACTTCTAAGAAATCTAGGGTCCCTTATATTTATAAAAAGATTTCTGAGAACTACATCTCTGAAAATTTGTTTGATTCTTATGTGTGCGGTAAGAATCTTTAGATATGCGGGTGTCTCGCGATAACCAGGAAAATAGTCTTCAAGGAGACTACTACATTGAATCATCCAAAATGCTACACAAACATAGTTATGAAAACTTGATCCCCTTAAATTCAAACAATTATTTATGTGAATCCACGTCATCATAGGTTCAGTCATTCTTTTGTATTCAGTAAGAACTTCTTTATATTTGTGAAAAAAATCTCCAGGAATATCCTCAGCTCTTGCGAAAGGCCTAAATTCCCTTTCTAGAAGAGGACGCCAGTATTCTTCATGTACTTTAGATGACATGTTATAATTATCAACTGCACTTTGAAATCCTCTACATACAGATGCCATAGATGCTAATTCAGCAGGTTTTAGAAAAGAAGGTACTACATATTCAAGCGGATCTCTTAAAGAGACATCTAGAATGCTTGTAGGATTAAGAGTCTGAACAGCCATAATTTTTTCTTTATTTTATGTCTAAATAATACCATAAAAAGCCCCTAAAATGAAGAGTTAAAGAATTGTTTGTTAAAGGATTGCTTCTATCCTTTTAAAAAGAAGTAAGCACATTTAATTCTTTGCCTTCATTAAGAAAGTATTAATTAGTTTCAAACGTTTCAAAAATTATTCTTTACAGTTTTAAAAACACCACATTATTTTTTCATAATGTTAAAAAAATACTTTGAATCCGCTTAATTAATCATATAAATTTGATGTTCTAGTCGAAAATAATTTAAATGAAGCCAAAGAGACGAAAGTCTGTATTTAAAATGAACTGCTAACTTATACTTTCCGTCTCTTTGTGTGTAGAAGAGCAAAAAATTTATGAAGCAACAACATTTTCTCCAGCCACTGTATGACCGTTACTTTGATAAAAAAGAACACTTTAAACCTGTTCACTCCCTTCCAGAAGAATGGAAAGATTTTTCTTTAGAAGAAAAGAAAGAAAAATCCTTTCAACTACTGAAAGAAGGAGAGCTGGCACTACTTAATGGTGATCTGAATGGTCTAAAGTGTTTTGATTTAGCATCACAACTTAATCCTAGAGAGGCTAATCTTTGGTATAAACAGGGCCTTTCGCTTTTTGAATATGGAACCACGTATAATAACGAGAAGATGCTGAAATTGGCTGGTAAGAGTTTCAAAGTTGCTATCAACCTTCAAAATAATAACTACGAGTATTGGTGGAGCATAGCTAATCTTATTTTTGAGCTTGGCAATATCACATCAGAAAATCATTATTTTAATGAAGCTAAAGACTATTTTCAAAAATCTATCGATCTAGCTAAAAACGAGCCAAAGACAATACTTGCTGAGCTTTATTGGGATTATGGAATGGCTTGGGCAAAAGTGGCCAATCATTCTGGTGAAGCCATAGATGTAAAAAAAGCTATTCAAGCTATGAGAGAGTCCTTTGCTAATCAAACGAAGACTTCAGTTGATTTCTGGTATGATTTTGGAACTGTTCACATGCAAATGGCACTTCTAATTAATGATAATAGAGTTTATCTGCAAGCTGTTGACTACTTTAAAAAATCTATCGGTCAAAATCCTTCTTTTATAGATGGATGGTTTGCCCTAGCTCAGTGCTTCACACAACTTTATATAAATACACTCGATGAACAATATTTCGATCACTCAGAAAGATATTTTTCTCGCTGCGTCCTTTTAAATCCTAAAGATGATGAGTTCTTACTTGAATGGGCACAATTGCTCGGTGAGTCAGGTAAAGTTACTAAGAGCGCAAAGAAACTGCGCTCTAGCATAGAAAAATGCATTACAGCTCATGGTTTAAATCCTAATGAGCCTCTCATCATAGGACAATGGGTAGAATCGCAATCACTTTTGGGCGTTCTAACAAATCGTTTAGATTATATTATTGATGCTGAACAAAAAATTATTGATAGCACGAATAACTTCCCAAAACTTTCAGAGCTTTGGTATGCATATGGCATGTGTATGCAATCTCTATCTGAATATTACAATGACCTTGAATATGAAGAAATGGCGATTGAAAAATATCAAACAGCTCTTTCAATAGATTCAGCTAGTGCAGAAACACTTCATGCTTTAGCAAATAGTTTCCGTAAAATGGGAATAGATCTTTTAGATGACTCTCTTCTTCAAAGAGCTGATAAACTATATAGAAAAGCTATTCAATTAAAACCATCCTATCCTGCTTTAACATATGATTTTGCTCTAGCACTTTTATCACTCAGTCAAATGAATGACGACGAAGATACTATCAAAGAAACGGTTTATCAATTTGAGCAAACCCTACAAGCTCAAAATGAAGCACTTCTTCAACATCCTCATTGGTTATTTCACTATGCTGTCGCACTAGATATGCTGGGTGATGTAACTGAAGAAGAAAATCATTTTTTAAGAGCTATCGAAATACTTCATAATGTTCTTTTGATTGACCCTGATTACATTCAAATCTACTATCGTTTAGCTGTTTGTTATTCTCATTTAGCTGAAAGCTCTTTTGAGAAGAATTACTTTGATCAAGCTTTCAAATACTTCGAGCTTGCAACAAAACAAAATCCAGAAGACGATGAAGTATATTTAGAATGGGGCCTCAGCCTTATCTCTTTTAGCCAACAAAATGATTATGATCTGCTGCAAGATGAACTTTCAATAGCTGAAAATAAATTATTTCAGGCTGCAAGACTTGGCAATCAAACAGCTTACTATCACATCGCTTGTTTATACTGCATAACAGATCGTCATGATGAGGCGCTTCAATTCTTAAAAAAAGCAGATGAAGAAGATGTTCTTCCTCCTGTCGATGAAATGATAGAAGATGAATGGTTAGAGGGACTACAAATAAATAGTTCTTTCCAATCTTTTCTTTCTTATCTTCAAGCCAAACAGCAATTAATTGACGGAAAGTAAATTTTCAGCTGTAAATTGGCATTTAATGCAGATTATGATACCATTTGAAGCTCGGCTAAAACGCTAAATAAAGGTTTTTTTCACCAATGGATAAACGTTCATTATTATTTATACTACTTGTAGCAGGAACTCTTCTAATTACACAATATTTCTTCCGTCCTAAAAAGGAAGCTACTCCTCCTCCGCCAAAGGCAGAAGAGGTTCAAACAACAAAGACGGTTGAACCTAAAAAACAAACTTATAGACCCGACGAAAAATTTTATGTTTTGGAAAACGAGCATCAAATGCTTGTTTTTTCAAACTATGGAGGAGCGATTGCTGAAATCAACCTTCCTCTAAAATCGAAATCTCATCCCGATAGTATTATTCATCCTGTGAATTTCGATAAAATCTTAGAAGAAAAATATCCCGCTGTTGATCATTTCCCCTATCATAGTTACACCAATTATAAGGGTGAGAAAATTACCAAAACAGCTATTGGTGGATATTATCCACTACTTCGTAGGCCGATTAGCAGCAAACAACCTGTACCTGTTGAGTTTTATTCAATGAATATCGTCTCTGAAAAATCAAATATTGGCACAAAAAAATATTCACTCGGACGATTTGATAAAAACTCTATAGAATTTACTCTTCAAGACTCTGGAAGAACAATTACTAAAGTTTATACTTTATCCGATAAAGTGCCTTACTTTTTTGATGTAAAAGTAAATGTATCAGGCAACAAAGACGATTTATGGCTCAATACAGGTATTTGTGAGTTAGAGCTTTCTTCTAATAGAGCTATACCTGCCATGAAGTACCGTATTACATCAGCTAAAGGAAAAAGCTCTGTTGAGAACCTTAAAATTCCATCTGATCCTGTTACGAAAACAGAAACAGCACTGCGTCCTGATTGGATTTGCAACTCCAATGGATTTTTAGGGATTATTATGGATCCTTTAACAACTATTGATCCAGGTTATGAATTAAGTGTTATTCCTGGAACGGACATACCTTCAAGGCTTTCTGTTATTGATCCTCAATATGAACTTTATCCTGCTAAAAAATATCCTGGCTATGCCATGTATATGCCTCTTTCATCAACAAAGAGTGAAAATCATTTTCGTATTTTTGCAGGACCTTTTCAAAGAACTCTTTTAAAAGATGCAGATAAAATCTTTTCAGATCCAGCGACTGGTTATAACCCTGATTACATAGCATCACAAAGCTTCCATGGATTCTTCTCATTTATCTCTGGTCCTTTTGCAAAGTTTTTAATGCTACTGATGAACTTTTTCCATATGGTTACACATTCTTGGGGCTTAGCGATTATATTACTTACGATCGCCTTAAGAGTTATGCTTTATCCATTAAATACCTGGTCTTTGAAATCTAATGAAAGGATGCAAAATGTCGCACCTAAAATAAAGCTACTTCAAGAGCGCTATAAGAAAGATCCAAAAAGACTGCAAATGGAAACGATGAAGCTGTACAAGCAAGAAGGAGTTAACCCTCTTAGTGGATGTTTCCCGATACTTATTCAGCTACCATTTTTAATTGGTCTTTTTGATCTTTTAAAGTCCTCTTTTGATCTGCGTGGAGTTAGCTTTATTCCAGGATGGATTAATGATTTAACAGCACCTGATGTTTTATTTAGCTGGAGTGATCCTATTTTCTTTTTAGGAACAGAGTTTCATTTCTTGCCGATACTTATTGGTATCATCATGTATGTACAACAAAAAATGACTATGAAACTGCCAAAAGACAAATCACAACTAACAGACCAGCAAAAACAACAAAAGATGATGACAACCATTATGCCGCTTCTTTTGACATTTGTATTTTACAAAATGCCATCTGGACTGAACATATACTTTTTAACGTCCACTGTCCTTGGTATAGTTCAGCAATGGCTCATAAAAAGAAAAACAACTCAGCCTAAATTAAAAAGGATCAAATAATGCAGGCATGGCTTGACTTCTTAAAAATGCAAGAAAACCGTCTTGGCAAAGTCACGGTTGATAAATGGCTACGTAGTTTAAAGCTTACGAAATATGATGCTTGTAACATCTATCTAGAGGCCAAAGATTCTTTTCAAGTGATGTGGTTTGAAGAACAAATACGGCCTCTTTTAAAAACCTGTTTGTTGAACAACAACAACCGTCCTATTCAAGTACATGTTCAGTTAGAAAATGAAAACAAAAAGACAAAAAGAAAGCGCACAGGAAAAGAAAAGCTAATTATTCAGCCGGATGAGGTAGATCCCACCAGCTCCTTATTTTCTTTTCTTCCTCCTGAAAAAAGCATCATGACATTTCGGCTTATCTGTGAGCTAACGGGATTTAATCAAGAAAAGAAAAAGGTAGAAAAGCCAAAGCTAAAACTAGGCTCATTCAATCCCCTTTATATTTACGGTCCTTCAGGCGTTGGGAAGACTCACCTTCTTATGGCTTGTGCGTATAGTTTCAAAAAACAAGGGTATCGCACCTTTTTTGTTAAAGCTCAGACTTTTACTGATCACGTTGTCAATGCAATAAGACTTTCTCAAATGGATGAATTTAGAAAAGCTTATCGCAACATCGACGTGCTTTTAGTTGACGACATACATATCTTAGCTAGAAAAAATGCTACGCAAGAAGAGTTTTTCCATACCTTTAATCGTCTTCATCAAATGGGCTGTCAGATTATTCTTTGTGCGAACGTACCTCCTTCTCAATTAGATGATATCGAGCCAAGGCTAATATCTCGTTTTGAATGGGGTCTTTCTTTAAGGCTCGAAAAACTAGATAAGAGCAAAACGCTGAAGCTTCTTTATACCAAAGCAAAAGAATATAATTTGAATCTCAAAGAAGAAACGATTCAATTTATTCATTCTTCATTTTCTTCTTTGGTTTCTATGCAAAAAGCTCTAGAGGCTTTAATTTTACATACTCATTTAAATGAAGATCATAACCCTGTTAATGTAGAAAGTGCTAAAAGGTATCTTCTTCCTCTTTTAGAAGAAGAGACTAAATCAGCACTGAGCCCTGATAAAATCATTCGTCATGTTGCTGATTTTTTTGGTATTAAATCAGAAGACATTTTAGGTAAATCTCAAACAAGAGAATGCTCACGCCCGCGCCAACTTGCTATGTATCTTTGTAGGCATAAACTGAAAATACCCTTTATGAAAATAGGTAAGATCTTCTCGAGAGATCATTCCACTGTCATGACAAGTATTCGCTCGGTTCAAAAAATGATTGGTGAAAAAAATAGAGATGTTTACATGGCTTATCTTGATATCACAAAAAAACTGACCTAATAAGAAAGGGAAAGCTATCTGCTTTCCCTTAAAATAAACTTTAAAAACGCAGCTTTTTATACTTTTACGTAACCGCCGCCGCCTTTATCTCCCTCTTTTCCTGGAGTTCCTGGAGGAATTGGCCCCCCTGGAGGAGGTTTTCCAGCCAAGCTAGGAAGTGTAAATGGTCCTGGCTCTTCTCCAGCACAAATTTTCGTGACGATTTCGCGCCATTTTTCTACTGTTTCAACGAAAAGAGGTGCAAACCGACGAAGCGCATGAGCATCAGCGCCAAGGCCCATATCTAGTACACAATGAATCAAAATCAATTCTTCTTTCGAAGCGACTCCAACTCCACCACCAGCCATCTGGCCACCAAGCATAGCTCCTTCTAATAGTCTTTCAAAAAGTTTTAAACGAATTTTATCTTCTTTTGGTAAACCATCGAGAAGTGGTGCATAAAGATAAAGCCTGTCAGAATGAGGTTCATAGGTAATATGCAGAGAAAATGTATTATCGATTCCAAGTATACATGTATTATTTTCATCAAATTGCAAGCCTTCGAGATTAAGTTCC
>Ga0180437_10000726_pt1 | contig 60515 bp, 73 predicted proteins | sample SS_ome_4_FD_132410 | JGI IMG/M metagenome (GOLD analysis project Ga0180437, IMG submission 132410) | Hypersaline lake sediment archaeal communities from the Salton Sea, California, USA - SS_3_D_1 metaG | ecosystem: Environmental > Aquatic > Non-marine Saline and Alkaline > Hypersaline >...
GCGACGAGTTCCGCCGGCGTGAATGGCTTCGAAACATAATTGAAAGCGCCCAGCCTTATGGCTTCGACGGCGGTCTCGATGGTGGCGCTACCAGTGATCATGACACAGGCGAGTTGCGAATCCGCATCGAGAAGGTGATTCAGGAGATCGAGTCCAGACATGCCCGGCATCATGAGGTCGGTGAGAACGAGGTCATAGGCGCCCGGCTCGAAGACTTCCAGGGCTTGTTCGCCACTCTCAGCGACGGTCACACTATGCCCGGCATTCGTGAGGCTTTTTCGGCACAGTTCGCGAATCGGCAACTCGTCATCGACGACGAGAATCGCTCCGTGAGGGTCGCTCATGAACATCTGTACTTTCTGGGGGGACACATCTCATGGGCCAGTGCCCACCCTCACTGGGGAATATGAACTTCTTCAACGTTCGGCCGAAGGTCTCCTCCCAAATAACCCCGTGGAAGCCTCTCTGTCCCCCAATCAGCGATCTTCATATTTTCCCGAGCGCCAGATATTCCCGCCTTACGGTCCCATAATCCGTCGTGCCGTTCGCCGCAAGCCGTCGGAGAAAGGGCGCCATCTTTGCTTCAGCCTCGGTCGCTCGCTCGTCGGTGCGCACGGAATGGTCGGACTGCGGTTCCCAAAGGAATATCGGCTTGTGAGTTCCCGAATCGCGATCAAGTTCGTGCACGGCTGTCACGCGTCTTCGGCTGTGTCGCAAAGATCCATCGGCTTGCATGAAGAGCACGAAGTCGATGTTGCTCAGTGTCTGGATCGGATCTGCAGCCGAGCAAGATATGAGCGCGTCGAACAGCTCGTCCATCGTGTCTGCATGAAGACACGATGCAACCATATGAGGGCCGCTTGCCAATTCGAGATAGCGCTCCACCATCGGCCCCCAGATATAGCCGTACCAGTGTCCGGAGCCAATTTCGTGAGCCAAGTAGCAAGTGGGAGTTTCCTTTTGCTCGGCTGCTGTAAGTATGTTTGAATCGTCGACCGTTACGATCGGCATACCCTCCGGCAGGAAAGCAAGAAACGCCGCCAACAGAGCCGTCTTCCCCACACCGCTCGGCTTCGCCGCAGTGAGAAAGGATGCTCCCCCAGCAACGGCCGTCGCGACATGGGATGCCAGCTCAACGCTTACGGTGTTCGCCAATATGAGATCGACGATACTCAGGGTACGGCCGCCGCGTTGGTTCAGCGACTCGATCTGTTGGCGATTGATAAACTCAGGGTCATTCATGAAATAGATGAGCTTGACATGCAGGCCGAGCCGGTCTCTCGAGCGCGGTAGACTAAGATGATGTCGGACTTCCCGTCGATAGTCTGATGGTCTTCGCCGGCGTCTCGACAGATCGCCGTGGGGCAGGTCTCCCGGTGGCGGTGAGCAGTCCTCCGTCTGCCTCACACAATGCATTGAGGCGTCGCAAAGCCTCTTCCACTATCTCTTGCGAGAACGGTCCTTGTTCCCCGCGCCCCGGAAAGATATTCTCGATCTTCATCCTCAACAGCCGATGGAGAGAGTTGCGGTAGTCGGCGACACAGGAACCCCAATGGGCATCCATCCACCCGATGCGGCCGTCACAGCGGAGGAGGTCACCGACGAAGAAGTCATTGTTAAACTGCCATGCAATGGAGTCCGATGTGTGTCCGGGAACATGGTGGGCATGTATTACTAAATCGCCGATCTCAATCGCGTCGCGTTCGTCGACGGTATAGTCTACGAGGTTGTGATCGATTGGTATGTGGGCGGGACAATGACGAAGTTGCTCCACGGCTAGTCTGTGAGCTACAACTCGGAGAGATTGTTGGCCGCGGAGTTCACATAGGGCGCCGCTATGATCGAGGTGAGAGTGCGTGATAAAAACCGCAGCGATTCTCTCGAGATCAATGCCATCTGTTTGGAGTTGTTGCAGCTTGGCGGCAAATCCGTCCGCGCTTCCCACATCGACGAGGGCATGCGCGCCACCGCAGTCGAGGGCATAGATGACCTCGCCGCGCGACTCAGCGCGATAGATCCCGGGTGCGACTCTCATCTCAACCCCTCAAGCAGCCGGTGCCCGGTGCCGGAAAGCCGCTTCGACACCGGGTCCACGGGCACCTCTTGCGATTTGGGGGCGGTTTCGGATCTGACGAGTCTGGGACATTCCGCAGGAACCGGTTGAACAGGGGCAAAGTAAGAATGCAGTTCTGTGTCACCAGGAGACGCCGAGATGCTTAGACGCTGGCCGATATGGTGTGTTGCCTTATGGTGTTTGTCGGTGTGCGGTTGCGGTGCTCCGGAAGGACTTCAGCCGCGCGAGGCGACTGGGCCCGTAATCGAGGAAATTAAGTCAGCGGCGCTGGTGGCGCTCGAACCGGGAGAGGCTCTTCATCTCACCGAGGTCTTTGCAGGCGGTCCAGCCCCGGAGGAATTGTCGCCGGGTGCCGATGGTCGGTATCGGATCGAGCTGAACGATGCTCGCCAACCTGTGATTTGCGTACCGGCCCCATACGTTCTCAGGCAAACGCTGTCCGTGCCCGAAGGAGCCAAGCTTCAGACTGCTTTTGGCACGGGACGAGGAAGCTGGGACAAGAAAGGAAGCGGTGTTCGGTTCTCCATTCGGACTCGCCAAGCGGGAAATACGACGGAGCTGTTCTCGGGCGAGGTTCGCCAGTGGACGGATGAGAATGCTCCGAACTGGACGCCCGTGCAGATCGATATTCCCGCCTCCGGCGCAGGAACGATTGAGCTTGAATTAAAGACCGAAGAGCTCGGCGAGAGAGGCTCAAGAGCATCGGAGGAACTGGTATCCTCCTACGCACTGTGGGTCAACCCAACGGTCATCGTTCCAGCGAAGCGGCCGCGGCCGAATATCATTCTCGTCATAGTCGACGCACTTAGGGCAGACCGCCTTGGCTGCTATGGATATCACAGGAATACGAGTCCGTTCATCGACAGCCTGGCGGATGAGGGTATCTTATTCGAAGATGCAAACGCGCAGGCCACGTGGACGATGCCGTCGATGCTGAGCCTGCTCACTTCGAGTTATCCGCTGATTCGCGGCGCGCGAATCGCCCAACCGACAACATCGGATTCGGGAGAAGACGACCTGGTAGTTCAGCCGGTATCCATGCCGGTCTCGCTCCAAGGCGAACTTCGCAAATCAGGATATCGGACCTTGGCCTGCGTCGGCGGAGGGTTCCTGGACTCCACGCTCGGCTTTGACTCCGGCTTCGACTGGTACTGGGCCCCTCAACATACGCCGAAGCTCCCGGACCAGCTGACAGTTACTCAGCGTCAGCTATCGGTCGACGAAACCCGCCCATTCTTCCTCTTTTTTCACACGTATGAGGTGCATAATTATTTCGAAGGCTGGGGGCACTGTCTCGACCACTTCGATCGCGGCTATCTCGGGAAGCTGACTGACCCGTACTCGTTGCAGCATGCATGTTTACATGGGAACCCGAAAGATTATTCGGCAGAGGATTTGCAGTACATCAATGACATTTATGATGGAGAAGTTCGACACACGGATCGATACCTTCAGATTTTCTTCGAGTGGCTGCTCGATCAGCCCTGGGGGAAGAACACCATTATGGTCATCACCGCCGACCATGGGGAGGGTTTAGGCGGACACGGCGCCATGTCGCACGGAGGTATTCCGTACCGGGAAGTGGTCCGCGTACCGCTTGTTCTCCACCTTCCCCAACATAGCTCGGCGGGCACGCGGGCGAAATACCCCGTTGCTCTCGTGGACGTGATGCCCACCCTATTGGAGCTTGCCGGCCTCCCATCGCCGGCATCCGCGCGGGGACGTTCTCTTCTGAGCTCGAAGAAGAGCGACCCGCCACTCATTCTCTCTGAAAGCCGTGGCTCCGCTCTTATGGCGCGCAAGGGTCATCTCTGGTATCTGACGTACCGGGGAGACCGAAGCGAAGATCTGTACGACATCGCCGTTGACCCGGATCAAAACCACAACATAGCGGAGTCTTCGCCTTCGCAACTGGCCGCCATGCGTTCAGTCTTGGCGGAACTCGCGATGAATGGGTCTCGCGGCTATCGAATTGCGGTCGTCGGAGAACGCACAGAACCATTGTCCATCGAACTCAATTCAGACGGACCACTGAGCTATCTCGACGCACCGACTCTCCAGAGGGCTGACTCGCTCCAAACAGAGCGTGTGGCGACGACAGATGATGCGAAACCGGCGGGACATCGAGCGAAGCTTCGTCTTGCAGCCGGTGAGCGACCACATGTCGTACTCTTCGAACCGGTCAATCCACAGGGCAAGATATCCGTCTCGGCTCGGCTTGGAAGCGCTCCGGTAGAGCGCGAGCGATTCCATATTGGCTCGAAGGGTGAGGCGCCACCGAGTCTTCCTATCGCTATCGGAGGAGCGGCGGGCAAATTGCTGGCCTCCGACCATTCACCCGCACCGTCCGATACGGAAGAATGGGGCCTCTGGCTGTGGCTTCCCCCTGGGGCTTTAACAAACACGGGAAGAGTGATGAATGCCGAGAGTCTGCCCGATGCTCTGCGAGAGCAGCTTGCCTCCCTGGGGTATCTTCGATAGATGTCCCTACAGCGCTGGTTCGAGCACCACGATTTCAGTCGGCTCGGGCAAAGAGTCTTTTTCGACTTCGATCTCGGAGCCGGCGACCCGCCGAACCGTTTTCTTTCCGAGGAGAAAGTCATCGACCGGCGCGATGTCAAAGCTGACCTTAGCTGATCGGTAGTGCATTGGGATGGCGATATTCGGGCGCAGCCGGTTGATGACCGCCGTCGCTCCCGCCGCATCGATGGTGAAGTTGCCCCCGACTGGAATGAGCAATACATTGATATGCCCGAGGGCTGTCGCATCCTCCGGCCCCACCGGATGCCCAAGGTCACCGAGGTGACAGACGGTCAGGCCGTCCGCTTCGATGATGCGGACGGTGTTTTGACCGCGCTCCGATCCACGGCTTCGATCATGATGCGTCAGAAGCGAACGGAAGAGGATGTCTTCCTCTTGCACCTCGCCGGCCTGCTGTATGACTGTAGGATTGCCCGGGACCATCTTAACGCAGTTGTGATCTGAATGGTTGTGACTGATAGTACAAAAGTCGGCCGGCTCTGTGAGCTTGCCGTGGGCGATAGCGCCGCCATATCCCCCCGGTTCGTAGGGATCGGTGACGATCTTCTTTCCAGCGGAAGTCGTAATGAGGAAGGCTGCGTGTCCGAGGAACTTGATTCTCATGTATTTCTCCTTCAAATCAGGCAGAAGCGCCTCTGTTTCGGAGCTGAGAAATACTCGTTCGTAGGACTTCAGCGCTACGAACGAGCGCCCTGTATTCATCCTGTGACAGTTTCGTCGGTGAATGTTCGATTCGTCCCGCGCGACCGATTCGAGTCGGCAAGCTGAAGGCAACCCCTTCGAATTCCCCGCGGTCTTGTACCGTGGAGACGGGAAGCACGGCATGGGAATCTTCGATGAGCGCGTGAACGACCGTCCGAATAGCGAGGCCGACGGCATAGCCTGCCCCGCCCTTCAAGCTGATGCACTCCGCACCGGCCGATCGCGTACGAGCGAAGGCACGCTGCTCCGCATCTGTCGAGTCGCCTGCCACATCGCTCAGTGCTTTCCCGTCGTAGTGGAGGTTCGAGAAGATCGGGACCATCGAGTCTCCGTGTTCGCCGAGGATGAGTCCCTCGATGAGCTCTGGGTTGAGGTTGAGTTCCTCCCCAAGCAGCGATCGAAAGCGAAGGGTATCGAGCATCGTCCCCAGACCGATGGTCCGATCGGCCGGCCAGTCGAACTCTGTCGCTGCGATATAGGTCAATATGTCGACGGGATTCGTCACCACGAGCAAGATGGCATCCGAAGGAAGGTCGACGGCGCAGACAGAGCGTACGATCTCGCGAAACAACGCCGCATTGCGCTCAATTAACTCGAGACGAGACTCATCGGGTTTGCGTCGGAGTCCTGCAGTCACAATGACAACGTCAGATCCGGCAACCGAGTCGTATCCGCCCGCGATAAACCGCGGTCCGCCGACTACGGCCCTCCCGTGGGTCAGATCAAGGGCTTCTCCGCGCGCAGCCTCGTCGGCTGCGTCCACGAGGACGATTTCGTCGCCAATTCCGGCAAGCTGGAGCGCATATGCCGCATTTGACCCGACCCGACCGGCTCCGCCGATGATGCTTATTCTACCGCTCACGACTTCTCCGCCTCCATCCCGTGGGCTGTCTCCTCTTCCTGAAATGCGTAGGCAGCGTGGTTGTGTATTGATTCAAGGCTCTCGCACTCAACCTGGAACCAGACGATGCGATCATCCGCCCGAAGGAGCGCTACGACATCCCGTACGACATCTTCCACGAACTTGGGGTTTTCGTAGGCGGCTTCCGTGACGAATTTTTCGTCGGCCCTCTTGAGAAGCGGATAGATCTCGGCGCTGCCCTGACGCTCCAGCATAGTCACCAGATCCTCAATCCACACCATGGCGTCCGGAGATGTTCGAATGCGCGCGCGGATGATGGCGCGCTGGCTGTGCGCGCCATAGTCCGAGATCTCCTTGCTGCACGGACAGAGAATAGTAACCGGCACCTCTACTCGCGTCGTCAGCGTGTATTCGTCTCCGTCGAGCACCCCTTCGAACCGGCAATCATAGTCTAAAGCGCTTTCGCTCTTCGTGGACGGAGATTGTTTCGTCATGAAGTATTTGAAGGAAACGTCAACCTGTGCTCGCTCTGCTCCAAGTCGCTCACATGCATCTCTCAGCATATCCCGCAGCTCCGGCTTGCTGATCGGCTGTTGTCGCCACTGAAAGAGGATGTCGACAAACCGACTCATGTGAGTCCCTCGGAACTGATGCGGGAGCGTGACGCCGAAGTCGATGCGGGCGAGGGCACTGTCGAATTCGCCGCTCTTGCGTTTGATGAGTATGGGCAGATGCACGTCCTTGACGCCGACGCGCTGGACTGTAATTCCGCGCGTATCAGCGCTCGCCGCTACATCTTTCATCGAATTGACTCCATCGATCCCAATGGCCTGCGCGAACACTGCCCGTCTTCGGTGGACGGGCAGTCGCTCTTTCAAGCTTGGAGTTCGCTTCTAGTCTTCCTCCGGTTGCTCCCAATAGAGGAGGCGGCCGCAATTGTCGCAGGTCAAACCTACCCTTCCAGCTTTGGCCTCCTTGATCGTCTCCGACGGCAGAGCGATTCGGCAGGCCGGGCACATACTTCCTGTAATGTTGACGATGCCGACGTTGCCGGCGCGCACGCGAATCTGCTCGTATCTTCGCAAGAGCGGCGGGTCAATTTTCGCCGCAGATTCCCGGCGCTGTGTTTCGAGTTCGGATATCTCCCCTTTGAGTCGATCTTCCGTCGACGCAGAGTCTGACCGCACCTTCGCGAGTTGCTCCTTCAGTTCCGCCAGTTGGGCTTCCTTCTGGGTTATGCTTGCCCCAGTGGATTCCAGGAGTTCGAGAAGCTCGAGCATTTCGTCTTCGATTTTGCCGATCTCGCGACCGAGCATATCCACTTCACCCTGTAGGTCGGAGAGCTGTCGAGGATTGCTCACACTGCCGCTATAGAGCTGCTTCTGAAATCGCTCCCTCTTCTCCTGAAGCGTCTTCAATTCGAGCTCGTAATCGAGGTTTTGCGCCTCGGCTTGCTCGCGCTGCTGACGGATCTGAGCCAGTTCCTCTTCGATGCTTGCAATGTTGCCGTTCAGCTCTTCCCCGCTGTCGAGGGCGGACAGAGCTTTCTGTCGTTCTGCTATCTCGAGGTCACATTGCTGTACCTCATGGAGAATTCGTAAGTCCTGGGTCACGGGACCTCCTCTGTTGGGTCAAGCGCACACTTCTTCGGCCTCATCGGATGCTCCTGCTGGAGGGGGTAGATGCTTGACAGTACGCTTAGGCGGGTGCAGGACGCGGCCCGTAGGCTGTCGAAGCTGGGGCCGGTGATCATGGGGATAACGCGGGCGGGGAGATGAGTACACGTCGGGAGGATAAAAATGCCGAAGTGCCGGCTCTTCGCGTCCGTCATGGCCGCTGACTACACATGTTTTGCCGAAGACATCGGTGCGGTTGCCGAAGCAGGTGTGGACGGCCTGCACTTCGATGTGATGGATGGCAACTTCGTGCCGAACATCACCTTCGGAAAGGACCTCGTGGCCGCGCTTCGACCACTCAACGACCTGCCTTTCGACGCCCACCTGATGGTGACACAGCCGGACCTCATCGCAGAGCAGGTGATCGAATCGGGAGCAAACCGTGTGTCGATTCATCCTGAAGTTGGGGGGCATCTTCAGCGGTCGCTGTCCCGAATTCGGGAACTGGGAGCGCAGCCGGGTATCGCCATCAACCCAGCGACGCCACTCGAAATGATCGAGTGGGTCCTGGACGATATCGACTACCTATTGATTATGTCGGTGAATCCGGGCTTTTCTGGCCAGGCATTTATCCCGTCAGCGAAACGCAAGATCAAGGCCGCTTCGGCGTTGATTCAGACGTCCGGATATGAGGTCCGTATCATGGTCGATGGTGGGGTTGGCGCTGACAATGTGGCTGAACTGGCAGAGCTGGGAGTAGACGATTTCGTGGCGGGCGGTTCGATCTTCTACAATCGCCCACAGACGAATCGACTGGAGGCGGCGGGGCAGCGGGTGCAAGAGCTTCGAGGGAGAATGCCATGACGGAACGGCAGCTTTCGCGTCTTCTGAAACAAGTGAAGAGCGGCAAGCTGTCAATCGCAGACGCCGTGGAGCAGCTTCGACAGCTCCCTTTCGAGGACTTGGGGTTTGCCAAGGTGGACCACCACCGCGCACTTCGAACTGGATTCCCGGAAGTCATATACTGCGCTGGCAAGACCGTCGAACAGGTCATCGAGATAGCGAAGCGCGTGGTAGCGCGAAATCATGTGGCCCTCGCGACGCGGTGCAACTCGTCGATGTTCGAAGCGGCGCGGGAAGTGTTTCCGAACATCGCATGTCACGAGACCGCGCGGATCATGGTTATAGGAACGCCAGCGAGAGCTTCGTCGAGGGCCAGGCCGGTGGCGGTGGTCACGGCGGGGACGGCGGACGTGCCGGTGGCGGAAGAGGCGGCGGTGACGGCGGAGACGATGGGCTGTCGGGTCGAGCGAATCTATGACGTGGGGGTGGCCGGCTTACATCGCTTGCTTCAACACAGGGAGAAACTGAGCCAGGCGCGGTGTATTATTGTCGTGGCCGGGATGGAAGGAGCGCTGGCCAGCGTGGTCGGGGGGATGGTTGCCGCGCCGGTCGTCGCGGTGCCGACGTCGGTGGGATATGGTGCATCTTTCGAGGGGCTGTCGGCGTTGCTGACCATGCTGAATTCATGCGCGGCCGGAGTGACTGTGGTCAATATCGACAACGGGTTCGGCGCCGGATACTTCGCGGCGCTGATGATACGGGGGATGAAAAGAAAATGATTGCCTACTTCGATTGCTTTTCGGGGATCAGCGGCGATATGCTGCTGGGCGCGTTGGTGGATGTCGGCCTGGCGATTGAAGACTTGCGGGCGGATCTTTCCAAGCTCCCGATCTCCGGCTACGAGATCACGGCCAAGCGCGTCACGAAGAATGGTATCTCGGGAACATTGGTTCATGTCGCAACAGAACCGACGCATGAACACCGCGGTTTGACGGATATTTTGACGATTATCAATGGCGCTAACTTGCCTTCCGAGGTGACGGGCTCAGCGAAGCGGACGTTCGAACGGTTGGCCAGCGCCGAAGCGCGAGTCCACGGCAGTTCCGTAGAAGACGTGCACTTCCATGAAGTGGGGGCGGTCGATGCCATCGTGGATATTGTAGGCGCTTATTGCGGATTGCAGAGATTGGGGGTCGAAAAAGTGTTCGCTTCCGCGCTCCCATTGGGTGGGGGATGGGTGGATTCGGCGCACGGGCGGTTGCCAATTCCGGCGCCGGCAACGGTCGAGCTCCTTCGCGGCGTACCGAGCTATGGTGGGCCGGTGGAGGCGGAGCTGGTCACGCCAACCGGGGCAGCCATCGTGACGACAGTCTGTGAGCACTTCGGAGCCATGCCCCCCATGACCATTCGCGCTCTCGGCTGGGGTGCGGGAAGTCGCGATCTTCCACATCCCAACCTCCTGAGGGTTTTTCTGGGCGAACCACTGGACCGGCCTCGAGAACAACACCTGGCGCTCATCGAAACGAATATCGACAACATGAATCCGGAGATCTTCGGCCATGTGATGGACGCGCTCTTCGAAGCCGGCGCCCTCGACGTGTACTATACGCCGATTATTATGAAGAAATCGCGGCCGGCGACGGAGGTGAGCGTCCTCGCCGAGCCCCCCCTCGTCGATACGCTGAGCGAGATTCTCTTTCGCGAGACGACGACGCTTGGCATACGCGTTACGGAGGTCGGAAGGCGGTGTCTCGAACGGGAGTGGCATCGAGTTGAGACCGATTACGGATTGGTGCGGGTGAAAGCCGGGCGGTTGAATCACGAGATCGTCAACGTGGCCCCCGAGTACGAAGACTGCGTGCGTCTCGCTCGGGATCATGGCGTGCCGGCAAAAGTCGTGTATGAGGCGGCGCTGGTGGCATTTGAGGATGTGGCTGAGAAGCAGTGATCGAGGAGGGAGAGGGGGTGGGCGCGAGGTGATATGTCGCGCCGGAGACCGAGGTCGAGCAAGAAAGACAACGGTCCGCAACAACTCGTTGCGGTGAAAAGCATCCCTGGCACCAGAGCCTTTCTATGGTCTCTGGTGGTATTCATTGGAGTGTTCGGGGTCTATCTCCTCACGATTATTCCCACGGCGATCGATCAGGATAGCGGCGAGTTAGTGACCGTGGCCCACGTGTTGGGGGTGGCGCATCCGACCGGCTATCCGCTTTGGACATTGCTGGGGCGGGGCTTCGACGCTCTCCCGATGGGAAGCACGAGCGCGTTTCGGGTGGCGCTGCTGTCGGCCATTTCGGCCGCGGGGGCGGCGGCCATGGTGTGCTGGATGACCATGGCCATGTCGGGAGTGGCGCTGGCGGGGGTGTTTGCGGGAGTCGCATTTGGGGTGTGGTTCCCCACGTGGAGCCAGGCGGTGCGCGCAGAGGTATATGCGTTCGAGGCGCTGCTGTTCGGCCTATTCCTGGTGATACTGTGGCGATGGCAGGAAGAACGGTCGCCTCGGTGGCTGATATGGCTGTCGGCGGCCGGGGGTTTGGTGGCGATGCATCACCGGACGGGTTTCTTGGCCGCGGCTCCGGCGCTTTTCGTGGCCCTCTGGCTCACCCAGCCGCGGCGGGTCCGGTCGTATGCATGGGCGGCAGCCGCATTCGTCGCGCCGTTCCTCTTCTACCTGTACCTTCCGATCCGAGCGGCGGCGAACCCTCCACTGAACTGGGGGAAGCCCGATACGCTTGAGCGATTCATCGCTCATGTCTCGGGGCGGCAGTATTCGAAGTGGGTGTTTATGAATTCGTGGGATATGGTGGCGCGTCAAGCCGAGCGGCTGTGGGGAGAGTGCCTGGCGGGGCCGGGGTGGCTGTCGGTCGCGCTGGCCGTGGCCGGAGGTGCGCTGATCGCGTGGGGGTTCGCTGTCTCGGCACGACGACGGCCCGTCGTGACCTGGCCGCTGGGGATTGGGGCGGTGGGGCTGTCGATTTGGGTGTTGACCTGGGGGGATGTGAGCGACTCGAAGGTGTGGCTCCTGCCGGTGGGAGCGGCCTTCGCGCTGTTCGGTGGACTCGGATTAGCGCGGATCGCCGAGGTGTTTCCGCGGCGCGCAGTAGGCTGGTCGGTGAGCGTGCTCATGGGAATATCGCTCGTCGTTGGGCTGGTTTCAGCGAACTGGGCGCGGGCGGATCAGAGCGATGTGTGGAGACATCGCGATCAGTGGGCGGCGGCGTTGATGCAGATGGATGAGGGGGCGATCTTCGTCGCCGAGTGGGATAATCCGATGTTTATGTCCTGGTATCTCCAAGAGGTCGAGGGGTTGCGGCGAGATGTGACGGTCCTTCGACCAATGGCACTCTCGGAGGAGTGGTATCGAGAGACGATCGATGAGGTGGAACTGCGCGATGCTGCCTCGCACGCGTGGACCGAGGTGCGATCTCGGTTCACCATCACGAAACCGGGGACGCCGGAGGTTTGGGAGACTGTGGCGACGTTCGCCCACGAGCTGGCGAAGGAGTATGAAGGGCGACGAACGGTGTACGCCCTCCACGGTCCGGTGATCAAGATGTTGCCAGGGCCGCCGTGGTTCGTCGGAATAAGCGACGGTCTCTATCGACTGAGCTTCGAGCGGCCGGTAATGGTGCAGGAGGCGAAGGGCGAAGGAGCGCTAGCGGAACCAACGGACGCCGTGAATCTCGTGTCGGTCGAATTCGATCGGCAAGAGGTGCAGACCGGGGAGCTGGTCGGCTTTCGGGCGCGGTGGCGATTAGAGAAACTATTGCCCGGACTTTTGTTCGCGCTGAGACTCGAACCGATTCAAGAGCCGAAGAGAAGCGCGGCCCCCGATGAGAAAAATGTGTTCTCGGTGCAGGGATATCCGGTGCTGTACGGGCTGTGGGGCTTGGGCGCGTCGCCGGCGGGGACGGTCTACGAGCAGCGCGGGAAGGTGATCGTCCCGACCAATCTGCCGGCCGGCGAGTACGGGGTCGAGGTCGGCTTCGCGCAGAGCTACCCGCCGGAGTACGGAGGATGGGTGGGGGTAGAAGGGGTGAGGCTGGAAATAGATGAGGGCGTGTGAGGAGCGCTCCCTGTCAATCTTCGAAAGCGACAACAAACAACAGGCTTTCGTTAGAACCCCTCAAACCTCGTCCTCATCAAACACCTCGGTGTCATCATCGTCAGCATCGAGGCTTTCGGGGGCATCGTTTTCATGGCTTAACTGGCCGGAGCGGGCAAGTTCGGCGATGCGATCCTGAGGCGTCGCGTAGACTTCGCGCGGCTTGCGGCCGTCGTGGGGACCGACATAGCCTCGCTCTTCCATCACGTCGATGAGGCGGGCGGCGCGCGTATAGCCAAGTTTGAATTTTCTCTGTAGCATCGATGCCGAGGCATGCTTGGTGGCGAGGACGAAATCCAGCGCCTTCTCGAACATCTCGTCATCGACTTCGGCTTCGTCTGTGCCCTTGAGAACGACAGAGCCAGCGCTTTCGACCGCAGCCTTCTGGTACTGTGGTTTGGCTTGTTTCTTGAGGAAAGCTACAACCTTACCGATGTCTCGTTCGTTGATGTAGGCCCCCTGGAGACGAATCGGCTTCCCTGTGGGCGCATCCAGGGGAAGGAAGAGCATATCTCCGGAGCCAACGAGTTTCTCGGCGCCATTGATGTCGAGAATCGTGCGAGAATCCACCTGTGAAGCTACGGCAAAAGCGATGCGGGACGCGATATTGGCCTTGATCGTTCCCGTGATAACGTTGACCGAGGGCCGCTGAGTGGCGACCACCAGGTGGATGCCGGTGGCGCGAGCGAGCTGGGCGAGGCGGCAGATCGATGTTTCGAATTCGGTGGCCGCCTGCATCATGAGGTCGGCGAGCTCATCGATAACTATGACGAGGTAGTACATCGGCTCCATATCCTCGTCCATAGCGGCCCGTTCGTTCCAGCCCCTGATGTTGCGGCAACCGACATCTGCGAACTGCGAGTAGCGAAGCTCCATCTCTCGAATGGCCCAGCGAAGCAATCCCGCCGCATCCTTCGCATCGTGGGCAACCGGTGCGGCGAGATGAGGAATCCCGGCAAAGAGACTGAGTTCAACGCGCTTCGGGTCGATAAGCAGAAGCTTCACCTCATCCGGCCTTGCCCGGAAGAGAATCGATGTTATGAGGGAGTTCAGACAAACGCTCTTTCCGGAATTGGTCGCGCCGGCAATCAACATATGTGGCATCGTCGCGAGGTCAGCCATCATGGGATGACCTGAGATATCCCGCCCAAGGGCGAACGCGATCTTCGATTTCATGCGATCGCTAGCTTTGGATTCGAGAATCTCACGCAGATGAACATAGGTCACATCGGCATTTGGGACTTCAATTCCGATGACACCTTTCCCCGGCACAGGAGCTTCGACGCGCACGGCGAGCGCTTTCAGCGCGTAGGCGAGATCATCCGCCAGGTTTGTCACTTTGCTGACCCGAACACCCGGTGGGAGCATAATTTCGTAGCGAGTGACCCGCGGGCCGCGCTCGACGTCGACGACTTGCGCTTCGATACCATAGCTCGTCAGGGCGCCCTCGAGGGTTTCCGCACTCGCCAACGCATCGCGTTCTGCGTCTTCCGAGGATGGCGCCTCCGTAAGAAGATCGAGAGAGGGCAGCTCGAAGTGCGCCCACTCCGGGCTCGGCTCTCGTTCCTCGTCGGCCGTCGCGTCGGCGCCAGAGTCCAGAAGCTCAAGCCGAGGCTGGCCGGCCGCGGTGTCCGAGCCTGAATTATCCAGCGCCTCATCTTTAGAGTTCGGCCCAGCGGACGCGTTCGCGATAGGATGGGGTGGCTCCACCTTCTTCCGCTGCCGTCGCGTAGTAGATAGTACGCTGTCCTTATCTCTCCCCCAGCGAACCGATGGTATTTCCCCGAAAGCCCGCAACGTCGCTTGTCCCAACCAACTCATGCCGACGCCGGCCGCGGCGAAGAGCTTGATGAGCGGAGTATCGCTGACATAGGCGCTGGCGCAGAGTCCTGCCAATAGGAGGATGATAATACTCAACGCCTGCCCAAACAGCGGTCGCAGCGCTTCCGCCAGCAACACGCTAAGCAACCCGCCGGGCTCCACCATAAAATCCCGACCGAAGAGACCAGTGATGGGCAAAGCGAGCTCCCATACGGCGAGCGAGATCCAAAGAAGAACGCCGAAACCGACTGCCACTCGTCTGAGCTCCACGGGTTTCCAGCGCAACACCATCGTGATACCGACGAGAATGAGCGCGACGGAGACGACAAAACCGCCGACGTTCCCTGCGAGGAAGCACAAGCTTTTATACAGCAATGGCGCAACGAGGCCGGACTCTCGGCTGGCCCCCATCATCAGCACGAGTCCAAGTGCAAATACGCCGAGGCCTACAACCTCATAGCGCAAACGTCTTCGATGTGGTTGAGAGGGGAGAGGAATCAGATGGCTCGAAGAGCGAGCCGGACGGGCCTCCCCTATTTGCGAGCGATCACCCATAACGCCAAAACCTTTCAGCGCGCAAACTAACACCGCAAGAGCGACAACAATCGCCCGCGGGAAGGGGGCCGCCCGCGGTGGTGCGTGCAGAGTAAGTTACCACGTCTGCGGGAGCCAGGATAATAGTCTCCGTGCGAACGAAAGACAGATTCCGGGTCATAGGCCTATCTACCGAACACATATAGTTGGCACAGGAAAGCGTAGAAGCTCCCCGAAGGAAGACTAGCGCACATGGAGGGCGCGACGGGATGAAAATCGGAGTGATGACATCGTCGTTCCGCAAGCCGTTCATGGAGGCGATTGAGGCGGCGACAGCTCTGGGAGTTGAAGGGCTGCAGATTTGGGCCACGAACATCACGCACTACCATCCTGATAGGCCGCTGGGCGAACTCGATCCCGACCTCATAACCGATAACGAACGGCGAGAGCTACTTCGGGAGCTTAGCGACCGAGGGATAGAGATCTCAGCCCTCTGCGGCGATCTCGGACGGGGCTTTCTTGAGCCCGAGCATCTCGAAGAAGACATTGCCAAGACGAAGCGGATGATGGAGATGGCGGCATCAATGGAGGTTCGCGTGCTGACCTCTCATATCGGCCGCCTCCCAGACGACCGCAACGATCCCAACTACCATACCGCCCTTGAAGCACTTGAAGAGATAGGAGCATACGGCGATAAGGTTGGCGTCTTCTTCGCTACCGAGACCGGTCCGGAATCGGGCGCCGCTCTCGGAGATTTTCTGGGGGGCATGAGAGCTCAATCACTCAAGGCCAATTACGATCCTGCAAATTTAGTGTTAAGGGGATTCGATCCGATTCAAGGTGTTCGCGATCTGAAGGGATTCATCGTTCACACCCACGCGAAAGACGCCGTCGGCCAGGGACCAGAGCAAGGCGAGGCGCCGCTGGGAAAAGGGATCGTGCCTTGGGGGGATTACCTGAAGGCGCTTCAAGACATTGGGTATGACGGCTACCTAACGATTGAGCGGGAAACCGGCGACGATCCTGCGGAAGACATCGCGACTGCCGTAACATTTCTGAGAAAGCAACTAGCTCTGCTCTAGACACTCAAAGCATACAGGGATCAACTGGCACTAGCCAGGTAAGTTTCCATCAATCCGAGCCGTCGACTATCGAAGCCAAGCCGATAGTAACCGCTAAGCTTCCAAGTGCGCCTGAAGAGGGAACCCCTTGCGAACATCGAATCGCCTATCATATATTCGAGGAGGCATGATGAAATGAAGTGGACTCTCAATACTTATGAGGTGGCCCAAAAGTGGGACATCGATTACCTCATAGAGATGTGCGTGAAGACTGGCTATCCTTACATCGAATTCCTAATGGATTTCGAGCAGCCACACGGGCTCGAGTGGAATACCCCACAAGAGCAGTTCGTTGAAGCGAGAAAAAAGCTGGATGCAGCGGGGCTCAAATTCGGATCCCTGACGAGCTGCCAGACCTTCCATTCCCCGGACGAAGGCGAACGGGCCGAGTCGGTGAAGCGAGTAAAGCGGGTGATTGACATGGCAAAGGCGGTCGAATGCGACCACGTCCGCGTTCTTGGCGATCAGCTTCCCGAGGATGAGGAGGGGCGGACATACATCGTCTCGAATGTCGCCGCCTGTCTGACCGAACTTGGAGAGTACGCCGGCGGCACAATTTCCGTTTCGCTCGAGATGCACAGTAGCTTTACAGACCCACATTACTCCATGGAGGTCATACGCCAAGTCAACGCGTCCAACGTCGGCCTCGTGTTCAACGGAATCTGGCCGGTTGGCCGCAAGTGGAAGTGGACGCTGCCTGCTGGCGCCGATTCGATCAAGCCCTTCTACGAACTGGTGCGGCCGCACTTGACCTCTATTCACATTCACCATATGGAGCGCCCAAGCGAGTTGACTTACTGGCAAGAATGGTTTCGCCTGCTCAAAGGGGACGGCTATCAAGGCTACGTCGCGAACGAGAGCGCATATACCGGCCCGGACCCGGAAAAGGTCCTGCGCCTCTACACCGCACTGTTCGAGACGATGATTGCGGGATGAACGACGAGGAGGAACACCATGGTGGAGAGAGTCAAAATAGGGATTATCGGCGTCGGCCAGATTGGCAAGCGCCATATCAAGGCCTATCGAGATCTACCCGTCGAGATTATCGCAGCGGCAGACACAAATGAAGATGCCCTTGCCGAGGTGAAGCAGGAATACGGGGTCGAGCGGACCCTCTCCGACTTCCAAGAGCTCCTAGCGATTGAAGAGATAGAAGCTGTAGACATATGCCTCCACAATAATCTGCACGCACCCGTGGCGATTGCCTCACTCGAGGCCGGAAAGCATGTGTACTGCGAGAAACCAATTGCAGGATCCTATGCCGATGGAAGGGCCATGGTTTCGGCGGCGCGAAAAACCGGCAAGATGCTGGCGATTCAGCTCTTCAGCCTCTTCACGGTGCAGACAAAAGCAGCACAACGCCTCATCGAAGCGGGGCGCCTCGGCGACCTTTACTACGCGCGGTCGGTTGGATTCCGACGCCGGGGAAGGCCGTACGTCGACGGCTATGGCACCGACTCATTCGTGCAGAAGCGAATCGCAGCCGGCGGTGCGCTATTCGACATGGGCGTATACCATATCGCCCAGATTCTCCATCTCCTCGGAAATCCAAGCGTCAAAACCGTCAGCGGCTCGACGCATCAAGAGATCCCGATGTACGAAGAACGGCGCGAGAATTCCCACTACGACGTCGAGGAATTGGGCTTAGGATTTGTGCGCCTCGACGGTGGAATTACGTTCTTCATTGAGGAAAGCTGGGCGCTACATGAGGGTCGGCCGGCGAGCACAAGCGCGATTTTCGGCTCCGAGGGTGGCGTCGAGTTCGACCCCTTCTCGTTTCATACGACAGTAGTCGACATGGAAATGGATGCGACGTTCGACCTGAAGCAGGCGGACTGGCGTTGGCATCAGTGCGATTCGGATGCCGATGCATACGACAACTCGCAAGCACATTGGGTGGCCGCGCTCCAGAACCGCGTTCCGCTTATCAACTCGGCCGAACTCGCCCTCGCAACCATGAAAATCAGCGAGGGCATCTACCGGTCCGCCCGGTTGGGACGAGAGGTCAGTGGAGAAGAAATAGAGACGGAATCCAAGTCGACAGCGATCGCACTATAGAGCACTATGGAAGGCTGAACTAAAACCCCAACGCCAGAGCCTCTGAGACACATATCGGGTGTTAGTCAGCTCGGGAGGGAGTCACATTGAGAATTCAAGTCGGCGTCATGGGATCGGCGGGCGGGCGCATGAAGCGGGGCATTCGTCAAAAAGCCCGCGAGCTCGGACAGGCGATTGCAGAGCAGAACTGCGTTATGGTCACCGGCGCCTGCCCCGGCCTTCCGTACGATGCAGTTTGTGGGTGCAAGGCTGCGGGAGGAATGACGGCGGGCATCTCGCCGGCGCTGGATTTATACGAGCACATCAACCGATACCAATCGCCCTATGAAGGATTCGATGTGATGATCTACACGGGTGACGGCCTCATGGGGCGTGAGGTCACGGGTATCCGCTCGTGTGATATCGTGGTGCTCCTGGGAGGCCGATCGGGGACATTGGGAGAGTTCGCCATTGCATATGACGAGGGCAAAGTCATCGGAGTTCTCTCAGGCACTGGCGGAGTGGCCGACCATGTGGACGAGCTCGTTACGATCATCAATAAGAAGACCGGGGCTCACCTAGAGTTCGACGATAACCCAAGAAAACTGATGGAGCGCCTGATAAAGGCCTATGTTAGGAGAAAGGGGAAGCCCCCCGCGCGCTTGCAGAACGAGTCCGCCGGGGCAGGATAGAGGTGTGGAACATGGCGGAGGGGGTGGGATTCGAACCCACGAGGGGCTTTCGGCCCCCAACGGTTTTCAAGACCGTCTCCTTAAACCGCTCGGACACCCCTCCGAAGACATATCGAGTGACGCACGTAAGCACACAATCCAAAGATAGCAAGCGGGTTGAGCGACGTCAAGCGTACCGCCGGATGCTCATAAGCACCTTGCCTACAATCTTCACATCGTCGGCGATGATGGGTTGCATATCCTTGTTGGCTGGTTCGAGGTGGATACGATTATGTTTGCGTCGGAGCCGCTTGACTGTCGCCTCGTCCTCGAGCAATGCAACGACAATCTCACCGTCGTCGGCATAGGGCTGCTGACGCACGACCACATAGTCCCCGTCGAATATCCCCGCCTCGATCATGGAATTCCCCTTCACCTCGAGCATGAAACACTGGTCATCTTTGACGATGTCTCGCGGTAGGGGGAAAACCTCCTCGATATTCTCCGTGGCCAGGATTGGCTGGCCGGCGGCCACCTGACCGACAACCGGAACAGGAGTCATAGGGACAGGAATCATCGTCGGATCCGGGGCTTTGAGAATCTCTATGGAGCGGGCCTTAGTGCGGTCGCGTCGGATGTAACCCTTTCGCTCCAATGCCTCAAGGTGTCGCTGGACAGTGCAGCTTGATCGGAGCCCCAAACGTTCACCAATCTCTCGAACCGTCGGTGGATAGCCCTTCTTTCGATAAATATCGTGAATGCCTTGAAGGACTTCCTTCTGGCGTTCGGTCAGGCCCTGCATTGCCATACCCTCCTACGCGGTGTGCTATTGGTCCCTTCGCGGGATATTACCACATATGACAGAGCTTTGCAAACAAAAGTTTGAAATTATTGCCGCGGCATCTTGATAGCAAACGGCTGTGTGGTATAGCTTCTTGCAAACTAGTGTTTGCAGAGGAGGCCTATCATGCCAAAACGCTCACGTTGGATGCGATGGATGTTCTTATGCGGAATCCTCGGAGTAGTTGCAGCGTTTCCCGCAATGGCGGGAGGCAAGGCCAGCCCCTCGCCAGCAGTGCCCGATCCCCTTCTCGTGAAAGTCCATTATGGCGATAGTCTATGGACTATTGCACGAGAGAATTGCGATAAGAACTGCGATGTTCGCGACGCCATCACGCTCATCCGACGAGCGAATAATGCGGACCTGGTAAACCTTCGGCCGGGCATGACCCTAGCAATCCCTTGGGAATGCCTCTCGGCCGACCGAAAGGCGATTCTGCATATGCAGGAAAACGATGCAAACTTGGGCTCAGCTATGGTATTCTCCTCTAGTTCAGGTAGCAAACCTTTTGAAGACTTATGAGCAAGGGAGGAAGTGAACGTGAGGTATCTTTTTGCACCAATCACTCTCATTCTCGTCTTCGTCGTTGCGACATGCGCAGCCGCCCAACCTTCTATCATCGGGCCGACGGGACTGGTGCTGACACCAACCGCGGAGACTCTCGGCACGGCCCAGTGGAATGCGGGGGCCACCAACATTTGGACGGACAGCGGTTCCGATGAAAGCTTCATCTACGCCAATCTGGGGTTGCTGCCGCGGCTCGAAATTGGTTTCACCCGTGAGGAGTTGGCAGAAGAGGAAGCGGAGACATTGCTCGACGCGAAGCTACGGATCGTGGGCCCGCTGCCGGGGAAGGTGACTCTTGCAGCTGGAGGGTTCGACCTCACCGATCAAATCGAACGGTCGGTCTACGTCGTAGGAACGCATGATCTGGGGGCGGGGATCATCTCCCCTCAGGGACAGCTCACGCACCCACAAGTGCATGTTGGCATCGGCGGCGGGAGGCTCGACGGATTGTTCGGCGGTGTCTCTGTGACCTACAACACAAAGACCGATCTCATGGCGGAATACGATGGCGACGGGCTTAACATCGGGGTGCGTTGGGCGCTTCATCGAAACTTCTCGGTCACGGCTGCCTCACTGGACGGCCTCGGCGACTTTGCGGCGAACGCTTCGGTCAGCAGCCCTTGGTAATATAATCTTCGGTGTCCCACACTAGAATGGGTTTCTGAGTAGAAATCGGCTGATGTCATACTCGTCAATAGATATCGCCCGATCAATCGACCACTCCCTGCTCCATCCGGAGATGACCGATCAGGAGTTGGATGCCGGCTGCCGAGCGGCGACGGAGTGGGGTGTGGCGTCTGTGTGCGTGAAGCCGTACTTCGTGCCCAGAGCGGCGACTTTATTGGCCGGATCGATTGTAAAAACCGGTACGACCGTCGGGTTTCCTCATGGGGGTCATATCATCGCCATCAAGGTGGCCGAGGCGAAAGCGGCTCTTGGCGAGGGTGCGGAAGAGCTGGACATGGTGATCAACATCGGGAAAGCGAAGAGCGGCGATTGGAAATATATCGAGGATGAAATTGGCGTCTTGACAGAAGTGGCCCATGAGGCGGGCGGCTTGCTGAAGGTGATCTTTGAGAATTGCTACTTGACTGACGACGAGAAACGGCGACTCTGTCGGATCAGCGCGAATGCTGGGGCCGATTTCATCAAGACCTCGACTGGCTTTGGTACAGGCGGAGCAACCGATCATGACCTCCAGCTAATGATAGAGCAGGCGGCCGGCACAATCGGGGTGAAGGCAGCGGGGGAAATTCGAACCTATGAGGATACCGTGCGAGTGATAGCGATGGGCGTAAAGCGGATTGGGGCGAGTCAAACAGAGCAAATCCTGAAAGCGGCCGCTGAGGGGTAGCCATCTACCATCTCAGACACCGTAACCCCAGGGGGACGCTTTCACGCAAGCCGAGCCGTGCAGGCTCTGATATCCGTGAAGACGAAACCCCCGCGTTCCACGGTTTCCCCCACCTCCACCGATATAGGGGGTGTCAATCCGGGCCCTTTCCAGACGAAAGTGTGGAATTCACCATTCTCCCCACAAGGATCGACCTCTTCGGGAAGACGCTCCAGAAATTCGGCGTCGAAGGATCGTCCGGCCAAGGCGCGCGGCGCCTTTTGGGGATCGAGACACGTGACGTAGGCTCGAACGCCTTGGTCTATCATGGTCTGAGCGAGAGTCGTCGTATCGATGCCCCACAGCGGGAATACAGCATCCATGCCGACTCGCGCGAGCTGCCGAGCGCGATGGGCGCGGAGATCCTCGAGGAAGATGTCGCCGAAGATCACCGACGTAACGCCGGCCTTCGCGGCTTCGCTCATAGCACCGCCCATGAGCGATTCGTACTCCGATTCCGAACAGGGAGTGGGGATACGGACGGTGTAAAGCGGCAGGTCGAGGGCCGCGGCTTGTGCATTCACCAGCGATTCCCTAACCCCGTGCATAGTTACACGGCCATAGCTCTCAGTTATCGTAGTAAGGAGGCCGCTGACTTCCAGGTCCGAGAATCGACGAGCACGGTGTAACGCCCAAAGGCTGTCTTTGCCGCTGCTCCAAGCGAGCCAGGCTTGGCGGCGATTAGGATTCACGCGATCGCCGGATGGTGATGCAGACATCGGGGCACATGAGCGCACACTGGGCACAGCCGGTGCAGCTCTCCGGATCGACAACAACAGCGGGATGGAAGCCACGGGAATTCATATGTCCTGCGAAACCCATCGCCTTCTGCGGACACACATCAATGCAAAGCCCACAACCCTTGCAGATATCCTCATCGATGGTGATCATGATTCGGCGCTTCGTCTTCGACATGATGCCCACTTCGTCGCAGTTCATGTCGTTCCCTCCTCCTCGGCATGCTCCCAGGGGAGGCGGACCACAAGCTGGAGCGAAAGAATCGGGACTCTTGATTTGAACGGAGCATTTGAGAGAAGGCCCGATACAGCGACTAACTTTATGGGCAGGCGCATCGCCTTCGAGAAGCTCTCGATTATCTCGAAGCCTTGTTCGACAATGTCGGTAGTGGTGAGCGGCCCTAGGTGCGGATTAGCGACGATACCTGTAACCTGCAACCCCGAGACCTCTTCTATGGCGTCGCGCTGGCGAGAGATATCATCGATCGTATTAGAAGCGGGACGAAACGGGTTGGCCACCATCCAGAGATCGTAGCCTCGACTGGCGATGGTGGAGGAAAAGACCCCGAGGAGCTGCGCCCCGCTTGGGTCGCCTCCGACGTCCAGCACACTATGGATTCGGTCGTCGAGGAGCACCCCGGCAATTTCGGGCGAAAGCGAGGGCGTCTCATAGGATGCAAGGGCGCCCGGAGGGGCCACGACACGGATACCTTTGTCTTCGAGTTCAGTGCGGTAATCCCCGACTCGGAAATAGGGTGTGACGATATCGAGATCGACCAAGCATGTTGGTTTTCCCGCTCGCACTGCGGCCAGGACGTAATTGATGGCCACCTCGGTCTTGCCCGTCCCAAAGGGCCCCGCGAATGCGAGGATCGGCTGTGGCGAGAGAAGGTTCTCTCCTGACAAATGCGTCACTGATGCTCGACCTCATTTGGCAATGGCGCCAGGTGTCGGCATCCAAGGTTGTCGACGAAGCTCAGGGGCCGGTTGCGAGCGATAATGTCCGTGAGCGACCAGCATTCGCAGACACAATGGAGCGCGGCGAGTATGAGGACGGCCGCAACTCGATCCAAGGGGCTCAATGCAAGGACGAGACCGAGGCCGGCGACGGCGCCGAGGGTGTTGGAGCCAACATCTCCCATCATGGCCCGGCCGGCGAAATCGGCCGGGGCGGTGACGATCGCGGCGGCAAGAAGAGGACCGAGTATTTGAAGGGTGTCGGCCGAGGTTATGATGCAGATGGCGCTGAGCAAGCCAAATCCCTTCAGTGCCCGTCCAGGGCGCAGGTCGAGCAGATTTACGGCGTTCGCGCCGAGCGCGATAAGGAGCGCATCGGTTGCGATCAGCCAAGGACGGCCAGGGTCGAGAAGGATTCCAACCGCTAGGCCCACCCCAAGCCCGCCGAGGGCTTTGATCGAGCCGGTGGTGAGTTTGCCTTGCGCAAGAAGGGATCGAAGGTGTCCTCTCAGCCCTCGGGCGTGGCGTCCAGCGGAAAAGAGATCATCGATGATGCCGAGTAGGCCGAAGGTTAGGAGTACGAGCACGCCGGCCCATTTGGCGGGATCGGGGGCGGCGGAATGAGGCAACGCGAAAAGGCCCACCAGGGGGAAGAGGATTCCGGCTGCGGCCGGCACATGCCGGCCGAGGTGGTTTGGGCGGCGAATATTCAGCGATACGGCGGCAAGCCATAGCACCGGAAGCCAAAGGAACGCGGCAACTGCCGCGCTCATCGCGATGAGCGCGGCGGCCGGCGGAGTCGAAAGGACGCCAAGGGCGATAAGGGTGGCAACAGCGATAGCAGCGACGGTAAGGCGAGCGGCAGCCGCGGCATGGGAAAGGGCAGGCCATCTTATGCCGAAGGCAACGAGAAGTAGGTAGAGGAGTATGTCGATGAACTGGCGGCCGCGGTGAAGGAACCCCGAAACGGTGCGGCCCGTGGGCGCGTGTTCGAATGGCACGGGGACTTCTTCGATCTCGACTCCAAGGTGAGCCGCTTCGACGGTCAGGCCGACTTCGACTCCGAATCGGGGGGCCAGGCCGATATGTTGGACGATGTATTTGGGAAGGCTTCGCTGTCCGGACATGGGTGCTTGTGGCGTGAGCCCCGTCAGAAGTTTGATGGTGGCGCGGGCGAGGCCGAGGGCCAATCCGAAGCCGCCTCTACGCGATATTTTGGGTAAGACTCCGACGACCATCGTCGGCGAAGAGGCGTTTGTGGCGGCGGCGATAAGGGGCGCCGCGTCGGCGGCCGAGAGGCCGAGGTCGGCGTCGAGGAAGAGGACGTGATCGTGTATTGCCGCAGATACTCCCGCGGCAAGGGCGCCGCCCTTGCCGCGGTTCTTCGGCAACTGGATGACGGTGTCGGCTCCTGCCTCGGAAGCGCGGGCAGTGGTATCGTCGGTCGATCCATCGTCGACGACGATGATCTCGCTGACGCCCGGAATTCGCCTCGCCGCCTGTATTGTTTCAGCGATTGCGCCACTCGACTGGTAGGCGGGGATGATGAGGGTCGCACTCACGATCAGTTATCCGGTGACAAAATCGGTGGCAAGAAGGAGTCTGCGCTCTCCTTGGTGCCGTAATGTCCGTCAGCTCCTTCGAGGACCAGGATGGTGGCCAGTCGACCGGCCTGGCTGTCGACGTTGTCGACGGTGGGAATTCCGGCGGCCTTGTATGCTGGGATCGTGGAGATCGCGGCATCTCCTGCTTCGACGCCGACGACCCGGATGTCGAACTCGGTGAGGGTTTGGATAATGGGGAGGTCAATGCGTTCGGGGGCAGCGTCCGTGAGGTCGTTCATGCCTCCGAGGATGACGACGGCGTCGGGTTTGATTGTGTACTCGGAGTCGGCGGTGGATTTCAGCAGTCCCGCGGTATGGAGGTCGAGGATGAGGTCAGGATGTCCCTGGGCGAGGTCTTTCGCCACGGCCTCGGCGATGACGGTGCGGAAATGAACGCCCGGTGGAGGGTAGAGGCTGAGCCGCTCTGAAACGCGTTGCTTGATCGGTTGGGATAGCCGGACGAACTCGCGAGTGACGGTCGTGGTCGATGTGATGTTGGCACCGGCCTGACGAAGGGCCGCGCGCAGGTTCTCGGGCAATGGGCTTCTGTCGAAATCTCGACCGAGGATAAGGGCGATTTGTTTATCGGCAAGCCGATTGCGAATGACGGCGGCGACGGTCTCTCGGGTGAGCATGTCACATTCGCGATTGGCCTCTTCGAGCGCTTTCAGCTCCTCCATCTTCGCCTCGCGGGTTCGTCGGTACTCCTCCTTGAGCATCGTGACCTTATCTTCGAACTCATCCGGATTCGGGGCGAGGCCGATTCCGACTAATATCCCGAGGAGAAGGGCGACGAAGATTGCCACAAAGCTTCCGATATGATAGCGATAATCAATCAGCATAGATGTGTCTCCGTATGGCAGGCGCGACTCGATCGCTCATTGGAACGACCGAAAGAAATGGATGAGTCGGAGAAACCAGAGGTCGAGGCTTGCACGTATCGCCGGCGATGTCGTGACGAGCACGAACATGATCGTGGCCGCTACGGCGGCCATGTAGAAGAAGAGTCTACGGGACGGGCCCGGTGGATAGAGGCGGCTGATGCCTTTGGCGTCCACAAGGATGGATCCAACTCGAAGCCGGACGAGGAAGGTGGAAGACATGCCGCCGCGCGATTTTTCGAGAAATTCGCTCAGGGAGAAATGCGTGCCCACTGCCGCGATGAGTTCGGCGCGCTTCTCGTAAGCAAGAAGCATGGCGATATCCTCGCTCGTGCCGCGGGATGACAGGATCACGTATGGGAGGTTGAGCTTTTCGAGGCGCTCCCGGCCGGGGGCATCGCCATTTGGGTAGGCGTGCACGACAAGCTCGGCGCCGCAGCTAAGGGTTTCGTCGGAGACGCTGTCCATGTCGCCGATGATGACGTCGGGCCGATAGCCTTCATGGAGGAGGAGATCGGCCCCCCCGTCGACGCCGATGAGGACGGGGTCGAGCGCGCGGATGTAGGAGCGAATCGTGCGGATATCTCCAGCGGCGCCGGGCCCACGTACGACAATAAGGCAGTGGCGGCCTTCGATTGGAGTGCGCAGACGAGGGAGCTGCGATGGTTCGAGGAGGAGCGCTTTTTCCTGTGAGACGTAGCTGAGTGTGTTTTCGACGAACCGAGCCAGCTCCTTAGCGGTGTTGTTTCGGGATTCTTCCAATTGGCGGTTCAGGTCGGTTTCGGTCAGTACCGCTCCATGGGTGATGCAGTCGCCGTTGGCGTAGATGGCTCCATCCATGATTTCGATGCGTTGTCCCTCGCGGACGCGTTCCATTATTTCCTCGCCCACCTGATCGATGAGGGGAATCCCGGCGCGAACGACAATGCCGGGGCCGGGATGTGGGAAGCGCCCGGAGAGAGACCTTTGGGCATTGATGACTGCGGCAACGCGATGTTGAACGAGCGCGCTCGCGCAGGGGGCGTCCAAATCAGTATGCGATATGATCGCTACGTCGCCAGGTGCGACTCGGTGGAGCAAGTTCTTCGTTCTGCGGTCTACTCGAGCTATACCGGTGATGCGCATAGGCTCCCGCCGTCAACGATGGCTGCCCCAGCCAAGCTTGCCTCGCAATCTCGCATAGAAACTCGAATTCTTGAGTATGACGAGCCGTGCGGAGAAGCGGGCAGCGCGGATTTCGATGTGGTCGCCGGCTTTGAGGGTGAATCCTTCCTGGCCGTCGGCCGTAAGGTTTACCTCCTCGCCTCGTAGGTCGGGCAATTCCATTTCCACCACTCGATCGGCTGGCACGACGAGAGTGCGAGCGGAGAGGGTGTGGGCACAGATGGGGGTCAGCATAATGGCGCGCACTTCGGGGTCGATGACCGGGCCGCCGGCCGAGAGCGAGTATCCGGTGGAGCCGGTGGGAGTTGCGACGATCATGCCGTCGGCGGGGAAATACGAGATTGGATCGCCGGAGATGCTGGTCTTCAGCCGGAATAGACGAGAGAAAGCTCCTTTCCCCACAACTATGTCATTGAGAGCGAGGAACGATTGCGTCGCTTCGCCCTTCCGCGAGACTACGGCCTCGAGCATCATTCGCTCTTGAATGGGCAGCGGTTCCTGCATGGCGCCCGCGAGGGTTTCGAGCATAGTCGCTCCCGAGGGGATGGAGGCGAGGAAGCCGAACCCACCGAGGTTGATTCCCAGGATTGGTTTTCCGCGCGGGGCTGCGATGCGGGCAGTCGTGAGGAAGGTGCCGTCGCCGCCCATAGAGAGGAAGAGATCGACCGAATCGGACAGGCTGTCGGGGTCGGCGCCGACTTCTGGAACGGAAAGCGCTTCGGCGGACTCGCGCGGGATAAGTGGCTTGATGTTCCGCTTGTCGAGCCAGTCGACGACGTCGCGCAGAGCGGTCGAAATACGACGCTTGTGCATGGCCGGTATGATGCCAATGGACCGCACTGCTCGCGGGTCGAAATACTCTTGGTGGGTTGGGACTCTCGAAGCCACTAATCCTACTCCATCGCCTGGAGTCGTTCGAGGTTCGAACGGGCGTCTTCTAATTTCGGGTCGGCTTGGAGGGCGGCCTCGTACTCGCGGCGGGCCTGGTCGAGTTTTTCTTGTCGTTCGTAGAGGACGCCCAAGTTGTTGTGCGCCCGAGCGTAGCTCGGATCGATGGCGAGAGCGGATTGATAGGCATTCATTGCCTCGTCGAGCTGACCAAACTCTTCATAGATGATGCCGAGGTTGTTGTGGACGGCCGGGTCATTGGGACGAAGTTTCAGGAGGGGAAGGTATTCGCGCTTGGCATCGTCGTAGCGGTGAAGCCGGAAGTAGGTGGATGCAAGGGCTTCTTTGATGGCGGCGTCCTCGGGTTGGCGTTCGGCGAGGGAACTCCAGACTCTTACGGCATCATCGTCGTTGCCCATTTTCACGTAGGCCAAGCCGAGGTTGAAGGCGGCGGTGTAGCTTGTCGGGTCGGCTTTGAGGGCAGCGGCGAAGTGCGCGACGGCGGCCGCGGCTTCCCCGTCGTCGAGCTGCATGGCCCCGAGGTTGATCTGGGCATTGACGAGTTTGGGATCGATTTCGACGGCTTTTTCGAAGCTTGCTTTCGCCTCTTCACGACGTCCGAGTTGACGCGCTGATAGACCCAAGTTGTAGTGGGCGGCGGCGTTGTTGGGAGCGATGCTGGTCGCTTGGCGAAATGCCTCGACGGCAAGGGTATATTCTCCGCGCTCGAAGCGAATGGCGCCGATGTTTAGATGCACGGCGGGATCTTTGCTGTCGGCGGCGGCCAAATGTGAGAGATGCTTCAGGGCATCTTGAGGTTGCCCTGCATCGCGCAAGGCAAGGGCAAGGTTGAGACGGAAAGCGTCATTTTTTTCGTTGAGTTCGACCGCTTTTCGGTAGGATGTGACTGCATCGTCGAGGTTGTCGAGACGCTCGTAGCAGACTCCGAGATTGTTATAGGCGTCTGCGTTGTCTGGATCGAGCTCGACCGTGACGGTGAACTCTCCAACTGCTTGTTGGAGTTTTCCGAGGGAGAGGTAGATCGTGCCAAGGTTGTAGTGAGGTGGGACGTAGTGAGGTTGAAGGTAAACGGCTTGCTGGTAATGCTCGATGGCTTCTTCGGTACGGCCGAGTTCCCAGTAGGAGTTTCCGAGGTTGTGGTGGGCCTCGGGCATTTTCGGGTCGATCTGAAGCGCTTTCTTGAGGGTGTTGACGGCGTCTTGGTGCTTGCCGGCGCGGAGTTGCGCCAGGCCGAGCCAGGCGAAGGCGGCGGCGTCTTCAGGGTGCTGCTCGACGGTGGCTGTAAAACGGTCAACGGCTTTTTCAAAATCGCCGCGGTTGAATGCGGCCAGCCCGTCGCTGAACGCATCCGCAACAACTGGATTTACGGTGGCGGTGAGAGCGGCAAGTGTCAGTAGAAGCAGGATTCCGAGGAAACGAGTGTGCATTCATCCTTCCCCAACCGGCGGTAATTCGGGGGCGGCCTCCGGAGTGCAAATTTACCCCCGCGTGTAGTATGCGCGGCGAGTATAGCACAGGCAACTTCGCCTTTTCAAGGAGCGGTTGTAGCATGTCCCCTGAAGTTTGTTTATGGGTGGCTTCGAGTGAGCTATTAGAGGCTATTTCATAACCCGATGAGTGGGGGGGCGTTGCTTTGGTAGTTTTCCAGTGTGTCGGGCCGGCACTCTGCCAATGCCCTCGAGGGCGAGTGAGGGGGAATTGGGGGGACTGATCGCTGGCAGTCCCCGCCCCAAAAAAACACTCTGCCCGGTAGATGCCTGCCGGGCATATAGTTTTATGTTTTCGGTATTTCGGGGGATAGTCGTCTCAGTCGGCTGTACCGCCGAAGAGTCCTCATAGTTTCCTCTGGCTTCGGCGCTAAACCATATAAGCAACACTGTAACGGTGCGGATTATGAAATGGCTTCTAGTGTCGCGTCCCAGCAATAGGTTCATTTAGTCCGATCGCCTCGACGGCCAAATAAAGCGTCCTTGCCCAGCTAAGCGGAAGCTAACTTATACAAGTGATTCGCGGGACACGGCACTAGCGTTTCGTATGGTCGTGCACGCACGGGCTCAGGCTTCTCGATCTGGTCCCGCGTGGTGTTCTGCAGCCAGGATCGGAGGCGGGAGCGGAGAAGCGGAAAGTAAACCTGGGTGTTGGATGCCCTCATCATAATGATTCTCTTTCATTATGGTCCCGCTCGGTGTGTGGAATGGCAACGAGCGACCGAACGTAGTCTTGCTAAAGGTTTATTGGATCGAAACACTGACAGGAAGAGGTCGGAATATGAAACTGGGATTCAGTACGTTGGGCTGTCCGGAATGGGGGATCGAGGAGATTATCGACGCGGCCCGCTCAAACGGGTACGATGGTGTGGAACTCCGCCATTATGAGGGGTCATTGGATCTGGTGGAGGCAATCGGGGCTTTCTCTGGAGGGGCTGTGGAGTTCCGCCGTCGATTCGAGCGAGCCGGTGTCGAGATTTGCTGTGTCGATAGTTCGCTCCGGCTTGCGGATCCTCACGTCGCGGTGTCTGAGGGCGAGCGGATGATCGAGCTTGCAATGTCGCTCGGCACGCCTTATGTCCGGGTTTTTGGAGGAGAGGTGCAGACGGGCGAGACGAGGGAGCAGGCTTTGAAAAGGGCGGCGGCTGTGTTTTCACGGTTGGGGAAAAAGGCTCACCAGCGAGGTAAGCGAATGCTGCTGGAGACGCACGATGCTTTTTCTCTCGGTAAGCAGGTGGCGGAGTTGTTGGATGAGGTGGGCGGCGAGGGAACGGGTTGCCTGTGGGACTTACATCACCCGGTGAGGTTGGGAGAGAAGCCATCGGAGACAGCAAGGCTAATTGGAAATAGAACTTATCATACGCATGTGAAGGATAGTGGGGATGATGGGATCTATAGACGTTTGGGGGAGGGGACGGTTCCTTTGCAGGAACTGGTACGAGAGCTTCATGGGGTCGGGTATAAGGGGTATCTCTGTCTCGAATGGGAAAAAGCCTGGCACCCGGACCTGGCAGGGCCGGAGATCGTCTTCCCTCATACGGCCCGCTATCTTAGCGAGCTCTTGCGGAAGCTGGGTATTCCGCGTGGGTAGATCCGGACTGGCTATTGATCGAGTAGGGTCTTGGCGGCGGCGATTTGCTCTTTGACGCGGGCGGGAGCGGTCCCCCCGGGTGAGGTCTTTGCATCGACGGCGCCCTTCGGGGAAATGTAGCGTATGATGTCTTCTCCAAACTCCCGACTGAAAGAGTCCCATTCTTCTTGCGTTAGATCGTCGAAGGAGACGTGTTGTTTTTCGCAGTAGCTGACGACTTGGCCGACGACGCCGTGAGCTTCACGGAAGGTCAGTCCTTTGCGGACGAGATAGTCGGCGATTTCGGTGGCGGTCGGAAAGCCGTGCTCTAGTGCTTTTTTCATTTGATCTGTATTGAAATTCGCGGTTCCAATCATCTTGCGGATAACTTCGAGCGCCGAGTGGAGTGTGTCGACGGTGTCGAAGAGGGCCTCTTTGTCTTCTTGGAAGTCGCGGTTGTAGGCAAGGGTGAGTCCTTTTGTGATTGCAAGGAGCTGCACGACGTTGCCAAAAACACGCCCCGATTTGGCCCTGGCAAGCTCGGCGATGTCGGGGTTCCGCTTCTGGGGCATGATGGAAGAGCCTGTGCACCAGGCGTCGTCGAGGCGTACGAAGTTGAACTCCGAGCTGGACCAGAGTACGAGTTCGGCGCTGAGTTGTGAGATGTGGACCATCGAGGCGGCCGCCGCGGAGAGGAACTCGATGACGAAGTCGCGGTCCGATACGGCGTCCATGCTGTTGGCGAAGATGCTTTCGAAGCCAAGCTGTTCGGCGATGAACTCGGGATCGATCGGGAAGCTCGTTCCGGCCAGGGCGGCCGCGCCGAGGGGACAGATGTTGACTCGTTTGCGGCAGTCGGTGAGGCGCTCGCGATCACGTTGGAACATGTTGAAGTAGGCCATGAGGTGATGGCCTAGGGTGACCGGCTGTGCGCGTTGGAGGTGGGTGTAGCCCGGTAGGAGTGTCTCGACATGGCGCTCGGCGACTTTGAGGAGCACCCGCTGAAGGGATAGCAGCTCGCTGCTGAGGGCGTCGATTTCTTCTCTTAGAAAGAGGCGGAGATCAAGCACGACTTGATCGTTCCGGCTGCGGGCCGTATGGAGCTTTCCCGCGAGGCCTCCTAATTGCTCGATGAGGAGTCGCTCGATTTCGGTATGTACATCTTCGGAACCAGGGTCAAGTTGCATCTCTCCGGAGCGGAGGCCGGCTCGGATGCGCTCCAAACCCGCGGCGAGCTGGCGCGCTTCGTCTGCGGAGAGTATGTGGCAGTGCCCAAGCATTCGCGCGTGGGCGATGCTGCCGGCGATGTCATGCTCGGCCAGCCTCTGGTCGAAGGGAAGGGAGCTGCTGAACGCGTGAGCCACTTCGTCGGGCTTTTTGGCGAAACGCCCGCCCCAAAGACGCATGGCGTTTATTCCTCCTCTGCTTGTCTGCGAATGTGTTCTGCAATTTGGGCCGAGAGCCCCCATAGCCGGATAAAGCCTTCGGCCTGGCTCTGATCGAAGCGATCAGCTTGATCGTAGGTGGCGAGGTCGTACCGGTAGAGCGAATGGGGTGATTTTCGACCCACTGGGACGCAGTTTCCTTTGTGAAGTTTGACGCGAACTGTGCCTGTTACGGTTTCTTGTGTCGATTCCATAAAGGCGTCGAGCGCCCGTCTAAGCGGACTGTACCAGAGGCCGTAGTAGATGAGTTCTGAGTATTTTAGTTCGAGGGTGCGTTTGTAGTGATCCAGTTCCCGCTCGAGGCAGAGACTTTCGAGGTCTCGATGGGCCGTGAGGAGAACGACGGCCGCGGGACATTCGTAGGTTTCTCGCGATTTGATTCCGACGAGGCGGTTTTCGACCATGTCTATGCGGCCGACGCCGTGTCGGCCGGCAAGGGCGTTGAGGCGCGCGATGAGTTCCGAAGGTTGTGTCGGTTCGTCGTCGAGTGCGATGGGTACGCCTTTTTGGAACCCGATCTCGACGTAGGCTGGATCATCTGGGGCTGCGTTCGGATCTTGGGTCCACTGGTGGACGTCCGAAGGCGGCTCCACCCACGGGTCTTCAAGGGGGCCGGCTTCGGCGCTCTTCCCCCAGAGGTTGGTGTCATAGCTGTAAGGGGATTTCTTGTCGACGGGGATGGGGATGCCATGCTGTTTGGCGTAGTCGATTTCTTCGTCTCGGCTCATTCCCCACTCGCGGATGGGGGCAAGCTGCTTGAGCTGCGGGAAGAGGCAGGCCCAGGTCACCTCGAAGCGGACCTGGTCGTTTCCCTTTCCTGTAGATCCGTGGGCGACGGCGTCTGCTTTCTCTCGAATGGCGATTTCACCCACGAGTTTGGCGATGAGCGGCCGCGCGAGGGCGGTCGACAGGGGATAGCGATCTTCATAGATGGCATTGGCTTTGAGGGCGGGGAAGATGAAATCTCGGGCGAATTCTTCTTTGGCGTCGATGACCTCCGAGCCAATTGCTCCGATGTCGAGGGCTTTCCGCTGGATACTCTTGTAGTCGCGTTCTTCGCCTAGATCGATGGCGACGGCGTAGACGTCCATGTCATAGTGTTCTTTCATCCACCGGATGGCGACTGATGTGTCGAGTCCACCGGAGTAGGCCAACACCACTTTAGGCATTCTTCTGCTCCTTCTTCATCAACCTAACATGAGCGAGAGTAGGGCTCGCTGGGTGTGAAGCCGATTCTCGGCTTGGTCGAAGGCGGCGCACTGGGGGCTATCGAGCACATCGTCGGTGATCTCCTCGCCCCGGTGCGCAGGGAGGCAATGGAGGACAATTGCATCTGGTTTCGCCTGTGCAACGAGTTCCTTGTTGACCTGGAAGCCCTGGAAGTCTGCGCGCCGGCGGATAGCTCCGTCCTCCATGCCCATGCTGATCCAGACATCGGTATAGATGACGTCTGCGTCCTTCACGGCAGCAACGGGATCATTTCCAAGGGTGAGCGTGGCGCCGCTCTCGGCGGCAAACTGCTGCGCTTGGGCTAAGATCTCGGCCTCGGGTTCGTAGGTCGCGGGCGTGGCCACTCTCAGATTAACGCCGAACATACCGCTGATGAGGAGGAGGGAGTGGCAGACGTTGAACCCATCTCCGACCCACGCGACCTCGACGCCTTTAAGCTCGCCCTTGTGCTCTCGAATGGTGAGCAGATCGGCCAGCGCTTGGCACGGATGCTCCAGGTTCGACATCGCGTTGATAACGGGAATGCCGGCCGTCTCTGCGAGTTCTGTAATATGCTCGTGGGAGGAACGACGAGCGGCGATAGCGTCGAGGGTTCGGCCCAGGACGCGAGCGGCGTCGCGCACGGTTTCGCGCTGGCCGATGCTGACATCGGAGGGGGCGAAGTAGATGGCCCGGCCGCCAATATGGGCCATGGCGACCTCGAAGCCAAGTCGGGTTCGGAGGGATGGTTTGTCGAAGAGCAGTGCAAGGGTTCTCCCGGGGGCGATTTTGAGTTGCTCGGCGAGCGGGATTTCCCCGGACTTCTGGGCCTCGGAAATGCGCCAGATATCCTCGATCTCTTCGCGCGTGAGGTCGGTGATGGAAACTAATTTTCTTCCCGAAAGAGATATGGACATGGTATCGGGCTCCAAGCTTATGATCCGAGTGGGCTGTATGTTGCGCGGCGCAACGATAACATCAGATGGCCGGCAATGGCAATTGAAGCGATGAGTCCAACGATAGTCCAACTCCGGGCCTGACGCGGGAGCTCGGCAATGCGAGCGATGAGGCTCCTCACTTCTGCGCCGCCAGGGCCTTCGGAGAGAACTATTTCACTTCCGAGCGTGTGAAAGACGGCAATCCAGATGGCAACGGCGGCCCACAGTTCAACGACGGAAACCGCCACCCGCATAGACGACATGCCTCCGGCCGCGAGCCGCACTACGATCATGACCGTGAGCAATCCCAATCCGACTGCAACGACAGCTAGAAAAGCAGCGTCCAATTCCCTCTTTACTCCTCTGCAAGCGCAGTGAGAACTTCTTCCAGTACGGCGAGGCCGCGCGTTGCTTCTTCTTCAGTGAGTATGAGCGGGGGCAGGAGACGCAGCATGCTATCTCCAACGGTGATAATGAGGAGTCCTCGCTCAACGCATCGATTCTTGATTTCGTCCGCAACCGGATGGGTAAGATCGACGGCAATCATCATGCCCCTGGCCCGAATCCCGTCTATCAGTGAAGTTTTCCCTTGTATGTCCCGGAGCCCCTGCGCCAGCTTCGCGCCGATGCGAACTGCGTTTTCGAGGAGGTTCTCTTCGTCGATGGTATCTAACACGGCGAGGGCGACAGTGGCTGGAAGGGGACTGCCACCGAAGGTGGAGGCGTGGTCGCCCGGCTCGAAGGCGCCCGCGATGGGGTCGCGGGCGATGACGGCTCCGATGGGAACGCCCGCGCCCAGACCTTTGGCGAGAACGATGACGTCGGGTTCGACTTCGGAATGTTGATAGGCGAACATCGCGCCTGTCCGCCCGATCCCGGTTTGAACTTCGTCGAAGATGAGGGCTGCGTTGAGCTCGTCGCAGAGAGAGCGCGCCGCTGCAAGGAAGTCATCATCGGCGGGATAGACGCCGCTTTCTCCGAGGATAGGCTCCAGCATGATAGCACACGTGCGGTCGCTTACGGCGGCGCGCAGCGCGGTGGAATCGTTGAAGGGAACGTGAATGAATCCTTCGGGCAGAGGGCCGAAGCCCCGGTGGTACTTCGGTTGGCCCGTGGCGGCGAGGGCACCCAGCGTTCTTCCGTGGAATGATTTGAGCACGGTCACGATCTCGGATTTCTCCGCGCCGGCCGTCACATAACCGTGCTTTCTCGCGAGCTTGATGGCGGCCTCGACTGCTTCGGCGCCGCTGTTGCAGAAGAAACAGCGGCCCCCGAAGAGCGCCGAGAGGCGCTCGGCGAGGCGCAACTGAGGCTCTGTATAGAAGTCGTTGGAGACGTGGAGCAGTTGTTCGGCCTGTCGCTGGATGGCGTCGACGATCTTCGGGTGGCAGTGGCCCAGGCCGGTGACGGCGCGGCCGCCGCTGACGAAGTCGAGGTATTCTTTTCCATCTATATCCCATAGGCTGGCGCCTCGACCGCGGGCGATAACCATGGGCATGCGGATTGGGGCATAGAGGTCTAGCAAATAAGCGGCCTCCAGCGCTTTCGCGTCATCGAGATTCACAAATCAATCTCCTATTCGTCATCGAAGTCACCCTCGTCGTCGAAGTCGTCCTCTCCGAAGTCACCGAGATCATCTATATCGTCTCCGCGGGAGATGGGAGAGATGCGCGAGACGAGCTTTGTGAGGCGACGGGAACGACAGTTCGGACACGCCTTCTTCACTTTCTCGGCTGTGACGCCGACGAGGAGGGAGAATTTGTGGTTGCATTTGTTGCATCGATATTCGTAGAGTGGCACGCTTTTTGTCTCCAGTTATTATGCTACGACCATTGTGCCAATCCCGACATCGGTGAGCAGCTCCATGAGGAGCGCATGTGGAAGTCGGCCGTCGATAATATGACAGCGTTGAACGCCCGAGGCGAGCGCGTCGAGGCAGGCGCGAACTTTGGGGATCATGCCGGCTTCGATTTGTTGCGCTCGGATCATTTCTTCCGCGTTTTGGGCGCTGAGTTCGGAGACCAGGGAATCCGGCCGAGAGCGCTCGCGCAGGACGCCTCTAACATCGGTCAGCAAGATGAGTTTGCTCGCTTTGAGGGATCCGGCGATGCGGCCGGCGAAGTGATCCGCGTTGATGTTGAAGGTGTGGCCGTCGGGCCCAGATGCGATTGGTGCGATGACGGGGATGAAGCCCTGGGCAATCAGGCCCTGGAGGAGGCCGGGGTTTATTTCCGCCACCTCACCGACGAAACCCATATTCGCGCTGCCCGGGAGTTCACAGGCGAGAACCATGCCTCCATCCTTTCCGCTGAGGCCGATGGCGCGGCCGCCTTGTTGTTGGAGGGCGGCCACTAGATTGGGGTTGGTCTTTCCCGTGAGCACCATCTGAACGATGTCGACGGTCTCTGCATCGCTAACGCGCTGCCCGTCGACAAAAAGGGGCTCCTTGCCGAGGCGCTGCATCATTTCCGTGATATCGGGGCCGCCCCCGTGCACGACGACTGGGTGAAGGCCAACGTGGTCGAGGAGGACGAGGTCTTTCATGACCTCGGTCCGGACGGCCGCGTCGATCATGGCCGCTCCGCCGTATTTCACGACAACGGTGTGTCCTCGAAATTCGCGCAGGTACGGGAGCGCCTCGATTAATACTTCGGCGCGCTGGCGTAGGTTTTCCATATCGGGTTGGTAGTCTTTTTCCCCCATGGCTCCGCTCACCAAGTGTGCCGTCGCTGTCGGGCGGGTTCGGCCGCCGGCTGCGATCGGTTAAGTATGGTAATCGGCGTTGATATGCACGTAGTCCGCGGTTAGGTCGCAGGTCCAGACGAGTGCCTCGCGTTTTCCGGCGTTGAGGTCGACTGTGATGTGGACCTCTCTTCCGCGGGCGGCCTGTCGAGTTACGCGGAGGTCGTGCTTGCAGACAGCGCCGTTGCGCATGACGCGGATGTCTCCGAGTCGAATATCTACGAGATCGGGCTGAAACTGAACGCCGGCGCGACCGGCGGCGGCGGCGATGCGCCCCCAGTTTGGGTCTCCACCGGCGATGGCTGTTTTGACCAGTGGGGAATTGGCAATCGCCCGGGCTATTTTCTGAGCATCCCGGTCGGAGGCGGCGCCGCGCACGTGAATTTCGATGAAGCGCGAGGCTCCTTCGCCGTCACGTACGATTTCCTGCGCGAGATGGGCGCAGACGCGGTCGAGGGCCGCTTGAAAACGCGGGAGGCCGTGACGCCGTGTGATTCGCCCGGCTTCGGCTTGGCTGTTAGCGAGAAGGATGACCATATCATTCGTGCTGGTGTCGCCGTCGACGGTGATGCGGTTGAATGAGTGCTCGACGGCGGACTCGAGGCAGGACTGGAGGACGCCGGGAGCGAGATGGGCGTCGGTGGTCAGAAAGGCGAGCATGGTCGCCATGTTTGGAGCAATCATGCCCGAGCCCTTGGCCATGCCGCCGACTCGAATGGGGCGACCGTCAAGCTCGAATTCGATGGCGATTGTCTTCGAGCGGGTGTCGGTGGTCATGATGGCTTCCGCAGCCGCAGTTCCGCCGTCGGGCCCAAGGGCTGTTACGGCTTTTTTGATGCCCGCTCCCAGCTTGCGCATGGGGAGATACTCTCCGATGACACCGGTCGAGCAGACTAGGATGGATGAATGCGGGATGTCGAGGGCTTCTCCTGTGAGTTCGGTTGTTCGAAGGGCATCCCTGTAGCCGCGGCGGCCGGTGCAGGCGTTGGCGTTGCCGCTGTTGACGATGAGCGCGCGGATGCTCTCTCGACTAACGCGGTCTTTCGTGACGAGCACGGGAGCGGCCTGGAAGCGATTTGTCGTGAAAACGCCTGCAGCGACGGCGGGGGAAAGGGTGCAGATGAGGGCGAGATCGAGCCCTTTGGCCTTGATGCCGCAACGAACTCCGGCGGCTTCGAACCCACACGGGGCGGTTATCCCACCCGGCACTTCACGCAACAGTTGGCGGCGTTTCGACTTTGGCAAGAAATACTCCTCGGAAGAGAGCTGCGCGCTATGGATAGACGGCCGGCATGGAGAGTCCGGTCGTCTCGTCGGCATCGATCATCAGGTTGAGACACTGGACCATTTGTCCTGCGTAACCTTTGCACAGGTTGTCGATTGCGGAGACGATGATGGCGCGACCGGATGGTTCGTCGATGTCGGCTGCTAGGAAGCAGTGGTTCGTTCCGGCCGTCCATTTGGTATGAGGCCAGGTATTTTGGGGGAGGAAATGGACGAATGGCTCGTCGGCGTAGTGGGCGGCGAAGCAATCGTACAGGGCGGCGGTGTCTATGCCGTCTCTCGGAGAGACGTATGATGTTGTGAGAATGCCGCGAGACATGGGGACGAGATGGGGTGTGAAGGTGATCGTGACTCGATCTCCGCCGGCCAGCTCGGCTAGCTCTTGGACCATTTCGGCTACGTGGCGGTGTCCGCCGACGGCGTAGGCCGATGTGTCCTCGTCGGCTTCGGGGAAATGAAACGGGAGCTTGAGGGAGGTGCGCCCAGCGCCGGAAAGGCCGGTCTTGCCATCCACGATGATGTCGGTGGTGTCGATGAGTTTGTCCGCGATCAGGGGCGCAAGGGAGAGTAGCGCGGATGTTGAATAGCAGCCGGCGGCTGCGACGAGATCGGCGGCCTTGATCGCCTCGCGATGGAGTTCGGGCACTCCGAAGACGGCCTGCTGAAGCAAATCGGCAGATGTGTGTTCGAGGGAGTACCAGTGTTTGTAGACGAGGGGGTCGCGTAGGCGGAAGTCGGGGCTAATGTCGATGACCCGGACGCCGGCGTCGAGAAAGCCGGGAACGAGCTCCATCGATAATCCGGCGGGGATCGCCACCAGCGCGAAGTCACACCGGGCTACGGCGGTTGGGTCGAGTTTTTCGAGCGGTAGTTCGATATGAGTTAGATGGGGATAGACGTCGCAGACGCGCTCGCCTACGTAGGTTTCGGTCGTCAAGTAGGACAGCCGAACCAGTGGGTGAGTATCGAGAAGCCGAATGAGTTCGATTCCACCGTAACCGGTGGCACCAATAATGGCAACGTCAACCATGGTTTGTCCTCAGGTTGTGGATTATACACTACCTGTAGTTGACCCGACAAGCAATGGCGCGTGCGAAGTCAGGGAAAGGCCGGTAGCAGGGCAAATAAAGGCGAGCCTCAGGGGTAGGCTGTTTTTTAGGATCGTCGAGCGCCGATGAAACGGGTCCAGTACATTTTGTCATAGAGAGCATCGACGCCGACGCAGCCGCGGCGCGAGGAGGCGTGGATGAAGCGGCCGTTGCCGATGTAGATCCCTGTGTGGTTGATGCGTCCGGATCTGCTGACGAAGTAGATTCGGTCGCCCGGCAGGAGGTTGTCGTAGCTCACGGGGGCGCCAATCTCGAATTGCCGGGCTGCGGTGCGAGGGAGGCGGATGCCTTTTGCGGCGAACGCGGTCTGAACCAGGAGGGAGCAGTCGATGTTGTGGGGAAGTTGCCCTCCGTAGCGATAGGGGGTGCCGAGATAGCGGAAAGCTTCTTGGACGATGTCGGGGCGGCCGCCCGCGAGCATGGCCTCGAGGTCTTCGGAAGATATGACGCGATCGGTGGCTGCAACAGACGTTTTTTCTATCCATCCAACGGAGCCGTCGATCATGACGACACCCCAGGAATCGCCCCGCTCGGCGTTGACGATCAATTGGGTGCCGATGTCGGGTTGGTAGAGTACGTCCGTAGCGCGGCTGGAATTCGGCTCGCTCGCGATTTGGGCCGATGGATTGGTGACGGTGACGTATCTCGGATCGATGACGTTGAGGGGCAATCGCTCGACGGGCTTCGCCTTCTGCGTAGGGCAGGGAAGGGGGATGGCCAGGGCTTGTCCTACTTCGGGCTCGGGTGTTGCGAGTTCGTTAAACTGTTGGATTCGTTCTGCGGGAACGCCGAAGCGGGCGGCGATGTTGGCGAGTGTATCGCCCTGACGGACTTGGTATATCTCGTACGAGAAGTCGGCGCCTTGCTCGACGAAGAGATCGAGCAGGGAGTCGGGCGCTGGTTCGGGGTAGGCCTCTGAATTGGGGGCGGATGCCCGGCACGGAGAGAGGCATAGTAAAAGCAACGCGCTGCTGGCTATGAGCAGCGCGCCCCACTGGTCCCATTTTGTGGCCGCAGCAGAGTGATATCCGTTCATCTCACCGACTTGCCCCGCACAACGTTATTCCATAGGCAGTGGGTAATAGTATGCGCTCAAACTGCTTCGCTCTTCTGCGCGAGTCGATTTTGGGCTAGCGCTTCTTGAATTGGAATCCGCGACGCGCCCGCTTTCGCCCGTATTTTTTCCGTTCCTTAACGCGTGGGTCTCGGGTGAGAAAGCCAGCCTTCCGAAGCGCCGGACGGAGCGATTCGTCCATCTGTACGAGCGCTCTGGCTATGCCGTGGCGAAGCGCGCCGGCCTGGCCGGCAATACCGCCCCCAAGGCATTGGGCGCGCACGTCGAGTTCGCTCAATCGCTCGACGACCCGAAGGGGGGAGCGAACGATTAGCTCCAGGGTGGGACGACGAACGTAGTCTTTGAGGGGATGGCCGTTGACTGTGATGCTGCCCTGGCCGGGAAGGAGCCAGACTTTGGCCGTGGCGTTTTTGCGGTGGCCGGTCGCGTAGTACTCTTCAGGCATTTGCAGTGCTACCTCCGTCGAGAGTCCTCTTATGGGCGGGTTCGTAAGGTGTGGGTTTCTGGGCGGTATGTGGATGCTCATGCCCAGGGTAGACTTTGAGTTTTCTCAGCATCGCTCGACCCAATGGGCCGTGCGGAAGCATTCCCTTTACGGCCTCCCGGAGAGCGCGCTCGGGTTTGCGTTTGAGCAGGGAGCCGTAGGTTTCGGATTTGAGACCGCCGGGGTAGCCGGAGTGGCGGTGGCGCATTGTTTTGTTTGCTTTGTCTCCGGTGAGCACGAGGTCTGCTGCATTGACGACGATGACGTGGTCTCCTGTATCGATGTGGGGGGTGAACTGCGGTTTATGTTTCCCCCGCAGGAGTGTCGCGATGTCGGCTGCAAGGCGTCCCAGCACCATGCCTCCGCCATCGATGAGCAGCCAGCGACGTTCTATTTCGCTTGGTTTTGCTGAGTAGGTCTTTGTGTTTTTTGTTCTCATGATTCGGTACACCGTCCTTGGTGCGTCAGGCCTCTATGCGCTGGCTGAGAGGTCTCCCTTTGGTATGATACCTCGACCAGCGAAAGCCCGCAAGCGGGAGCGGGCGTACACCTCGGCAGGCGCTCGCCGTTCCTGAGAGCATCCGCAGGCGCGGAGGGGGGCATCTGTCTTCGGCCTACCTGGAGCATTGCTCCAACGATGATGCGGACCATCTGGTAGAGAAAGCTGTCCGCCTCTGCGGTGATCTCGATCCGAGTGCCTTCCCTCTGGCAATCGAGGCGCATGAGCGTTCGTTCAGTTGTCATCGTTTCCGAGCCGCTCGCTTGAAAGGCCCGAAAATTATGTCGTCCGATAAGCGGTTCGACTGCCCGCTGCATGGCGGTCAGATTAAGCCGCTCCGGCACAATTAGGGCGAAGCGCCCGAGCAGCGGCGAGGGCGCAGGGCGTTCGATAAGTGTATACCGATAGGTCCTGCTGCTCGCGGACCGCCGAGCGTGAAATGTCTCTTTAACTTCTTCGCAACGCTGTACCTTGATATCTCTGGGCAGCGCCGCGTTGAGCGCTTTTACGATCTGCTTCATCTCGATTGGGCGGGTCGTGCGAAAGTTTACGACCTGCCCCGATGCGTGTACGCCGGCATCGGTTCGACCGGCGCCGGTGATTTTTATTTTCTCGCCGAGCAGAGCTGAAAAGCGCTCTTCGAGGACTCCTTGTACTGTTCGTAGTTGACGCTGGCGTTGGAAGCCGTGGAAGTCGGTCCCATCGTATTCTACAACCAGCTTCAGATTGCGCATGGTGGCGCTATTTAGCCGTTAGGTTTCGGGCGGTCTGTAGCCTAAGAGTTGGATTTTTACGAGTTCCGCACCGTCTCCGCGTCGATGACCGATTCGCACGATGCGGGAGTAGCCGCCCGGCCGATCTTGGTATTGGGGGGCAACGTGCTCGAAGAGGTGTTTGATGGAATTTTCTACGGAGGCCGGATTTCCGCCGGCGAGGGCTGCCTTGGAGCTTTCGCCGGTACCGGGGGCCTCGCGATGAGAACCTTCTCTCATGCGAATGAGACCGGTGCGCGGCATAAGCGTTCGACGCGCCAATCTGCGATGGTGCACTGAGTCTTTCTTTGCTATGGTGATGAGCTTCTCGGCCACGCTTTTGGCTTCTTTGGCGCGGGCGGTGGTTGTCTCGACGCTGCCGTGCCAGAGCAGCGATGTCACTAGGTTTTGTAGGAGCGCCAGTCTTTGGTCGGTTGGCCGTCCGAGTTTGCGCCCCGATTTTCGATGTCTCACGGCTCGCTGCTCCTCCTAATCGTACTCGCCGCTGTCTTCCTCGACGCTGGCGTCTTCGTCTGCTTCGGAGGCCAGGCCGAGGTCCATGCTCGCCAATTTGTCTTTAACTTCAACGAGCGATTTCCGGCCGAAGTTGCGGATGGCCATGAGATCGCTCTCGGTGCGTTGGACGAGTTCTCCCACTGTGGATATGCCCTCTCGACGAAGGCAGTTGGAGGTCCGCACTGAGAAGTCGAGGTCTTCGATTCTGGTCTGGAGTTGACGGGATGTCGCGGATTCAACCTCCGGGACACCGGCAAGCTCTTCTTCCTGCTGTTGGAAGTCGAAGAACAGGATGAGATAGCGGTCTAGGATTTTGGCTGCGTCGCTAATGGCGTCGGCCGGGTCGATGGTTCCGTTGGTCGAGACTTCAAAGATAAGGCGATCGAAGTCGGTCATATGGCCGACTCGAGTGGGTTCAATACGGAATCCAACTTTCCGGACGGGGGTGTAGATGGAGTCTATAGGGATGGCGCCGATGGGTCGTCGGGAGGTGTCGTGTTCTTCGGCGGCGATATAGCCGCGACCTCGCTCGACTTCCATCTGGGCGCTTAGAACGGCGTCAGCGGTGGCGAGGGTGGCGATGTGAAGGTCTTTGTTGACGATTTCGACGTCGCTCGGTGTTTCGACATCCGCTCCTAGAATCTCGCCGGGTCCACTGCGGTCGATACGAAGGATGCGCGGTCCTTCGGCGGGCGGCTGTGCTATTTCGGGCCCTTCGGGGGATTCGAGTATTTTGATGCCGAGTTCTTTGAGGTTCAGCAGTATCTCGGTCGTGTCTTCCACAACTCCAGGAACGGTTGAGAATTCGTGGAGAACGCCCTCGATGGTGACGAAGGTGATCGCCGCTCCCGGTATCGAGGAAAGTAGCACGCGCCGCAGGGCGTTGCCCAGGGTCGTGCCGTAGCCTCGCTCAAGCGGTTCGATGACGAACTGCCCGTAGCAGGGATCGCTGCCGTTGTCGAGGCGCTCTATTCGAGGTGTGAGTGTATCTATGATCATGGGATCACTCTCCTGCGGCTGCAGCGTCGAGCTTATCGAGAGTAGAACTCGACGATCAGCTCCTCCTGGATCTGAGTGTCGATTTCATCTCGTTTTGGCTCGGAGATGACGGTGCCTTGCATGGCGTCGCCTTCAACTTGAAGCCATGTCGGGAGGCGGCGTCCGCCTGCGCTGCCGGCGGCAGCGACGATGGGGGCCAGGCCGCGGCTGGACTCGCGAACTGCGATGGTGTCGCCGGGGCGCACTTGGAATGAAGGGATGCTCACCGGCCGGCCGTTGACGGTATAGTGGCCGTGGTTGACGAGTTCCCGCGCTTGCGCGCGCGAGCTGGCCATGCCGAGCCGCCATACGACGTTGTCCAGGCGCATTTCCAGCAGTTGTAGGAGCGCTTCGCCGGTGACTCCTTTGCGCCGCGTGGCCTGGGCGAAGTAGCGCCTGAACTGGCGCTCCAGGATGCCGTAGATGCGCCGGAGCTTCTGTTTTTCGCGTAGCTGAATGCCGTAGTCCGAGATGCGCCGGCGAGTCCGCCGCTGAGCTTGCTCTCCCGGGGGATAGGCGCGCTTTTCGATGGCGCACTTTGCGGAGAAGCAACGGTCCCCTTTCAGGTAGAGCCGCACGCCTTCTCTGCGGCATAGCCTGCATACTGGGCCGCGGTATCTAGCCATGTTGTCTCTCTACTTTCCCTTCCTGTACTTTCGATATGAGATTATTGAGGAATATCGTTAAATTGTCAGATGCGTCGGCGTCTGGGGGGACGGCATCCGTTGTGTGGAATGGGGGTAATGTCTCGGATGCTGCTCACCTCGAGGCCGGCGCTCTGGAGGGATCGAATAGCAGTTTCTCTGCCGCTGCCGGGTCCTTTGACGTATACGTCGACTCGTCGCATGCCGTATTCGAGGGCCTTCTTTGCCACCGACTCTGCCGCGAGTCGGGCAGCGAAGGGAGTGCCTTTTTTTGTTCCTTTGAAGCCAACTGAGCCGGAGCTGGCCCAGGCGAGGGTTGCGCCTTCGGTGTCTGTGATCGTGACGATGGTGTTGTTGAAGGTCGATTGGACGTAGGCGCGGCCGGTGCTTACCTGGCGTCGTTCTCTTCGTTTCGGTCGTGAACTTTGTCGAGCCATTCGGATTCTTTCCTCCGGTGCCTTGTGCGCTACCGCTTACGGCGGACGCCGACGGTTCGCTTCGGGCCTTTACGCGAGCGGGCGTTGGTTCGGGTGCGCTGGCCGCGAACGGGAAGTCCACGGCGATGGCGAATGCCTCGATAGCACCCTATATCGATGAGGCGCTGGATGTTGGCCGTGACGGTCCGCCGCAGGTCTCCTTCGACGCGAAGGCTCCGCTCGATGTATTCTCGCAGTCTTGTTATTTCGTCTTCGGTCATATCCCGAACGCGCGTGTCCGGGCTGACTCCCGTCTTTTCAAGGATATCGGTACTGACAGAGTGGCCTATGCCGTAGATATAGGTCAGGGCCACTGCCAGACGTTTGTCACGAGGTAGATCGATTCCAGCTATCCGCGCCATTCAATTCTCTCCCTTGCTCGTGCGTCTTAACCCTGCACTTGTTTGTGCTTGGGCTTTTCGCAGATCACGCGCACTTTGCCGTGCCGCCGGATGATCTTGCAGCGGTCGCACATTTTCTTGACTGATGATCTTACTTTCACGATTGCCCTCCAGCTTGCACCCGGGCGGCTTGATCGCCGATTGATTCCGCCGCCCGGCCTGCGACCGTGCGCTGTGTCAGTATTTCGCATCCGTCCGCTACGACTGCGATGGTGTGCTCGAAATGAGCGGACAGCGATCCGTCTCCAGTCCTGTAGGTCCAGCCGTCGTCGTCCTGAATGACTCGCCAGTCGCCCTGGTTAACCATGGGCTCGATCGCAAGGGTCATACCTGGTTTTAGTTCCGGCGATTCTTTCTGCCGCGAGTCTATGAAGTTCGGTATGTGCGGCGGCTCGTGCATATCGCGCCCTACGCCGTGACCGACGAGTTTGCGAACAACGTAGTATCCGTGTTTTTCGGCGTGGCTTTGAACGGCAGCCGATATGTCCGCTATTCGGTTACCTGGACGAGCTTGTCGAATTCCTTGTTGCAGCGCCTCACGGGTGGTGTCGATGAGGTCTTGGGCGTCTTTTGTGATGCGCCCGACCCCGACTGTGGTTGCGGCGTCGGCGATGAGTCCATCAACGGTGGCGCCTACGTCGAAGGAGACGATATCTCCTTCTTTGAGCACGGCGTCTCCGGGTATTCCGTGGACCACTTCGTCGTTGATCGAGGCGCAGATGTTCGCTGGATATCCGTAGAGCCCATAGAAACTCGGAATGGCTCCAAATCCCCGAATGACGGCCTCGGCCAGCTGATCGAGCTCGCCGGTGGTGACTCCGGGACGGGCTGCTTCGCTCAGTCGATGGAGGGTGAGCGCGACGATCTGTCCGGCCTTGCGCATGAGGGCCAGCTCTTCTTCAGTTTTCAATATGATGCGTCGATCTCGACGCGACTGATTCTTTGGATTCATCGGCTCGCGGACTCCTCGACCGAGGCTCGTGTGCCGGCGACGATCCGCTCGATCTCGGTCATCACGTTGTCCACGCCGATGGTGCCGTCGATTTTGTTCAGCAATCCTCTCTCTTGGTACCAGTCGAGAAGTGGTTGGGTCTGTTCGTCGTAGACTTCGAGACGTTTTCTGATAACGTCCGGCTTCTCGTCATCCCGCTGGATGAGTTCGGTGTTGCATGCGTCGCAGATGCCCTCTTGTTTTGGCGGCATTGTGTCGATGTGGTAGACCGCGTTGCAACTGGGGCAGGTCCGACGTCCGGTCAGCCGGCGGAGAATTTCGCGTTCGGGCACTTCCAGATAGATGACGGCGTCGAGCTCTCGGCCGAGGCTCTGGAGCCGCTGGGCGAGGGCTTCGGCCTGGGCTACTGTGCGCGGAAAGCCGTCGAGGACGTAACCCTGCTGCGCGTCAGATTCGGCGAGTCTTCGCTCCATCATATCAAGGATTAGGTCGTCGGGGACGAGTTCGCCCCGATTCATATACGGTTTTGCGCGCTCGCCCAGTTCGGTGGCGTCGCGCACGTTGGCGCGCAGGAGGTCACCTGAGGCGATGTGGGGGATGCCCGACCGCTTCTGTAGGGTGCTGGCTTGTGTTCCTTTTCCTGATCCAGGGGGGCCGAGCAGCACGATTCGAATCATTTGATGAATCCTTCGTACTGGCGCATGACGAGATGCCCCTCGATTTGTTGCATCGTGTCCAGTGCGACTCCGACGAGGATGAGGAGCGATGTGCCACCGACGACTGTGAAGCTGCTCACACCGGTGATGGTCGGCACGTAATATGAGAGCAAGGCGATAATACCGAGGAAGAGTGCGCCGGCGAGTGTGATGCGGCTCAGCACGCGGTCGAGATGGCGCTCTGTGGGCCGTCCGGGTCGAATGCCGGGTATGAAGCTTCCGTACTTTTTCAGGTTGTCTGCAACGTCCGCGACGTTGAAGGTGACGGCTGTGTAGAAGTATGTGAAGAAGATTACGGTGAGGAAGTAGATTGCCGATGCAACCCAATTCTGCCCCGGGCTGAAGAACTCGGCCGCCTTTCGCATGAGGTCACCCGCAGTGCCAGATAGTTGGCCTCCGAATTGGGCGATCTGGGCGGGAAGCAACACGACGGCGATGGCGAAAATGATCGGGATGACGCCGGCGGTGTTGACTCTTATGGGAAGATAGCTGCTGCCTCCGCTGTAGACTCTCGTGCCGACGACCCGCTTGGCGGATTGTATGCTGATCCGCCGCTCCCCTTTGGTAATGTAGATGATTCCGGCAATGGTGGCGACCCAGATGATGAAGAGACCGAAGATGTTGGTCCATGCTAGGACTTGGCTCTGCCAGAGCTTGTAGGTTTGCATAACGTCGATGGGCATCCGCGCGACGATGCCCGCGAAGATGATGAGGGAAACTCCGTTTCCAATTCCTTTGTCGGTGATTTGTTCGCCCATCCACATGAGAAGACAGGTGCCAGCCGTCAGGGTGAGGATGATCGGGATGAGGCCGAGGCCGCTGACTTCCAGGATGCCTTGGCTGACGAGGTAGCTGCAGGTCATGCTTCCCTGGAAGATGGCGAGGCCGATTGTGAGCCAGCGGGTCCATTGCGATATCTTCTTGCGTCCGCTCTCACCTTCTTTGGCAACCTCGGCTATTCGAGGGATGGCGATGCCGAGAAGCTGAAAGATGATGGAGGCGTTGATGTAGGGCATGATGCCCATGGCCAGGATGGAGAATTTTCGGAACGCGCCGCCGGCGAAGACGTCGAAGAGGCCGAAGAGTGCGCCTTCTTCGACTAGTTTCGCCATTTGTTCCCGATCTACGTTGGGCACGGGGATATGAAGCCCGACTACGTAGAGGGCGAACATGCCGAATACGAATATGATGCGCCGGCGAAGGTCCGGCAGCTTCATGGCGGCGACAATTGGAGCGAGCGCGTTCCCTACCACGTCAGATAACCTCCGCTGTGCCCCCGGCGGCCTCGATCTTGGCTCGTGCGGCCGCACTGAAGTGGTGCGCTCGGACGGTGAGCGCTTTGCTGAGTTCGCCTTCTCCAAGGACTCGCAGGCCGTCCTCGGGTTTGCGGATGATGCGGCGCTCGAGCAGCACTTCTGGGGTGATTTCGGCACCCGGGTCGAAGTGATCCTGGAGCGCTCCGACATTTACGATGGCGTAGGTGCGACGGAAGATGCCGATGTTACGCGAGGCCTTGCTCAGGCCGCGCCGTTTGCGCAGGCGTCGGTAGAGGGGTGTCTGGCCACCCTCGAATCCGGGGCGCACGTTGGTGCGCGCTTTTTGGCCCTTCATGCCGCGGCCGGATGTCTTCCCAAGGCCGGAACCCATGCCGCGGCCGACTCGCTTTTTGCTTTTCTTCGCCCCTGGAGCGGGGCGCAACTCACCAATATGCATCACAGTCCTCGCTAGTCGCCCTTGTCTTCGATCTCTTCGACCGAGACGAGATGGGTGACGCGGTTTATCATGCCTCTGATCGCAGGATTGTCAGGCCGCACGACGGTTTGGTTTATTTTTCGCAACCCGAGGGAGAGGACGGTATCTTTCTGTCTCTGAGCATATCCGATAACACTGCGCTCGAGGGTGATCCGCAGTTGGCTCATGCCTCTTCCTCCTCCCCTTCGTCGTCCATCTCCTGAACGGGAGTGGGAAGGTCGACGAGATGATATGGCTCTGCTATCTCTTCAGGCTTGCGCCCGCGAGCGGCGGCGACTTCGCGTGCCGTACGTAGGCTGTTGAGTCCTTCGATGGCGGCTCTGGCGATGTTAATAGGGTTGTTTGACCCCAGGGATTTCGAGAGTATATCTTTGATGCCCGCGGCTTCGACGACGGCGCGGACGGCTCCGCCGGCGATGACGCCGGTTCCGGGCGATGCCGGCTTGAGCAAGACTTGAGCTGCACCGTACCGGGCAACGACGGGATGAGGGATCGTGCTGCCGAGGAGGGCGACTTGGATCAGGTTCTTGCGGGCGTCTTCTCCAGCTTTTCGAATTGCGATGGGAACTTCGGCTGATTTGCCCAGGCCTACGCCAACTGAACCTTGTCCGTCGCCGACGACGACGAGGGCATTCCAACGCAACGTTCGGCCTCCCTTGTGCACTTTTTGGACGCGATTGAGGGAGACGAGCTTCTCTTCGAAGCCAAGCTCGCTGCTTTCGTTTCTTCTCGACGTATTCGAGAACGCACTCATTTCTCGGTTCTCCTCAGAACTCCAGCCCTGCTTCACGAGCTCCTTCGGCGACTGCCTGGATGCGCCCGTGGTAGAGGTAGCCGCCTCGGTCGAAGACGACTCGGGTGATACCAGCCGCTTTTGCGCGCTCGCCTAGGATTTTGCCGACTTCCTTTGCCGTCGTTTTGTTGGCTTGGGAATTCCCCTTCGCTTTGAGGTCGGGATCGAGCGAGCTCGCCGCGACAAGGGTGCGGCCTTCTTCATCGTCGATGATTTGTGTGTAGATGCGGCGCAGGCTGCGAAAGACGCAGAGTCGCGGGCGGTCTGCGGTGCCGTGGACGCGTTTGCGCACACGCCGGTGTCGTCGATCTCTTCGTGTCAATTTATGATATGTTCTGTTCACGTTCGGCTCCCTAGACGCTCTAAACCGCGGTCGCCTGTGCCGCTTTGCCGGCTTTGCGACGAACCTGCTCGCCCTGATAGCGGAAGCCTTTGCCTTTGTAGGGCTCCGGCTTCTTGGCGGCCCTGATGATGGCAGCAGTTTGCCCCAGTAATTCCTTGTCGATCCCCCGCAGTGTCAGGCGGGCCGAGAGATATCGATTCTCTCCGGTCGGCACGAAAGTTTCGGTTTCGGCTGTGATGCCGCTCGGCAGGTCGAACACGATGGGATGGGAGAAGCCGAGCTGCAGGTTGAGACGTTGTTCCTGCTGCTGGATTCTGAATCCAACACCATAGAGTTCGAGTATTTTTGTGAAGCCTTCGCTGACGCCGATTACCATGTTGGAAACGAGGCTCCGGGTGAGTCCGTGAAGCGACCGGTGCTGTTTGCTTTCGGAAGGACGACTGACGATAATGACTCCGTCTTCTATGGAGATCCCAATATCTTCGTGTAGGTCGCGCTCGAGTTCGCCTTTGGGACCTTTCACCAAGATGCGATGGCCTGCGAGCTCTGCTTGGACGCCGCTCGGGATCGTTATTGGCGCTTTTCCGATACGAGACATCGTGCTTCTCCTACCAGACGTAACAAAGAACTTCGCCGCCGACCTTGCGTCGGCGGGCGTCTCTGTCGGTGAGTACTCCGCGGGAGGTCGAGAGAACGGCAACGCCGAGTCCACCGAGGACGCGCGGAATATTGCCGGAGTCGACATAGACGCGCAGGCCAGGCCGGCTAATCCGTTTGAGTCCGGTGATAATAGGTTTGCCGTTTTCTCCGTAGCGTAGGTAGACGCGAATCTGACCTTGGCGTTTGTCGTCGACGAGATCGTACTTCTGGATGTAGCCCTGTGCCTTGAGCACCTTGGCGATCTCCAGCTTGAGCTTGGAGGCGGGAACGAGCGTATGTTCCTGGCGCACGAGGGCTGCGTTCCGGATTCTTGTCAGCATATCAGCAATAGGATCGGTTACCACCATTGATTTACCTACCAGCTCGACTTAGTGACGCCGGGGAGAAGACCGCGATGGGCCAGTTCCCGGAAGCAGATGCGGCACATGCCGAAACGCCTGATATAGGCTCGCGGCCGGCCGCAGATCCGACATCGGTTGTAGCGGCGAGCCTTGAACTTCGGCTTTCTTTGAGACTTTACGATTAGTGCTTTTCTAGCCAACCTCGAAACCTCCCGTTCGGCCGCCTCAGGTCTCGCGCAGCGGAAATCCCATTTCCCGCAGGAGCGCGAGACATTCTTCGTCGGTCTCCGCCGTAGTTACGATTGTAATATTCATGCCCTGGACGCGGCTCACTTTGTCGATATCGATTTCGGGGAATACGGTCTGTTCGGTCAGACCCAGAGTGTAATTGCCTCGGCCGTCAACGGCATCGGGCGAAAGCCCGCGGAAGTCGCGAATGCGCGGCAGGGCGATGCTGATAAGCCGGTCGAGGAATTCGTACATCCGGTTTCGACGCAGTGTGACGACGCAACCGACGGGGTTGTGCTCGCGCACTCGAAACTGCGCGATCGACCGGCGTGATCTTCTGATGTTAGGCCGCTGACCCGCAATGACGGCGAGGTCTTCGACGGCGGCGTCTAGCGCTTTCGGCTCCTGTGTTGCGGCGCCGACTCCCATGCTGATAACGATCTTGGAGAGTTTCGGGCATTCCATGACGTTGTTGTAACCGAAGGCGCTCATCAACGAAGGAACTATCTCCTTCAGATACCGTTCTTTAAGTCGCGGCTGGGGCGGCGCCTCGGTTGTCGCCTCTGTTCCGCTAGCCTGCTTTTTCTGATCTTGAACCGACATCGTGTGTCCTTTTACCTCAAGCGATCTACCGACTCGCCGCAACGCCGGCAGATGCGTACGCTCTTTTCTTCGATCTCGCCGCTTCGTACACGCGTGGGACGATCGCAGTTCGGACATATGAGCATTACGTTTGCAATCGAGATCGGGGCCGGCTGTTGAATACGCCCTGCTTGGAGCTGAGCGGTCTTGCTTGCGCGACCGCGAGGGCGTGCATGCTTGGTGGCCATGTTGATGCCTTCAACGACCACTCGCTCGCGATCCGGAAGGATGCGAAGCACGCGTCCCCGCCGCCCTTGTCTCCGGTTGGCTTCTCGCTTCTGTTCTTCGGGCGTGAAGCGCTCGACTTCTTCGGGCGTAAGCTTGGTTTGGCGATCTTTTCCCGTCCGGACGAAAACTTCGTCTCCGGCTTTGATATGCACTTTTCGTCTCACTTCAGATCACCTCCGGTGCGAGCGAGACAATGCGCATGAATTCTTTTTCGCGCAGCTCTCGGGCGATCGGGCCGAATACGCGCGTGCCCCGCGGGTTGCGTACGTCGCTGATGAGCACGCAGGCATTTTCATCGAATCGAATGATCGAGCCATCGGCTCGTCTGATCGGTTGTTTTTGGCGGACGACGACTGCACGAGACATCGTCCCTTTTTGAATGGGAGCTCCGGGGGTGACCTGCTTTACAGACACTACGATCACGTCGCCGACCGAGGCATACCTGCGGCTGGAGCCGCCCAGAACGCGGATGCATTCGGCCACCCGGGCGCCGGAGTTATCAGCAACTTTTAAGCGTGTGCGCAGTCCTATCATGGTCGTTTCGTCCACACGATGGTTAAGATTCCTGTTCTTTGTCCGCCTTTGAGGCTTGCACGATGGCAGGTTCGAGGTGGGGCGGAACTTCTTGGTAATGGGAGAACTGCATGCTATAGGCACCGCGACCGCCCGTGATAGAGCGTAGTTCGGAGCCGAAGTTCGCCATTTCGGCGAGCGGTACGGTGGCCCGCACGACTTGCGAGTTCCCTCTGGGCTCCATTCCGAGAATACTGGCCCGCTTGCTGTTGAGGGCCCCTATCGCATCTCCCATCTGGTCGCTGGGCACGGTGACGTCGACTTCGACGATTGGCTCTAGCAATTGCACGCCCGCTTCCTCGGATGCTTTCCGAAGGGCGATGGAGCCGGCGATTTTGAACGCCATATCCGAGGAGTCGACAGGGTGGCTGGAGCCGTCGTCGAGGGTGGCCCGCAGGTCGGTCAATGGATAGCCGGCGACGACGCCTTTGCCCATCGCTTCGCGGATGCCTTTCTCCACGGCGGGGATGAAGTTTCGCGGTACGGAACCGCCCTTGACTGCATCCACAAATTCGAAGCCTTCACCTCTTGGTAGCGGTTCGACTTGTATCCAGACGTCGCCGAATTGGCCGCGGCCGCCGGTCTGGCGCTTGAACCGTCCCTGGACTCGGGCGCTTCCGCGGATGGTTTCTCTGTAGGGGATCTTCGGGGCTCCGGTTTGAACTTCGATGCCGAATTTCCGCTGGAGCCGGGAAACGACGACTTCGATATGGAGGTCGCCGAGACCGGAGAGGATGCTTTCGTTCGTTTCGGGATTCATGGCGAACTGGATGGTCGGATCCTCTTCGGAGAGGCGTGCCAGGGCGCTTCCTATTTTGTCTTCGTCGGCTCGGGATTTGGCCGAGATTGCTTGGGCGAAGACCGGTGTCGGGAAGTCGATGCCGGCAAGTGCGATGGGCTTGCCCTCGTCGCACAGTGTGTCTCCGGTTACTGTCGAGTGGAGCTTGGCGACCAGTGCGATGTCGCCTGCGGAGACGGCTGAAACAGCCTCTTGTTTCTTGCCGACCGGGCAGAGAACCGGTCCAACTCGCTCTTTGTTTTGTTGGGTTGCGTTGTACACTTGGCTATCGGAATGGAATGTCCCGGAGTAAACACGGAAGTAAGTCAGTCTTCCCGCGTATGGATCGGCAGTCGTTTTGAAGACGAAGGCGGTCAAGGGACCGTCGGCATCTGGAATTCGTTTCTCTTCTTCGCCAGTCTTGGGATTCGTCCCGGAAGCTTCGCCCATTTCGTTCGGTGCGGGAAGGTTTGCTACGAGGGTATCGAGCAGGGCGTGGACGCCTATGGGTTTCGTTCCTGAGAGCGCCAGGGTCGGCACGACTTTGCCCGCGATGGTCGCAGCTCTCAAGCCTTTGACGATTTCTTGGGGGGAGAGGGTCTCCTCTTCGAGGTATTTTTCCATGAGGTCATCGTCGGCTTCGGCGGCCGCTTCGATGAGTTTTTCTCGGTATTCTTGTACGGCCTGTGTCATTTCGTCGGGAATGGATGTCTGAGTTTCTTTGGCGCCGGAGCTCGTGTAGGCGACTCCCTTCACGAGGTCGATGACTCCAGTCATATTTGCGGCGCTGCTGATCGGGATGCTCAAGGCGACGGCGTTCAGGTGGAGGTTGTCGCGGACTTCGCTGAGGGTACGGGCAAAATCCGTATGCTCTCGATCGAGCTTGGTAATCGCCACCATGCGAGCAATACCGGCCTGTGCCGCCTCGTCGGAGTAGCGTTCGGTCTGCACTTCAACGCCTGCCGTCGCGTCTACGACAATAATGGCCGCATCGGCGACGCGCAGGGCCCCCGCCACCTCGCCGCTGAAGTCGGCGTAGCCCGGGGTATCGATGAGGTTGACTTTGGAGCCGCCCCATTCGAATGGTAAAATGGCGAGCGATATCGATGTTTTTCGAGAGATCTCTTCGGGGTCTGCGTCGGAGACGGTGGTGCCGTCATCCACGGAGCCCAGCCGATCGGTGATGCCGGCTGCGAAAAGCATAGCCTCACCGATTGAGGTCTTGCCGGATTGACCGTGGCCGATGAGCGCCAGGTTCCGCAAGAGATCTGTCTTGTAGACTCTCATACCTTCAGAAGCCTCCCGCCAGGTTTGGAATCGCCCGGCGCTACTTCGCTTTCTCGACGACGGTGGTGACGCGCCAGCGCTTGGTCTTGCTCAGCGGTCGGGTTTCCATGATCTGGACCCGGTCGCCGACTCGACATTCGTTCTGGGCGTCGTGAGCCTTGCAACGGGACCTGCGCCGTATGACCCGCTTGTAACGCGGATGGCGGACGAGGCGATTGACCTCGACGACTACGGTTTTGTCCATCAGGTCGCTGATGACTACGCCTTCTCGTGTTTTTCGATGTGCTCTTTGGGACATAGTGCGCGTACTCTCGCCTTCCGATCTATGCAACTTCCTGTAGTCCGCGTTCGGATAAGATGGTCAGTATTCGAGCAATGTTCTTGCGTACTTCGCGAATGCGCCGCGTGTTCTCAAGCTGCTGGGTAGCAGATTGGAATCTTAGGTTAAAGAGCTCCTGACGGTCTTTTTCGATTTGCTCTTGGAGCTCTGCTGTTGTCATTTCTCTAAGCGCCGCTGGCTTCACCGGTTGCACTCCTTACGTCGTCTCGCATGACGAAGCGCGTGGGTATGGGAAGTTTGTGAGCCGCCTTTCGAAGGGCTTCACGGGCGAGTTCTTCGGGTACGCCACCCATCTCGAATAGCACGCGCCCTCGTTTGATTACGGCCACCCAAAACTCCGGGGAACCTTTGCCGCTTCCCATACGCGTTTCGGCAGGCTTGGCGGTAACGGGCTTGTCGGGAAAGATGCGTATCCATACTTTTCCTGCCCGCCTGATGTACCGAGTCATAGCCACGCGGGCAGCCTCGATCTGTCTGCTGGTCATCCAGCAGTTGCCGAGTGCGACGAGGCCGTATTCTCCGGAAATGAGGGTGTTGCCGCGGTTGGCTTTACCCTTCCGTCGGCCCCTCTGTTGTTTCCGGTACTTGACCTTGGACGGCATCAGCATTTTCTTTTTGCTCCTGTGCGGCTGTGTCGATGGCTTGCTCGGTTAAATCTTCTGCAGGGACGGCGGGGGCGGCGGCATCTACGGTCTGCGAGTCGGTGGCGGCCTCTGTGCTCTGTTCTTCAGGTCGCTCTGTCTCGGTCTCTGCCCCGGGCCTGCGGCCGACGCGTCGCCACCCTCTGCGAGGCTTCTCTGCCGCGGCCGGACGTTCTACTGTGGGCTCGGGGGCGGCGGCAGCCTCCGGGAGGATGTCCCCCCGGTATATCCAAACCTTGACGCCTATGTTGCCGGAGGCGGTGGAGGCTTCGGTGAAGCCGTAGTCGATGTCTGCACGAAGGGTATGGAGCGGAATCTTTCCGTCGCGGTCGGAATAGACGCGCGACATCTCGGCTCCACCAAGTCGGCCCGCTATGAGTACGCGAATTCCCTGGGCGCCCATCTTCATGGACCGCTGGACGGCCTGCCTGACGGCCCTCTTGAAGGCGATGCGTCGCTCGATCTGCCCGGCGATGTTTTCGGCTACCAGGTGGGCATCGAGCTCCGGCTGGCGTACTTCCTGGACGTTGATATGGACTTTTTGTTTGACGACGCTCTCGATATCGGCGCGAATATCATCTACGCCTCGCCCTCCACGGCCGATGATGATACCCGGCTTCGCTGTGTGCAAGGTGAGCTTCATCATGTTGGGCGCGCGTTCGATTTCGATGCGGCTGATACCGGCATCGCGATTCTTGAAACGCCCCGCTCCTCGACCGCCACCGCGGCCGCCACGGTCGCCGACGAATCGCTTGCGCAGTAGCGCGCGCACTTTTGCGTCCTCAAGCACCCATTCGCGGTAGGTCGGCTTGCCGGCATACCATCGGCTCTCCCAGTCTCGGACGATGCCGAGCCTGAATCCGATTGGATGTACTTTTTGTCCCATCAGCTTCTCCTCCGCCTCACGGCTCTTCGTCGCTGAGGACGATGCTTATGTGGCTGATTCGCTTGCGGATCATTCCGATGCGCCCACCGGAGGCGAACCGCCACCTCTTTAGGGTGGGGCCGGCGTCGGCGGTGGCTTCGGAAACCCAAAGCTCTTCCGGCTCCATCCCATGGTTGTTTTCCGCGTTCGCCGCGGCCGAATCGATCACGCGGCGTACGGCGCGGGCGGCGCTGTGAGGCACGAGGGCCAATGTGGCCTGCGCCTCTTTCAGCGGCAATCCTTTGACCAGCCTCAAGGTGCGCCGCACTTTCTGCGGCGACATGCGTATGTACCGAGCAGTTGCTCTCGCTTCCATTGCTACGTTGCTCCGGCCCGCGGCTTTACCTCAGTGCCGTCGAGCGCTCCGTATGATGGCCGTGTCCTCGGAAGTGCCGCGTAGGGGCAAACTCACCAAGTTTGTGGCCAACCATGTTCTCTGTGATATAGACGGGTACGTGTTTTCGTCCATCGTGAATGGCAATCGTGTGGCCGATCATCTCCGGGGTGATCGTCGATGCGCGCGACCACGATTTGATTATGCGCTTTTCGTTGGAGGCGTTCATACGAGCCACTTTCTTGGTGAGGCTCGGATGAACGTATGGTCCTTTTTTTAGGGAACGTGCCATCGGGTTCTCCCCTTATCCGCTGCGCCTGCGTCTGACGATGAATTTGTCGCTCGACTTGCTCATCCGCGTCTTTCTGCCAAGGGTCGGTTTTCCGGTCGGTGTGACCGGGCTCTTCCGGCCGATCGGGCTCTTGCCCTCGCCACCGCCGTGTGGATGATCTCGAGGGCTCATGACGACGCCGCGGACGTGCGGACGCTTGCCAATCCAACGTTTTCGACCGGCTTTGCCGCAGGTTATGTTGCTGTGGTCGGGGTTGCTGACCATACCAAGGGTGGCGCGGCATCCAACGTAGACGAGGCGCATCTCCCCAGACGGAAGCCGCAATGTCGCGAATTTGCCTTCTTTCGCGAGCAATTGCGCCCCGCTGCCCGCGCTTCGACAGAGCTGCCCCCCACATCCCGGCTTGAGTTCGATGTTGTGGATGACGCTCCCGACCGGGATCGAGGAGAGCGGGAAGGCGCAACCGGCGCGCAGTTCGAGGGTTTCTCCGCTGCGAGATCGGGCTCCAATAGTGCTGCCGGACATGATGACGGCGCCTTCGCGTAGACCGGCCGGCGCGATAATGTAGCGCTTTTCACCGTCGGCATAATGTATAAGGGCGATATGCGCGGATCGATTGGGATCATATTCGAGGGCCGCGACTTTCCCCGGAATCATGTCCTTGTCTCGCTTGAAGTCGATGACCCGGTACCGACGCTTGTGGCCGCCACCGCGAAATCTGACGCTGACGTGTCCTTTGTTGTCCCGCGCGCCGCTCCGTTTGAGACCCTTTACGAGCCCCTTTTCGGGTGGCTTGGCGGACAACTCCGAACGCTCCACCGAGGTCATAAACCGGCGGACCGGGGTCGTTGGTTTGTATTTTTTGGTCGGCACGACTGACTCCTTAAAACCTTCCTGCGCTTAGAGCCCTTCGAAGGCCGGTATGGTTCCTGCACCCAGGGTGACGATCGCTTTTTTCCAGACGGAAGTTCTGCCTTCAGTGCGGCCGGCTCTTCGCCGACCATATCCACCAAGGCGCCGGCGCTTGCCGCCTATGCGCATTGTATTCACTTTGTCAACCCGCGTCTCAGGGAAGAGGGCTTCGACGGCTTGACGAATTTCGACTTTGTTGGCGTCCGGTGCGACCTCGAAGGCGTACTTTCTCTGCGCCGCAAGCGCGACGCTCTTTTCGGTCAGCAACGGCCGAATTATAATCTGCCGTGGATCCCTCATGACAGCCTTGCCTCCAGGGCGGGGATTGCGCCCTTCGTCATCACGATCGTGCGGGCGTCGAGCACGTCGAGGGCGTTCGTATCCGCGGCGGGTCTGATCGTGAGGCCGGGTATGTTCCGACCGCAGCGCCATACGACCTCATCGCTCTCGGCGGTAACGAGGAGCGATCGGCCGCCGATCTCGAGTGCGTCTAGAACTGCCTTGAGCGCTCGCGTCTTCGCTTCGGGTAGTTCGAGCGCATCGAGGATGAGCAGTGCCCCGGACTGCGCCTGGGCGCTGAGCGCCGAGCGTAGGCCTTCGAGCTTGGCTCTCCTACCCAGATGATGGGTGAACGAGCGCGGTCGTGGACCCATGGCAACACCTCCACCGATTCGGTGGGGCGGCCGGCGGTCTCCGACTCGAGCCCGGCCGGTTCCTTTCTGCCGATAGAGTTTGCGGGTGCTTCCCGCAACCTCGGAGCGCGTCTTGGTATTTGCAGTTCCTTGTCGACGTGCAGCGAGGCCGGCAAGGACGACTTCGTGGAGCAACGCTCGGTTTGGCTGTACGCCGAAAATTCGCTCCGGGAGTTCCAATTCTCCCACTTGTGTCCCCTGGCTATCGTAAACTGGAACGGTGACGCTCGGCATGGCTACTCACCTTCTCCTGCCGCGGCGTACTGCGTCGACCCTGCAGGTTGAGATACGGTTACGAGTTGGCCGCTGGGCCCGGGAACGGAGCCTTCGACGAGGATCAGGTTTCTGTCGACGTCTACCATGTGGATGCGAAGCCGACGTACGGTCGAGCGTACGCTACCCATATGCCCCGGTTTTCTGGTGCCCTTGAAGACTCTGGCAGCGTCTGTGGCGCCGCCCGATGCCGGCCGACGATGGGACATGGAGCCGTGAGCGGCGGGACCACCGCGAAAGCCGTAGCGCTTTTGCACGCCGGCGAATCCTTTCCCTTTGCTCGTGCCGCTGACATCGACTCGCTCGCCAACCTGGAAGATATCGACGGTGACTTGATCGCCTATGTTGTAGGCGTCGCAGTCTGCCAATCGAAAATCTTTGAGATGGCGACAGGGCGAGATATCTTTCTTGGCGTCCTCGCTTGCGCGTCGGAAGTGTCCGGTGAGCGGTCTGTTGAGACGTCGCCCTTTGGGCACTTCCTCATAGGCAAACTGCACGGCTTCGACGCCTTCGCGATCTGCCGTCTTGCGCTGCACGACAGTGCAGGGCCCAGCCGCAATGACCGTGACTCCGACGGCGCGTCCGTCCTCGGTGAAGAGTTGGGTCATTCCAATTTTTCGGCCCAGCAGGGCCTTTTGCACTGGCTTCAACGTCGTTCCCCTAGAGTTTGATCTCGATGTCGACCCCGCCGGGGAGGTCGATGCGCATCAAGGCGTTTATCGTCTCCGGACTCGGCTCGAGTATGTCGATAAGCCGCTTATGTGTCCGCATTTCGAAATGCTCCATCGACTCTTTGTCGATAAACGGAGAGCGAATGACACAAAAGCGATTGATCTCGGTTGGCAGGGGGATCGGTCCGGCGATTCGGGCTCCCGTACGCCGAGCCGTATCGACGATCCGGACGGCAGATTGATCGAGCACCCGGTGGTCAAATGCCTTGAGCCGAATCCGGATGCGCTCACTCTGCGCTCCTCGTCGCTCATTTCTCCGCATCGACGCCCCTCCGAAATGCAAATCGCCCTGTCATAGCTATTGTCCTCTTACTCCAGAATCTTGGTAACGACGCCGGCGCCGACGGTGCGGCCGCCCTCTCGGATGGCGAAGCGCAGCCCTTCCTCCATCGCAATCGGCTGGATGAGCGTCACGGTCATCGTCACGTTATCC
>Ga0180437_10000728_pt1 | contig 60478 bp, 39 predicted proteins | sample SS_ome_4_FD_132410 | JGI IMG/M metagenome (GOLD analysis project Ga0180437, IMG submission 132410) | Hypersaline lake sediment archaeal communities from the Salton Sea, California, USA - SS_3_D_1 metaG | ecosystem: Environmental > Aquatic > Non-marine Saline and Alkaline > Hypersaline >...
GCGCGCCAGGAGCCAAGCCCCAAACCGAACGCAGAGCCACGGAGCAATAACAGGTGAACTGCGCAGTCCATCTCCGTCCCCGTAACCGAGCGCCGCATCCTGCTCGGAAGGAAGCGTTCCGCCCGCGCCGCGACGGCGGACAAGCGATAGCCGGCTTGGCGCGCCGTGACGGACCCAACGCGTCTGCGGCGGACCCGCGCGCGTTACTTCCTCTTCCTCGACCGACTGCCGCGTCCGCGGACGTATCCGCCGAGGGCGGCGATGCCGGCGCCGATCCCCAGTAGGGTCAGCGGCTCGGGAACGGGGTTGAACTCAACGATATAGCCCTGCCGCGGACGGTCGTGGTGAATGTCGTTCCACTGACCGTAGTGCACCTCGTCATCGTAGATCTCGAGGCGGTCTTCGTGCGGGTACAGAGGCCCGTCATCGAGGTCGTTCGGTTCCCCGGTGCGTGTCTTCCAATTGGTGTAGGACCAGGGCTCGCCGGTCAGCCATTGCCAGCCCCCGCCCGGCTCGCCGCTTCCCGGCGGCTGGAGCCCCCCAATGAAATACGGCTCGCCGTCACTGTACCCGCCGAGAATATGGTCCATGAGGAACTGATTCTCCGCCGCCGAGGTGATCGTGGCGAGGTATCCGGGCATCCCGTCGTGAGCCATCGCCTCGGCGGCCGCCTTGGCCTCGAGCCAGGTGATGCCCTTGTCCTCCACGAGTTCGTAGTAGTGCCCCGTCCCGGCGAACAAGACCGTCGTTGCCCGCGCGCGCACGGTGACGGTCAGGGCCACAGCCACACCACAGACCACGCCACAAGTGTGATAGAGCCTCATTCCCGTTCTCCCTTTTCTGTCGAACCGGACTCGCCGCTGCGCCGCGGGAGTCCACACCCTACACCTCCGGACCAGCAAGCCGCCACCAGCCGACTGCCGGCATCCCTCAAACACGTCCCAACACATTCTATTATACTGCTTCTCAGACATATGCCTAAGCTATTTCCGTTTTTCTCCTGCTACCGCCGGGCCGCCGGGGAAGTACCGTTTCGCGACGGGCCTCGATGCGATCGTCCACCTCTGCTTTGGGGCGGCGAACACCAGGCGGCGCAAGGGCGCTCGCAAAACGGGCGGTCAGGTGGCGTGGTCCGTGCCCGGCGAAAGTATGGTGGCAAATGAGTGTGGAGTTCCCTGCCGTGCGGACAAGATGCAGGATGAAGGCGCGAGACAAGGGGACAGGCTGCTTTCTGGAAAAGTAGCCTGTCCCCTTTTCCGCTGTACCGTTTCTTGTTGGCGTCTGCCGTCTCAGGCGTAGAACTGCTTGATCGTGTCGGCGACGTAGACGAGTTGCTCGTCGGTCAGCTCGGGGAAGACGGGCAGGGCGAGGACTTCGGCGGCGGCCTGCTCGCTGACGGGGAAGTCACCGGCCTTGCCGCCCAGTTCGGCGAAGCACTCTTGCTGATGCAGGCTGAGGGGATAGTAGATCGCCGCGCCGATGCCGTTTTCTCGCAGGTGGGCGTGCAGCTCGTCGCGCCGGGGCACTCGGATGACGTACTGGTTGAAGATCGACACGTTGCCTTCTCGGATCGTCGGCGTGACGACCTCGCCGACGCCGGCCAGCAGCTCGTCGTAGCGGGCGGCGTTGGCCCGCCGCCGGCCCGACCAGCGGCTGAGGTACTTCAGCTTCACCAGCAGCCCCGCCGCCTGGATCGTGTCCAGCCGGAAGTTGGCCCCCACGAACGTGTGGATGTACGTCGAGCCCTGCCCGTGGTTGCGGCACTGCGCCAGCCGGAGGGCCACCTCGTCGTCCTGCGTGGTGATCATCCCCCCGTCGCCGAGGCCGGGCAGGTTCTTGCTCGGATAGAAGCTAAAGCACCCTGTCGTGCCCATCGACCCGGCCGGTCGGCCCTTGTAGGTCGCGCCGATGGCCTGCGCGCCGTCCTCGATGACGGCCAGCCCGCGCTCGGCCGCGACGGCCAGGATCGGGTCCATCTCCGCCGTCTGCCCGAACAGGTGGACGGGCATGATGGCCCGGGTCTTGTCGGTGACGGCATGGGCGATCTTCGTCGGGTCGATATTGAACGTATCGGGCTCGATGTCGACGAACACCGGGCGGGCGCAGACGCGCCAGATGCTGCCCGCCGTGGCGAAGAACGTGAACGGCGTGGTGATCACCTCGTCGCCGGGCCCGATGCCGAGGCTCATCAGGCTGCACAGCAGCGCGTCGGTGCCGCTGGAGACCCCGACGGCGGCGCGGCAGTCGCTGTAGGCGGCGATGGCGGCCTCCAGCTCCCGGACGGCCGGGCCGTTGACCAGGTACTGGCTGTCCAGGACGGCCTCGATGGCCGACATCGTCTCGTCGCGAAGCGTCGCGTACTGCGCCTTCAGGTCCAGAAGCGGAACTTGCATGATCGTCCTTCCGTGTTCGATACGTGCCAAGTGCTCGGTGTACGCTGCCTCTCGGACCCGCCGCCACGGACGGCGCCGACGGGCAGCTCGCGCGTCAACTTATAGCGGAACGTCCCTCCGGGGCAAGGCCCTGGCGGCCCGCGTGCGGGGTCGGCGCGTGCCCGAACCGCCGCATCGCCGGGTAGCTCCAGTCCTCCAGGCCGAACGACAGGATGCTCGGCCGGCCGGTCTCGCCCACGGGCGCGCCGGCGGGCTCAGGTGAGGTTCTCTCGGTACCAGTCAATCGCCATCGCCAGCCCCTCCTCGAAGAAGACCTTCGGCACGTAGCCGATCCGCTCGCCGGCCAGCGAGACGTCGGCCAGCGAGTGCTTCACGTCGCCGGCGCGCTCGTCCTGGTAGTCGGCCTCGACTTCGGTGCCCATCAGTGCGGCGAGCTGCCGGAGGATCTGGTTGAGGCTGGTTCGGTGATTGCAGGCGACGTTCATCGGCTGCCCGTCGCAGACGCCCGCGTCCGCGGTCGCCGCCAGCCAGTTCGCCTCGCAGACGTTGTCGATGTAGCAGAAGTCGCGGCTCTGCTCGCCGTCGCCGAAGACGACGGGCCTCTGCCCGTGGAGCAGGCGGCTGACGAAGGCGGGGATGACCGCCGCGTACGCCCCGGCCGGGTCCTGACGCGGGCCGAACACGTTGAAGTACCGAAGCGAGACCGTCTCCATCCCGTACGCCGCCGCGTAGCCCTGCATGTAGGCCTCGCAGGCGACCTTGCCGGCGGCATAGGGGCTGATCGGGCGGGGGGGCATGCCCTCGTGCTTCGGGGAGGCCTCCTGGTTGCCGTACGCGCTGCTCGAGGCGGCGAAGACGACCCGGCGGACCCCCGCCGCCCGGGCCGACTCGAGCACCGTCACCGTGCCGTTGACGTTCACGTCGTGGGTGGTGACGGGGTCCTCTACGCTGCGGGGCACCGAGCCGAGGGCCGCCTGGTGGAACACGGCCGCCGAGCCCGACACGGCGGCGTCGACCGCCTCGCGGTCGCGAATGTCGCCCTCGATCAGCTCGATCCGATCGGCCACGGCGGCGAGGTTCTCCCGCTTGCCCGTGGCGAAGTTGTCCAGGACGACGACCTGATGGGCCTTGCCGAGCAGGAAGCGGACCAGGTTCGACCCGATAAAGCCCGCCCCGCCGGTCACAAGATATCTCGCCATCGAACTCCGTACCTTCCGTTATGTATGTCGACGAACCAGTAACATTCTTCGGCGAAGCGTCGGCCCGACGTTCGTGATTTTCAAGCCCGACTGCGGGCGGGCCGATACTTCCTACGGGGCGGCAGTCCGTCCCGGCCGCCCCGCGCCGCCGACCTGCGTGCCGTACGCTGCCGCGGCCGGGCGGTTTTCGTGGCCCTGCCCGCCGGCCGGAAGCTATGATTCTGCGGCCCCGCCGGCGGAACGCAAGGAGTCGACATGCTGAAGAAGCTGCTGAAGAAGATCGAGACGAAACAGGCCGTCATCGGTGTTGTCGGGCTGGGGTACGTCGGCCTGCCGCTGGTCCGCGAGTTCACGCGCGGCGGCGCGAGGGTCGTCGGGTTCGACGTGGACCCCGCGAAGGTCAAGGCCCTCAAGGCGGGGGAGAGTTACATCGAGCACATCCCGGCAGAGCTGATCCGCGAGATGGGCCGCTCGGGCGTGTTCGAGGCGACCACCGACTTCGCCCGCCTCGACGAGCCCGACTGCATCCTCATCTGCGTGCCGACCCCCTTGACGAAGATGCGCGAGCCGGACATGACGTACGTGGAGGCGACGGCCGAGTCCGTCGCGGCGCGGCTGCGCAAGGGACAGCTCGTCGTCCTCGAGTCGACCACGTATCCGGGCACGACGCGAGAGGTGATGCTGCCGATCCTCGAGCGGAGCGGGTTGACCGTGGGGAAGGACTTCTTCCTGGCCTACTCGCCCGAGCGCGAGGACCCCGGACGGACGGACTTCACCACCAAGACGATCCCCAAGGTCGTCGGCGGCCACGACCGACCGTCGAGGAAGGCCGCCACCGCGTGCTACGAGATCGCCATCGACACGGTGGTGGGCGTCTCGAGCTGCGAGGCCGCCGAGGCGGCGAAGATCCTCGAGAACACCTACCGCTGCGTGAACATCGCGCTGGTCAACGAGCTGAAGACGCTGTTCGACCGGATGGGCGTGGACGTATGGGAGGTGATACGGGCGGCCTCGACGAAGCCGTTCGGCTTCACGCCGTTCCATCCGGGCCCCGGGCTGGGCGGACACTGCATCCCGATCGACCCGTTCTACCTGTCGTGGAAGGCCCGCCAGTACGGGATGACCACGCGGTTCATCGAGCTGGCCGGCGAGGTCAACGTCTCGATGCCCCAGTACGTCATCGCCAAGCTGACGGAGGCGCTCAACGACGCCCGCAAGCCGCTGAAGGGCTCGAAGATCCTCGTGCTGGGGCTGGCCTACAAGAAGGACGTCGACGACGTCCGCGAGAGCCCCTCGTTGGAGCTGATCGAGCTGCTGGCCGAACGCGGCGCGAAGGTCGATTACAACGACCCCCACGTGCCCCGCACGCACAAGATGCGGGAGCACGACCTGAAGATGAGCTCGAAGAAGCTCTCGCCGGAGATGCTCGCCGGCTACGACGCCGTGCTGATCAGCACCGACCACAGCTCGTACGACTACGCGTTCATCGTCGATCACGCGCAGCTCGTCATCGACACCCGAAACGCCACGAAGAGCGTCCGGCGAGGGCGCGGCAAGATCGTGCGGGCGTGATCGGCTCAAGACGCGTGTGCGGCAGACGCGTGTGCAGCAGAGCGGCACGCCCTGCAATCGAACGCTGAATGGAAGAAACCGCCCGGGACCCCGAAGGAAAACGGGGACTGGCTCCGAAGCGCAGCGCAGGTGCCTGTCCCCTTTTTCCGGCCCCACCGACAGAACATCGCCGCCAGAGCCCCGAAGGGGCGCCAGAACCGAACGCCAAAGGGACTCCCATGAGAATCGTCAGTGTCGCAGGCGCCCGGCCGAACTTCATGAAGATCGCCCCCCTGATGGCCGCGTTCGCCCGCCAGGCCCGCTTCGAGCCGATCCTCGTTCACACCGGCCAGCACTACGACGAGCGGATGAGCGACCTGTTCTTCCGCCAGCTCGGCATCCCCGAGCCGGACATCAACCTGGAGGTCGGCTCGGCCAGCCACGCGGTGCAGACGGCCGAGATCATGAAGGCGTTCGAGCCCGTCGTCCTCGAGCGAAAGCCCGACGTGGTCCTCGTCGTCGGCGACGTCAACAGCACGGTCGCCTGCGGGGTGGTGGCGGTCAAGCTCGGGGTGAAGCTCGCCCACGTCGAGGCGGGCCTGCGCAGCTTCGACCGGACCATGCCCGAGGAGATCAACCGCCTTCTGACCGACGCGATCAGCGACCTGTTGTTCTGCACCGAACAGAGCGGCGTGGACAACCTCCGCGCCGAGGGCGTGCCGGACGAGAAGGTCCACCTGGTCGGCAACGTCATGATCGACACGCTGCTGGCCAACAAGGCCAAGGCCGACGCCTCGACGATCCTCGAAGAGCTGGGCATCGGCGACGGCGGCCACGCCGCGCTGACGCTGCACCGCCCGAGCAACGTGGACGACCCGGCCGTCCTCGGCCGTCTGCTCGACGCGATCGAAGTCATCCAGCGGCAGATGCCCGTGATCTTCCCGATTCACCCGCGGACGCGAGCCCGGCTGAGCGAGTCGGCCCTTGGCGGGCGCGTGGAGGCGATGGCGGACCTGCGGCTGATCGACCCGATCGGCTACCTGGATTTCCTTCGGCTGATGTCGTCGGCCCGGCTGGTGCTGACCGACTCGGGCGGCATCCAGGAGGAGACGACGATCCTGAAGGTCCCCTGCCTGACGCTGCGGGAGAACACCGAGCGCCCGATCACGTGCGAGCTGGGCTCCAACCGCCTGGTCGGCACGCAGACGGAGGCGATCCTCGCCGCCTACCGCGACGTCGTCGAGGGCCGACTCCCCGCCGGCCGGACACCGCCCCTCTGGGACGGCCACGCCGCCGAACGAATCGCCGAGGTCCTGGCAAACGCCCAGTAGCCGCCCCCCGCCGACACTGGCCGGGGAGCGGCGTCACGACGATGCGCTCGGCGACCTGCCTCGACCCGCATCACCCCGCGCGCCCCGCACACCCGTTGCGTGCGGCCTGCCGAGACGTGCCCCCCGACCGGTTCTGTGGTATCCTCCCGCGGGAAGGAGGCCGACCGTGGACCGACCCAACATCATCGTCATCCTCGTCGACGACATGGGCTACTCCGACATCGGCTGCTACGGCGGGCCGGTGCGGACAGCGAACCTCGACGCCCTCGCCGCCGGCGGGCTGAGGTACACGCAGTTCTACAACACCGCCCGCTGCTGCCCGGCCAGGGCGTCGCTGTTGACGGGCCTGTACCCGCACCAGGCGGGCATGGGCTGGATGACGGCCGCCGACCTCGGCACGGACGGGTACGCCGGCGACCTCAACCGCCGCTGCCGCACCATCGCCGAAGTCCTCCGCCCGGCCGGCTACGCGACGTACATGAGCGGGAAGTGGCACCTGACGCACGTCCGCCACGAGGGGCCGGGCGGGCCGAAGCACTCCTGGCCGCGCCAGCGCGGGTTCGGCCGCTACTTCGGCACGATCTGCGGGGGAGGCAGCTACTGGACGCCGCGGACGCTGACGGTCGACAACGAGCAGATCGACCCGCCCGAAGGCTTCTACTACACCGACGCGATCAGCGATCGCGCCGTGCAGTTCGTCGACGACCACGTTCGCACGCGCGGGGGCGATCCGTTTTTCCTTTACGTCGCGTACACGGCCCCGCACTGGCCGCTGCACGCGCGGGCCGAGGACGTCGCGGCCTATCGGGGCCGATTCCGCGAAGGCTGGGACGTGCTCCGCCGGCAGAAGTTCGAGCGGATGCGCGAGATGGGCATCCTCGACGAGGGTTGGGGGCTCAGCGAGCGGGGCGAGGGCATTCGGGCGTGGGACGAGCTGTCGCCCGAGGAGCAGGTCGAGATGGACCTGCGGATGGCGATCTACGCCGCGCAGATCGAGTGCGTCGACCGCGGCGTCGGGAGGCTGATCGAATGCCTGACCGCCCACGGGCTGCTGGACAACACGCTCGTGCTGTTTCTCTCCGACAACGGCGGCTGCCACGAGGAAGTCCACCGCAAGAGCCGGCGGATCGAGGACCTCGGCGCGGATGCGTCGTTCGAGAGCTACGGTCGGCCCTGGGCGAACACCTCCAACGTGCCGTTCCGCGAGTACAAGTCGTGGACGCACGAAGGGGGCATCGCCACGCCGCTGATCGCCCACTGGCCGGCCCGAATCGGCGAGGGCGGGCGCTTCCGACACCGCGTCGGGCACCTGATCGACGTCATGCCCACCTGCGTCGAGCTGGCCGGGGCCGAGTACCCCAGCGATCCGAAGGAAGGCGTCTGGCCGATGGAGGGCGAAAGCCTCGCTCCCAGCTTCGCCGCCGACGCGGAACGCGCCGGGGCGATCTTCTGGGAGCACGAAGGCAACCGCGCCGTCCGCCTCGGCAAATGGAAGCTCGTGGCCAAGGGCGTCGAGGGCGCGTGGGAGCTGTACGACACGTCGGCCGACCGGACCGAGCTGACCGACCTGTCGGCCGAGCAGCCGGACCGCGTCGAACGGATGGCCGGGATGTGGCGGCAGTATGCCGAGCGGACGTATGTCCTGCCCCTCGACGGCCGGACCTGGTCCGAGCGCATCGACGACCCGCTCCGTCTGGGCCGGCCGCCGAAAAGGTGAACAGGGCGCCACGCGACGCGCGAGCAGCGACAGCAGGGCAGGAATGAAAGGACGCAGCGCGATGGGCAAGGTGCCGGTGCTTCTGGGGGTCATTGGCGTGTGGGCCGGTTCGCTGTCGGCGGGGGAATCGCCCGGCGGGGCCGGGCGGTTCGTACGGACAATCTGGTCGGCGACGAAGGGCAACCGCTTCCGCGTCAACTCGCCTGACGTCAAGACGGGTCGGTACAAGGACCGCTGGGAGGCCAGGCAGACCGGGCTGATGACCATTGGTGTCGACGAGGATCTGTCGCAGGCGGCCGGGGCGGCGCTGTACCTGGAACTGTGGGGCGGGCACCCCGGGGTGGCGAACAAGCGTTTCACGCTGAACGGAAAGGGCACGTACAGGCTGCCGGAGGTCGGCGCGGCGGCGAAGAACTGCACGTACTCGTATCCGGCCGTGCCGCTGAAGCTCCCCGAGCTGAAGCGAGGGGCCAACGCATTCCAGTTCACCTGCGAACGGGGCGAGACGTTTTGGGGCCACTACTTGATCCGCGCGGCGGCCGTTCGGCTCGAGCTTGAGCGGACGTGTCCGGCGCTGAAGGAAGCCGCCCTGGCGGGCTTCACGGCGTCGGTAACCGCGCGGCCGCACGAGGGGAAGGCCGAGACCCTGACGCTCTCGCTCCGCGTGCCGCGCGCGATGACGAGCAAGGTCGGCCGCGTGGAGTATTGGGGCCGGTATCGCGGCTACGACGAGAACGGCGACGGGCGCGGCGAGGACTGGCACGGATACACGAAGGACCGACAGGCGGCGGGGATCATCGGCTCGTCGGCGACGCCGCCGTTTGCCGTCGAGTGGGACCTGTCGATGACGCCGGCCTCGCCGACGATCGCCGCGCGGGCCGTCGTTCACCTGAAGGGCGCCGACCGGCTGAGCTATCACACGACGGCGGTGGAGGCGGCGTTCCCGCGGCGGGGGCATCGCCTCTCGCTGCATCACGCCAAGGACCTGCCCCGCCCGTTCTGGTCGCGGGCGGGCGAAGCTCGGTCGTGCACGCTTGACCTGGACGCCGATCCGGCCGCGATCGAGCGGGCGCAGTTGCACGTGATCATCTGGGACGGCGGGAAGGGCAAGACGCCCGAGCCGTTCACGCTGAACGGCCGACCGCTGCCGGTCGCCGGGGCGGGGAGGCACGACGTGCTCTATCGCGTCCTCGACGTCGATCCGAAGTGGCTGAAGCGCGGAGCCAACCGCATTCGCGTCCTGAGCGACACGAAGCACCACGGCATCGAGGTGCTCCTGCCGGGCCCGGCGCTGATGATCCGCCACCGGCCCGTGCCGACCGGCCGCTGAGCACTGCGAGGCGAAAAAGGGGACAGGCTACTTTTTCGGAAAAGTAGCCTGTCCCCTTTTTCTGTCCCCTTTTTCCTCAGTACCCGAACATCTGGGTCCAGGGCCCGTCGTGGCCGAGGCCGACGCGGCGGAAATTGCGGAACATGTTCTTCATGTGCCCGGGGCTGTGGAACCACATCCGGTTGGCCTGCGGACCCGTGCGGGCGCCGTAGATGATGTTCTCGGCGTGGGCCGTCGTGCCGGCCCGGCGGGCGCGGTCCACCAGGCTCCGCTTGCCCGGCACGGGCGAGGTGTGACTGAAGAACCGCTTCGTCCGCATGTCCGTGCAGTGATCCCGTGCCGCCTTGCACAGCCGCACGTCGATCGCCAACACGCGCAGACCCAGCAGCGCACGCATCCGGTTCAGGTCGCGGATGCCGTCGGCCTCCTCGGGGCGGATTCGCAGGGCCTGCACCGCGTTGGCCTCTATGGTCCGCCGGGCGGCGGCGGTCATCGGTATCACCAGCGAGGCCTCCGCATGCTCGAAGTGCGCCAGACGCTCGTCCCCCTGCGGCCGTCTGTCCGGCTTCGTCGTCCCGGCCGGCTTGCATCGGGCCTCCAGCGCCCAGAGCTTCAGCAGGTGCGCCCGCCGAGCCCTCAGCGCCTCGTCGGCGTCCAGGACGGCCTGGCGGTTGACGGTGAACAGCTCCGTCAGCCGCTTCATCGCCGGACTGCCGGTGCGGCGGAGGTCCGACGTCGACAGGTCGGACTTCTTCGTCAGCGTCAGGACGGCCTGGCGGGCCTCGTGGGCCTCGCGGCTCAACTCGGCCCGCGTCTTGCCTTCCTCCTCGAGCGTCTTGGCGAACCGGGCGACCCGCAGCCGCTGGGCCGACGCGTGGAACGCGGTGCGATACGTCCGGTCCAATGCCCGGAGCTTGCCGTTGAGGACCGGCCTCAGCCGCTCACGGCCGGCCTCGCCGAGATCGGCGATCTTCTCCGCCAGCTCGAGCCACTGGGGTGTGGTGGGTTGATGGCGCGAGAGCCTGGCCAGCAGGTCGGTCAGTTTCTGCTGCTGCTCGGGTGGGGGCCGGTTCGTCGCCTTTGTCACCCCGCCGGCCGCGCAACAAACGATGGCCGCCATGCCGAACACGATGCCGCCGAAACGCAATAGCCTGACAAAACTCACGGGAACATCCTACTGCTTGAACTTCCACTGCCACGCCCATTATAACGCATGGGACGGCGCGTGGTTACCCGGCGCGTGGGCCGGCGGCGCGCCGGGAGAATTGTCCGGCGGCGGCGAGAGTCGTCTATCGGTCTTGCGTTTAAGGGTTGGCATCGACGTGGGTGCAGGGAGCATGTGATGAGTCGGAAGCGGAAGCGGCTGTCTCGGCGCAGGTTCCTTCGCGCTGCGGCGTCGGCCGCGGCTGCGCCGTACGTGCTCACGTCGGCCGCCCTCGGCGGGGCGAGCGCCCCGCCGGCCGGCGATCGGATCGGCCTGGGTATCGTCGGCACGGGGCGGCAGGGCTTCGAGTGGGTCCAGGCCGTCCGCCGGCTGACCAACGTCCGCGTGGCGGGCCTGGCCGAGGTGGACAGCAAGAAGCTCAATTACGCGCTGACCTACATCCAGCGATACCCCGGCGGGAAGGACTGCACCGGCCACAAGGACTTCCGCGAGCTGCTGGGGCGAGACGACGTCGACGCCGTCGTCGTCGCCACGCCCGATCACTGGCACGCGGTCATCGCCATTCAGGCGGTCAAGAGCGCCAAGGACGTCTACTGCGAAAGCCCGCTGTCGCTGACGATCCGGGAGGCCCGCGCGATGGTCACGGCGGGGCGGCGGTACGGGCGGATCGTCCAGGCCGGCACGCGGTACCGGTCCAGCGCGGCCTATCGCACCGGCTGCGAGCTGGTTCGCAGCGGGCGGATCGGGGCGGTCAAGACGGTTCACGTGCAGGCGGGCACGAGTTCACGGCGGTGCTATCTGGGCGCCCAGCCGGCCCCGGCGACGCTGGACTGGGACATGTGGCTGGGTCCGGCGCCGTGGGCGCCGTACCACGCGTACCGCTGCGGCGGCTCGAGCAGCAGCTACGGCTGGCGGGCGTGGCGGGACTACTCCGGCGGATACGTCGCCTGTTACGGCGCCCACTATTTCGACGCGATCCAGTGGGCCCTCGGCACGGACGAGACGGGCCCGGTCGAGGTCGTCCCCGCCGACGCGCAGAAGAAGACGCCCCTGACGTTTCGGTACGCCAACGGCGTCGAGTTGCTCAACACCCGCGGGCCGCACGAGGCCGTCATCGAGTTCACCGGAACGAACGGCGCGCTGGCGCTGGGCGTCGGCAAGGCCGGCTACCAGACCTGGCCGGACGACCTGGCCAAGGAGCCGCCCGGCCCGGGCGACGTGAAGCTGCCGGTCAGCGACAACTACCTCGGCGACTTTCTCGGCTGCATCAAGAGCCGGCGCCGGCCCGTTTCGGACGTGGCCGCCGCCGCCCGATCGGTGACGATCAGCCACTTGGCGGGCATCGCGACCTGGCTGGGTCGGGCGCTGAAGTGGGACCCGGCCGCCGAGCGGTTTGTCGGCGACGCGCAGGCCGACCGGTGGCTGGACCGCCCACGGCGAGGGCCGTGGCGCCTGTAGGAGAAGCGGATCATGCGATTCGTGGCGCGTTGGATTGCCGCCCTGTGCGTGCTGACCGCCGCCGCCGCGCCGGCGCTCGGGCAGCGGCGGCGGTCCTCCGCCGAGATCGCCGCCGTCAGGGCGCTCGTCCAGGAGCTGAAGGGCCTGACGCCGGCGAAGCAGCGAACGGCCGACCAGCTCCGGGCAGACTGCGACAAGGCCCTGACGTATCTGCTCGACCTTCTGGCCGCCTCGCCCGGCAGCAGCCGGCAGCGGTACTACCTGGCGGACCTCGAGGCGATCTGCCTGCGTGCGGGCCGCCCGGGCGCCGAGGGCGACCGGAAGGCCGTCTGCAACGTCCTGCTTGCCCGCCTCGCCTCGGAGACGGACAAGTCGCGGCGGCTGTTGTTGACCGACATGCTCCAGCACGTCGGGGCGGGCGAGTCGGTCGCCGTGCTGGGCAGGCTGCTGGCCGATCGGGACGGCGAGATCCGCCAGGCCGCGCTGCGGGCGCTCCAGGCGAATCCGTCGAAGGCCGCCGCCGACGAGATCCGCAAGTCGCTGTTCAGCGCTGTGACCGACCCGTGGCGGGTCTCGACGATCAACGCGCTGGGCTACCGCCGCGACCGGCTGTCGGTCGAGGCGCTGGGCAAACTCCTGGCGAGGGGGCGCAGCGAGTCGGCCTCCGTCGCCGCGGCGGACGCGTTGGCGAAGATCGGCGGGCCGGAGGCGACGGCGGCCCTCGAGGCCGTCCGCGCCGACGCGCCCCCGCCGGTCTGGCGGGCCGTCTCCGACGGGCTGCTGACCTGCGCCGACCGGATCCTCGCATCCGGGAACAAGGCGGCGGCGCTGCGGATCTACCAACGGACGTACGAGAACTCGACGAAGCCTCGGCCCGTTCGCGTGGCGGCCTTCCAGTCGCTGGTCTCGCTGATGGGCGAGCAGGCCGTGCCCCTGGTGATGAAGGTGATGGCCGGCGGGGACGCGGTCATGGCGCCGGTGGCGATGTCCGCGGCCAGGACGATCCCCGGCGAGGCCGCCACGCGCGCCCTGGCCGCCCTGCTGAACGACCCGCGGCTCAAGGCCGCCGCCGAGCGGACGAAGGGCGGCTGGCTGGCGAAGCAGATCGAGCTGATCGAGCTGCTGGGCGAGCGGTCGGACCCGTCGGCCCGCAAGACGGTGCTGGCGCTGATCGCCACCGAGCGCGACCGCCAACGGACGCCGCACGAGCTTTGCATGGCGGCGATCAAGGCGATGGCGGGTGTGGGGACGGCCGCCGACGTGCCCCTGCTGGCCGTGCTGTCCCGCCCGGTCAAGAGCACCGAACGCCGGAAGGAGGTCCTGGAGAAGGAGGCCGAGCAGAAGCAGGCCAGGTGGGCCCTCGAGCGGCTGGAGGGCGAGGGAGTCGACGGGGCGATCCTGAGCCTGCTGGCCGAGGCGGACCTGACCACGCGGCGGGAGCTGATCGGGCTGTTGGGGCGGCGCGGCGCGACCGGGGCCACGGCGGCCCTGCTGAAGTTCTCCGACAATCCCGACGCGGCGACGCGGTACGCGACGCTGGCCGCCCTGGCGTCGCTGGCCGACGAGACGGCCCTGCCGGCGCTGGTGAAGTGGCTGGCGTCGGCGAAGGACACCTCCGAGCGCTACGCCGCCGAGCGGGCCGTGCGATACGTCTGCCGGCGGACGAAGGACAAGGCCGCCGCCGCGGCGACCGTCGTCGCCGCCGTCGAGGGCGCCGACGTGCCCCAGCGGTGCAGCCTGCTGACCGTCTGCGGCCACCTCGGCGGGCCGAAGGCCAGAGAGGCCCTTCTCGCCGGCGCGGCCGAGACCAACGAGACCGTCCGGACCGCCGCCATCAAGGCCATGTCCTATTCCACCGACCCGGCCATTGCCGCCGAGCTGCTCAAGCTCGCCCGCACCGCGCCGTCCAAGGAGGCCCGCAAGCTCGCCGTCCAGGGATACCTCCGCCAGATGCGCTACGCCGCCCAGCCGCCCGAGAAGAAGCTCTGGACCTACCTCCAGATCCTCGATATCGCCGAAGGCGCCGAAGAGAAGCGTCTGGCCCTGTCCGGCCTGGGGGACATCAAGACGCTCGGCGCGATGAAGCTGGCCCTCGAGCGGATCTACACGCCGGAACTGACCGACACGGCCGCCTACACCGTCTGCCGCATCGCCAGGTACCTCTACAGCTCCCACACGAAGGAGGTCGCCGAGGCCATGGCCGTCATCCGGAAGCTCACCAGGAACGAGAAGGTCCTCCGCGAGGTCGCCCGCGTCGAGGAGCGCCTGAAGCGCGCAAAGACCAAGCCCTGATCCCCCGGCCGGCTGCGCTGCGATACTCACCTCGATTGGGCGCTCACCCGGCCGGCGCGGCGTCGGGTTCGGCGGCGTCCTCGGGCTCGGCGTCTTCCGCGGCCCGGGCCTGGCGCTCGCCGGCGGACGGCTTCTGGCCGGCCGGGGTGGGGTAGGCGATCCGCGAGTGGTACATGCTGCACAGGCTCTTGATCAGCGACGCCTCGATCTGGTGCACCTGGCGGAGCGTCAGCTCGCACTCGTCGAGCTGCCCGTCCATCAATCGGCGGCTGACCATGGTGTGGACCTGGTTCTCGATGCGGCCGGAGGTGGGCTCCTTCATGGCGCGTACGGAGCTTTCGGCCGCGTCGGCGAGCACGAGGATGGCGGCCTCCTTCGCGTGGGGCTTGGGTCCGGGATAGCGGAACTCCACCTCGTCGGGCGCCCGGTCGGTGTCGCCCTTTCGCTGCTCGGTGGCGGCGTTGTAGAAGTACTGCACCAGCGTCGTGCCGTGGTGGGTGGCGATGAACTCGTGGAGGACCTTCGGCAGCCCGTACTCGCGGGCCATCTCCGCGCCGTCCTTGACGTGCCCGATGATGATCAGCAGGCTCATCGCGGGCGAGAGCTTCTCGTGCTTCGAGGTCATCGTCGTCTGGTTCTCGACGAAGTAGTCGGGCTTGTTGATCTTGCCGATGTCGTGGTAGTAGGCCCCGACGCGCGCGAGCAGCCCGCGTGCGCCCACGGCCTCGGCGGCCGCCTCGCACAACGCGCCGAGCTGGAGCGAGTGGTTGTACGTGCCGGGCGCCTCCATCGCCAGCCGGCGCAGCAGCGGGCGGGAGGCGTCGCACCACTCCAGCAGCGTCAGGCTGGTGGCCACGACGAAGACGCGCTCGATCAGCGGCAGGAGGCCCTGGACGACGAACCCGACCAGCATGGCGCAGCCGGCGGCCCAGATCGCGTCGGCCAGCGCGAACAGCCAGGGCACGGCGGCGGCGAGACTGATCAGCCAGACGACGGCGAACACCGCCGCCGCGCAGGCGGCCGCCACGCGAATCAGCCTCGTGCGGGTGCGGATCTCGTCGAGCTGAAAGACGAACGTCGCCGCCCCCGCCAGCGTTACCAGCAGCAGCTCCATCTCGCCGCGGACCTGCAAGACCACCAGCAGCGCGGTGGCCGCCGAGACGGCCAGGGCGAACCGCTGGTCCCACGCGATGGTCACGATCGCCGCGACCATCATCACCGGCAGCAGGGCGACGTATCGGTTGAGCATCAGCGCGCCGACAAGGACGCGGCTGGCGGCCAGGGCGATCACGAGCGTCGCCAGCAGCGCCACCGCGCGCCGCCGGTCGGCCGTCATCTCGCGATTGTAGCGCCCCACGTACACGCCCAGCAGGACGACGATCAGCGCGATCAGCGCAACCCGCCCGGAGAGCCGGCCCCAGAAGTGCAGCGGGCGGACCCGGGCGGCGGCGCGGAAGGCGTCGTGCTCCGTCCGCAGGACGGCGAGGTCCTCCGCCGTCAGGCCCACGAGCATCTGCCCGCCCCCCGCGGCCGGACGGACGCTGCGAAACGCGATCCGCTCGCCCACCTCGTAGTCGCGGTAGACCTCGTCGGGCGGGTCGGCCTCGACGGCCTCGATGGCGGCGTCCATCAACTGCTGGGTCGCCTTCGCGTCGTAGCGGTAGATCGGTCGGCCGGCCAGGCCCCGCAGCAGGTACGCCTCGACGTTCTTGCGCCCCGGCGGATCGAACGGTTCGGCCAGCCGGGCCGCCTGACCGGCCAGGCCGTCGGCGTCGGCCACGTCGACCAGGTCGGCCACCTCCATGTCTGCCCGCCCGCCGGCCGTCTCCAGCAGGGCCCGCAGCGGGCGGCGCCAGAGCGGCTTGCGGTTCTCCGGGTCCGACAGGCTCACCACGGGCGAGGAACGGAGCCGCCCGGCCAGCTTGCTGACGCGCTCGGCGTGGGCCTTGGCGGCGTTGGCGTCTTCGGCCACCGCCCGCCAGATCGCCAGGGCGTTGGCGTCGGTCAGGCCGAAGCGGTCGCGCAGCCCGGCGTCCAGCTCGGCCGGCCTCGTCGTCGCGCCGACGCGCCGGGGCAGGTTCAGCAGGTCGCCCGCGATGCGGTCGATCGCCTCCTGGTCGAGGACGAAGACGGCCGGCGTGACGCGCCGCGCGCGTCGCTTGGCCTCCTCGATCAGCTCGCGGCTGGGCACGCGGAAGCGGACGCGGGCGTGAACGTCTTCCGGAACGTACTGGCCGGCACGGTAGGCGAACGGATCCAGCGGCCAGAGGTCCATCACCGCCGCCGAGGCCGCCAGAAGCCCGGCCAGCAGACACCCGCCGAGCCCGCCGGCCCTGCGGAACCGCTGCCAGAGAGGCCCGGCCGGACTCGCCGGACGCTGGGCCTCCAAACGACGCTGTCGGCGTGTTTTCTTAAACGGCCACATCGCTGTCACCACCCGGTGGGTTATCGGCATACGCGGCCACGATGTTCTGTACCAGCCGATGGCGCACGATGTCGGTGCTCTTCAGCCGCACGATCGACAGGCCCTTGATCCCGCTGAGCCGCCCGCGGGCGTCCAACAGCCCGCTGGGCACGTCGGGAGGCAGGTCGATCTGGCTGTCGTCGCCGGTGACGATCACCTTCGATCCGTGCCCCATCCGCGTCAGGAACATCAGCATCTGCGCCACCGTGGTGTTCTGCGCCTCGTCCAGGATGATCACCGACTCGTTCAGCGTCCGGCCGCGCATGAACGCCAGCGGGATCACCTCGATCAGGTCGTTGGCCATGAAACGCCGAATCTGCTCGAAGTCCATCATGTCGTGCAGCGAGTCGAACAGCGGGCGGAGGTACGGGTTGACCTTCGCCTGCATGTCCCCGGGCAGGAAGCCGAGCTTCTCGCCCGCCTCGACCGCCGGGCGGACCAGGATCAGCCGCTTCGCCTGCTGGTGCTTCAGCATGTGCACCGCCACCGCGACGGCCAGGTACGTCTTGCCCGTCCCCGCCGGGCCCGTGCAGAAGATCAGGTCGTGCTTCCGCATCGCGTCGATGTACTGCTTCTGCCCGGCCGTCTTCGCCGTGATCACCTCCCCGCTGGCGTAGACGTCCAACGCCTCGGAGACTTGGCTGTCCCGCTCGGCCGCCGCCGCGCCGATCGCCTCGGCCACCGCGTCGACGGTGATCGCCCGATCGTGCCTCAGCCCGCGCTGGAGGCGCTCGATGACCGCCGCCGCCCGGGAGACGTTCTTCGCCGAGCCGGTCACCTTCACCTGCCCCTCCCGCGCGAAGATCTGCACGCCGATCGCCTCGCGGATCATCCTCAGGTGACGGTCCATCGGCCCGAACAGCATGGCGGCCTTCTGCGGATTGTCCAGCTTGATGCTCAGTTCCACGTTTGCACGTCCCGCTGCCCGCCGGGCCGCCGCGCCCCGCCGCGCGCCGCCCCGCAGACGCTCGCCGGCCCGGCGTCCGGCCGAACCGGTTGCATGCATGAAAGGATAGCACAGCCACGGGGCCACAGGCACGGCCAAAACGGCGGCCGTTCGGGCACCGCGGCGCCGCGCCGCGCGCCGAGCAGCGGCTTTTCGGCTTCCGACGCCCGATCCGCACCCGCCGCCGGCAACGTAAGTCATTTTCGGCCACCTCGTCTGATTGTGTGCTTTCCTACCGTTTCGGCAAAAAGAGAAAAGCACACAATCGATACTTAAGACCTTATCGAACAAAGGGCAATGATTGTGTGTATGATTGTGTGCATCGCCCGGATGCACACAATCGCGCGCCCGATCGCCAAGAGAGACTTACGTCGCGCCGGCTCAACCGGCGGCGGAGGCTTCTCCGCGGGAGCTGCGCCGAGCTAACTGCCACAGATCCGCCGCCCCGCCGCTCTGCGATTGCGATCTGCACGGACGACACGCCGGCGCCCGGTCCCCCCGCCCACATCCCCGGCAGCACGGGCGCATACATCCCCCCTTAGCATGCATGGACATCTCGCCGCCCCTTTTGTCGCGTCAAACTTCGCAGTTTCGAAAAAAAAACGGCTCATCCGTGCCGGAGAAGACCGATGGGGCCCATTGCTACTCTGCGAAGTCTACCTGTACGAGGCATTGGGCCTTCTCTGCCTGCCTGTGCTGACGCGGAGCTTCCCGTGGCCGAAAGCGTGAGTCCTTGTCCGAAAGCCGGATGCGGGAAATCTGCACGTCCGGTTTGACGAGCGGGATGTGGAAACGGAGCATGGGTGATCTCGTGAGGCACCGGCGACCGAAAGGGCCGGCCAACGGATAGGCTCACGCTACCCCACCGCGCCACATCCCGACTCTACCCATGGGCCCTCACGGCTTTCTTGCCGAGGGCCGCTCTTGGCTGCGAGCCTCGTAGGGAACTGTGAGAGCGGTGACTGGTCTGAAACGGCTAGGTGACCGGCTTCTGCTCCCGAATCGGCAACCGGGGATCGGTGCGTCCATCAGCCAGGTGACACCCTTGCTGCCCCAAGGCCGACCCCGTAAGATTGGCGGCGTCGTAGACTCGCAAGAACCGCCTCAGCTTTTGAAGTACTGGCTATGCCACTCGATAATGCTGTTGGCATTGGTGAACCATGACGGCAAAGCTACGTGGCTGATCCGCGGAAGAGCGATTCTCCATCAGTCAAAGGACATCCCGCAATGAGAAAGAGTACCGTGCTGTCACTGACCGTGCTCCTGGCAGTCCTGGTCCCGGCCAAGGCGCAGGATGGACCCGAGGAAGGTAAGGACTGGGTGGCCGTGCCGGCTGTAGGCGACGGCTTGTGTGTTAACAACCTCTTTCAGTCCAACATGGTGATCCAGCGGGATAAGCCGGTCCGGGTATGGGGCTGGGCTTCGCCCAGGGAGAAGGTCACAGTCACCGTTGCCGGCCAGATCAAGACCGCCGAGGCAGATGATGAGCGGCTGTGGCGGGTAACGCTGACTGCCATGGAAGCCAGTTCTACACCACAGACCATGACCATCAAGGGCGGGGCCAAGACACTGACGTTTGAGAATATCCTGATCGGTGACATCTGGATTCTTGGTGGCCAGAGCAACATGGAGATGTCGCTCGGCAGGATAGAAGGCGGAAAGGCCGAGATTCACTCCGCGAATTTCAAGAACATCCGCCACATGACGGTACCGCGTAAGTCAATCCAGGAGTTTCAGAAGTCCTTCCCGCTTACGCTGAAATGGGATAAGGGGCGTAAGTCCCATATCCGCAGCAGCGACTACTGGGAAGTGTGCTCGCCGGGGACGATCGGCAATCTGTCCGGCATCGGATACATCTTTGCCCGGCGCATCCACATGGCCACTCAGGTCCCGATAGGCATCATTGACACCTCGGTGGGTGGCTCCACCCTGGAGAGTTGGACGCCTTATGAGGCGGTCCGCAAGGTCGACGCGCCAGAGACCAGACAATGGGTGGCAGAACAAGAAGCGTATCTGGCTGCGTACGATCCAAAGAAGGACCTGGAGGAACGGATCAGGAAGAAGAAGGCATGGATCGAGATGAGGACAAAGATGGGCAAGCCCCCCCGCCCAGTCAACCTGATACTGCCCTCTGATTTACGTCCCCCACGTATTAAAGCCGGCAACCTCTATGGTGGCATGATTGCGCCGCTGGCGGGCCTTGCGGCCAAGGGCATTATCTGGCACCAGGGCTATAACAACTGTTTCGAGGGCTCCCTGGGAGCAACCAGGTACTACCAGGTATTCCCAAAGATGATTGAGACGTGGCGTGCGGCGTTTAACGACCCCAAGATGGCCTTTGGCATCATTTCGCTCTGCACGGCCGGCAATCAAACGGCGGACGACTATCTTGAGCAGATGGTCGATGTCGGCGCCTACATTCGCGAGGCTCAATACAAGACCTTCCTCGAGTTACGCAAGGCCGGCGACAAGAACATCGGCTTTGCCAGCAGTTATGATCAGCGGCGAAGCTGGTATCACCCCGGACTCAAGATTCCAGTGGGTGAACGGATCGCGGCGTGGGCCCTGAGTACGCAATATGGTTGTGGGATACGCTGGGAGCCGCCCTACCTGAAGGAGATGAAGGTCGAGGATGGCAGAATCGTGCTCGCTTTCCAACTGCATGGCCCGCTGGGCACGAATCCCGAGGGCCCGATCGTTGGCTTTGCCATCGCCGGTGAGGACGGCAGGTTCCAGCCCGCCAAAGCCGAGTTTCTGGTGGTGAGCAAGGACAAGAACGGCAAGGTTCGTCGAGATTCGAGGCGGGTAGTACTCACCAGTCCCCTGGTGCCCAAGCCAATCCACTATCGCTATGCGTGGGCCCGGAATCCTCTCGCCAACCTGATAGGCGGGTGGAGCAAACTTCCAATCGGCACTCAGCGCAGTGACTCATGGACGGTGTCGGATATGTACAAGGCCTACACGGGCAAGGACCCGACCAGGACAATCGACAAGCTCGAGGGCAATGAAATGAGTGAACTCAAGAAGGCCTTGATGGCGGCCGATCTTGAGCGGCGACTGCATGAAGCAAGGGAGTTTCTGAAGCAACATGAAGGCACTTAGAGGCTATCTCAAGACCTCTAGGCGGTGAAGGCGGCGGAACCACAGCAGGATGCACGCCAGCTTGATGAACGCGAGGTAGTTGCATGCCTTAGTGGCGTAACGGACCAAGATGCCTCGGCATTTGCTCAACCACCCGAGGGTACGCTCGACAACCCATCGGCGCGCCGGGTGTCTCTTCCGCCATTTGGCGTCCAGCTTCTTCTCCCCGATCCGCCGAATGTGAGGGACGTAGTCGTGGTCGCTGGCGGCCGCGTGTCCGGTGGGATTGTCGTACCCCTTGTCCAGGCACAGATGCTGGGGGCACTTGTCCGTTGGCTCGGGCCGCTCGACCACGATCGCCTCGATCGTCTCGGCCAACAGCTTCGTATCGTGGACGTTGGCGCCGGCGGCCACGACGGCCAACGGTCCGCCGTCGGCTTCGACAAGCACGCTTCGTTTCACGCCCGGTTTGCCGCGATCTGTCGGGTTCCTTCCGACTTGATCCCCCCCAAAACGCGCCTTGCCCATGGCCCCGTCGCGGCTGGAGGATCGTGCTCGTCGAGAATGGGCTTGATGATGTCCCACAGCTCATCCGGCACGCGCCAGATCGTCGGCAACGGTCCGACTTCCTTGCGTTTCCTTCCCATCCGGGTTTTTTTCCGTAGGCGCTTCCATGCGCATCCACGGGTGGATATCGGCACGATCATGCGTTTTGAGGTGGTTTCTTAGCACGACAGCGTCACATAGGCCCAGGCCCGAAGGGCCGGTGCGAAGTTGGCCGGAGGCGCAGCCTCCGGAAACGGCCCGGTTATACATCTTGCCCCGCAGGGGCAACGGATGCCGGCCGCCAGAGCGACTGCATCCCAGCGGGACCCCTTCGGGGCGCTATCTGTAAACGATTGCCTTCCGAAGGCTTGCGCCTCCGGCTACCCTCCGACGGCCCTTCGGGCCTGCAAGCAAGTGGCGCTGTAGTGTTAGGCCGCATCGGTTGGCCGGCGGGTTACTCTTCCGGCGGCTCTTCGTCCTGGCCGGCGTCGAAGACCGGGCCGATGAGGCAGGTGTCGGCGGGGCAGTAGTGCTGGGCGAGGCTGAGGCTGACCGCCTCGCGCGAGCCGTTGTACTTGCGGCCGGAGGCGGTGTAGATGTTGTCATCGGCGAAGCCCACGTCGGGGCGCTTCGCCTCGATGACGCTGTTGTCGACTCGCAGGACGTTGATGACCGCCCCGCCGCCGTGGTTGCGGCTCATGTTGCTGCGGATCTCGTGGGCGGGCGTCTGCTCCCGCATGGGCGTCGGCTGCCAACTGACGTCGGTGGCCTTGGGCGACTGGTCGGCCATCACGGCCGCGGCGGCGAAGCTCTCGCCGATGCCGTTGACGTACTTCTCGCCCCGGCGGATCGGCGCCTGCCAGGAGTAGCTGACGTTGTCGGCCGAGGCGAAGTCCCACCGGTACTCCGGCGGCGTCTCGTCGTCGCCGTCGTGGTCGCGGAAGACGTCCTTGTCCTCGGCGGCCTGCCGGTCGCCGGGGCAGACGAACAGCTTGGCCGGCTGGCCGTCGCGGACCAGCAGGAACATCAGCGCCGTGATGCTCCGCTCGCCGGCCGGCTCGTCGGCGCCGGCCGGCAGGTCGCTGTCCCGGTTCGTCCCGGTGGCCACCGCCGACCAATCCGACGTGACGCCGGCGATCCACGGCCACTGCTGCCGGTTGCCCGCCTGGTAGGTCGCCAGGGCCGTCCCGACGTTCCGCAGGTTGGCCATACACGCCTTCTGCTCGACGATCCGTATGGCCACCTGGATCGTCGGCACGAGGATCCCGGCCAGCAGGCCGATGATCCCGACCACCACCAACAGCTCAACCAGTGTGAAACCCTTCTCGCGTCGCATGGTGCGACCTCCTTCCCCCCCGCGGTGCGCCAAGCGCGGCGGCCCATGCGAGTCAACAAGAAGGACCAATGGGATGATAGCCTGGATGTCTTCGCCTGGTCAGCCGGCCTGCTTGACTCGGCGAGGCGTGCGAGGCGGCCCCGCCTGATCCGTGGAAAACGTCCCGGCCGACGATCGGCCGGGCTCAGAACACTGCGCAGACGCGGGGCCGCTCGATGAATGGGATATCACACGCTGTCCCCGCGGGATGATCACGTCACTGGCCTCCTCGGCCGAACGTCGGCCACACGCATAGAGGGCCACACCTTAATTATAGCACAAACCACGTGTCTGGGGCTGGGCGGGGGCATGTTCCGGCGGCAGCGCGGGCGCAAGACGGGGACTATTCCCCACCGCGCCACCCCACGGATGGGCGATATGGCCCACATCCGCCCGGCCGCGGGGGCTGGATGTCCCGCGGCCGGGCGATGGCCCGTCCTGTTGTCTCCCTCAATCCACTGCCCCCTGTGCCCCGCCGGCCACGCGGCATCGGGCGCCGCGATCGTGTCGGCCAACGGGCGGACAGAAACGAGCGGCCCGGCTCCTCCTGGAAGGGAGCGTCCCTCCAGACGCTCACCCGCCGGGCAGCTCGTGTTTCATGGCGCCGAAGAACCTGCTGGCGCGTGTCAGTGTCCGGCCCCAGTAGGCGACGGCCTCGAATGGGCAGGCGGCCAGGACGGCGGCGGCGGCGGCGAGGCTGGCGGCGGCCGTCTCGACGAATCTCCGCGGATGCTTGCCCGGATCGTAGCGCCCCACGCCGGACAACTCGTCGATCACCCGGACGATATCTTCAGCTTTCTCAGGCACATCGATGGCCTTGCGTGTCCGGCCCAACGCCTCGCCGATCCGCCCGGCCTTGTTCTTCGCCGAGCAGTCCGGCAGGACCGACTGGGCGTGGAGAAAGCACTTCTGCGCCCAACTCAACTCCCGAACGACACGCGCGAGGATCTGCTGCGGCCGGGCCGAGCCGTCGGTGGCTCTGGCCGCGGCCCCGGCCGGCCAGCGACCGCTCCACCAGGTGGGCTTCTCCATGACCGGCTGCGGCTTGGGGCGGATGCTCAGAAGCGATTCCCATCGATCCCTGTCGGGGTACAGCCAACTGCTCGGGCTGGTTGCCTTCTTGCCCATGGGCGTTGTCCCGCGGCCCGCCCGGCGGCCGGGCCCGACGTGCCTGTCGGGTCAGCCCTGCCGGGGGCACAGGGGACTACCTGCACATGTCATGCCAAGGCGAGGCCAGCGGCGGGTCGCATCCGGCAGCAGCGCGCCGGCGACGGGCCTCGAGGCGGCAGGGAGGGATGGCGACTCAATCGGCCGGGGCGAACGGGTCCAACAGGGGGGCCGAGAGGACGTCCGCCAGGTCCACCTCGCCATCGCCCGGAGATTGTCCCGTGGCGGACTCGGCGGCCGTCGCAGGCGGCCGCGGGGCCTCGGCCGTCGCGGGAGCAACGAGGGCGGGCAACTGCGGAATCGGCGCAGCCGACGTGTGCATGGTCAGGCCGTCACCTTGGGCGGCGGCTTCGGCGGCCGTCGGCGGGGCGGCGGGCCCGTCGCCGGCGGGTGCCGTGGGCGCGGCGAGCGGCGGGGTCGGCTCGCCGGGCGGCAGGGCGGTGTTGCTGAACCGGCGCAGCTTGATCACGTCGCTGCTGCGGATCTCGCCGCTGCCGTCGACGTCTTGGCGCGCCGAGTAGCTCGGGTCGCCCGCCGCGGTGTTGCTCTTCCGCCGGAGCTTGATCACGTCGCTGCTGCGGACCTCGCCGCTGCCGTCGACGTCGCCCGGCAGGATGTTGAGGCGGAAGGTGAAGTCCCCGCCGGCCTGCCCGTCGCCCGAGCCATAGCTGCTGACGCCGTCAGCCCATTCGCCGTCCAGCGCGTTGCCCGCCGCGTCGGTCACCGTATCGGCCAGCGACAGCAGCAGCTTGTCTGCCGCCGCGACGGACGACAGCAGCGTCCACGTGGCCGTCCGACCGCCCGGACCGCGGCGGAAGCCCGCCGTGGCGTACTCGGCTGCCTCCAGGCCGTGGATGGTCAGGTCTTCCCGGACAACGGTCACCTCCTCGCTGAACGCGAGAATCACCTGGTTGATGTTGACCCAGGGCAGCTCGTCGAGCTGGCCGGGGCCGGCCGGAACGGCATAGCCGGCCTCGCCGAGCTCGTCCAGGAACGCCTGCGCCCAGGCCGTGGAGGCGATCAGCACGCCCCCGACGGACGGGGCCGTCAGGTCGACGGTCAACTCGTCGGCCGTCTGGTCGGTTCCGGTCCCGCCGGGCGCGGCGGCGGCGGCCTCGATGTCGTACGTGCCTTCGCTCAGCGCCGCCCCGATCGTGTCGTCCGCCAGCGTCCACGTCCCGTCGCCGTTGTTCGTCGCGGCATAGGGCATGGCGGCGACCGTGACCGTCACCGCCGCGGCGGGGTCGTCGACCGTCCCGGACAGCTCGGGCGTGGGATCGTTGGTCCGCAGCGGGTCGACCGTGACGGCCGGGGGGGCGATCCGCATGATCCACGGCTCGACGCTGGCGGTCCCGTCGTCGGCGACGAACAACAGCGAGCCGCCGACCACCGTGAATTCTTCGGGGTACGACTCGCCCGGGCCGGGATGGATGTCGCCGACCATGACGGTGCCGGCCTCCGTGCCGTCGGAGGCCCACAGCTCCATCCCGTGGACGCCGTCGCTGGCGCGGAACAGCAGCACCCCGGCCACGTTGGACACGTGGATCGGGTAGCCGTTGATCGGGCCGGGGTGGATGTCCTTGACCAGGCGCGTGCCCGCCTCCGTCCCGTCGGTGGCCCACAGCTCGGCCCCGTGGATCCCGTCGAATGCGGCGAAGAAGACCTGCCCGTTCATGTGGGTCAGGTACTCCGGGTCCGCGCTGCCGGGTCCGATGAAGACGTCGGCGACCATGAACGTGCCCGCCTCCGTGCCGTCGGACCGCCAGACCTCCTGTCCGTGAACGCTGTCGTCGGCTTGGAAGTAGAGCTCGCCGCCGGCGTCAATCAGGTACTTGGGGTACGACCCGAACGGCCCGGGCTGGATGTCCTCCACGAGGAAGGTCCCGGCCTCGGTGCCGTCGGATCGCCACAGTTCGCGTCCGGCCTGCCCGTCGTCGGCTGTGAAGTAGAGCGCGCCGCCCACGTCGGTGAGCAAGCCGGGATACGAGCCGGAGTCGCCGGCCAGGATGTCCTCGACCATGTGGGTGCCGGCGTCGGTGCCGTCGGAAACCCACAGCTCGGGCCCGTGTGTTCCGTCATTGGCGACGAAGAACACTCGCCCGCCGACGGCCGTCAGCGTCGATGGCGACGAGCCGACCGGGCCGGGGCGGATGTCGCTGACCCGTTCGGTGCCCGCTCCGGTCCCGTCGGACCGCCACAGCTCCGTCCCGGCGGTCGGCTCGTAGGCACGGAAGAACAACGTCTGCCCCACGACGGCCAAGCTGTCGGGATACGCGTCGCCGGTTGGGTTGATGTCTCGGAGCATGAACGTGCCGGCCTCGGTGCCGTCGGTGACCCACAGCTCGTCGCCCGCCGAGGCGTCGTCGGCGCGGAAGTAGACCCGATCGCCCATCTGCGTCAGGTCGGCCGGGTCCGAGCCGCCCAGGCCGGGCACGATGTCGCGGACCTGCTCGACCGCGCCCGTCGCGCCGTCGGCCCGCCAGAGCTCCCGCCCGGTCAGGCCGTCGTTGGCAGACAGGAGGACCGCCGGCCCCAGCGCCGTGAAGTCGGTCGGGGCCGAGCCGAGCGTGGTGGTGTTGATCTCCGCCACCAAGGCCGTGCCGCCCGAGCTGCCGTCGGAGGCCCATAGCTCCCGCCCGCTGTTGGCGTCGTAGGCACTGAACAGCAGCTTCCCGTCGAGTTCGATCAGGCCGCTCGGCGCGGACCCGGCCGGTCCGGGGCGGATGTCCGCCACGCGGGCGGTTCCGGCAGCCGTGCCATCGGTGGCCCACAGCTCGGGCCCCGTCGCGGCGTCGTCGGCGCGGAAGAAGACGGTTCCGCCGATCTCGGTGAACAGGGCGGGGCTCGAACCATGCGGGCCGGCGGCGATGTCGGCCAGGCGTGTCGTGCCGGCCTGCGTGCCGTCGGTCTTCCACAGTTCCCGGCCCGCGCCGGCGTCCCAGGCGCTGAACAGCAGCCCCCCCGCGGCGCCGGTCAGCTCGACCGGGGACGCCCCGTTCGCGCCCGTCGCGATATCGGCGACCATGTCCGTTCCGCCCGCCGTCCCGTCGGTCCGCCAGAGCTCCCGTCCCCGGGCACCGTCGTCGGCGCTGAAGTAGACCCTCCCGCCGAAGCTCGTCAGGCCGGCCACCTGCGACCAACCCGTGCCCGGACGGATGTCCACGACCATCTCCGTGCCGATTTCCGTGCCGTCGGAGGCCCACAGCTCCTTCCCGTGGGTCGCGTCCAGCGCGGTCAGCAGCAGCGTGCCCCCGGCGTCGAAGAGGTTGTCGGGGTACGAGCCGGCCGGGCCCGGGTTGATGTCCCGCACCCGCCGTGTCGTCCCCCCGGCCAACCCGTCGGAGATCCACAGCTCCGGCCCGGCGACCCCGTCGTCGGCCTGGAAGTACACGTCCGCTCCCACCACCGTCAGGCCCATCGGGAACGAAGAGCCCGTGCCGGGGCGGATGTCGTGAACCAGTTCCGTGCCCCCCGCCGTCCCGTCGGATCGCCACAACTCTATCCCGCCGGTCCCGTCGTCAGCCGCGAACAGCACCGCCTGGCCGAAGGCCGTCAGCCCCGTCGGGTTCGAACCGAGCGCATTCGGACGGATGTCACGGACCCTCTCCGTGCCCGCCTCCGTGCCGTCGGACCGCCACAGCTCCGCCCCGCGGCTCCCGTCGTCGGCCACGAAGAACAGCACCCCGCCGGCTTCGACCAGGTGCAGCGGGCCGGACCCGCCCGCCCCGGGCCGGATGTCCTTGACCAGCTCCGTCCCACCCGCCGTGCCGTCGGTCCGCCACAGCTCCCGGCCGTGGGTCGCCCCGTCGTCGGCAGCGAAGTACACGAATCCGCCCATGCGGACCATCTCGTCCGGGCTGGCGTCGGCGGTCAGGGCGTTGATATCTCCGAGCATCCGGAGGCGATCGTCTGCCGTCACCGTCTCGCCGGCCGCCCACGCCGGTGACCGCAGACCGGCCGACGGGTCAGCGGCGCAGGGATCCGCTGCATCCAGCAGGATCCTGGGCTCGAGCGTCTCGAGCCGAGGTCCGTCCGGCCGCTGGTGCGGGCCGGGCTTCGTCATCACGTCGCCTCCTGGCCGAGCGACCGCAGCGTGGTTGGCGCTGCGCGGCAAGCCACGGCACGCACGATCATCCATGGCGAAGCACTACCACATTTGACTCGCCCGCCGGCAGCCGGCGCCCGGCTGATGCCAGAGGGGCGATGGCGGCAGGCGCAGACGACGGGCGGACCATCGACGGCCCGCCCGTGGCGTGTTCTCGAGATGTACTGCACTGCGTTACTGTCGCCGGCGATCAGGCGGTGCGGCGCTTCCGGATGTAGCCGGCCAGCGTGCCGAGGCCGAGAAAGGCGCCGAACATCGTCAGCGGCTCGGGGATGTACGTCACCGGCTCGGGGGCGCCGGCGGCGTTGAGGATGTTGATGTTCCATCCGATGGCCAGCGCGCCGGTCCAGTAGCTGTAGCCGGGCCAGGAGCCGTCGGCTCTCTGGCCGCGAGCGCCGTCGTACAGCAAGCGGTCGCAGTAATGCGAGTACCAGTCACCGGCGGCAGAGGTCTTCGGGTCCCAGTCCTGCCCGATGGTGATTCCGCCCGGGGCGTTGGGGATGCCGAAGCCGATCTTGAAGTCCTGGCCGACGCCCGACCCGTAGTCCTTGGTCAGCCCGTAGACCTCGAGGCCCTTGTAGACACCCCACATCGCGTACGGGTGCATCATGTTGCCGTACCACGTCCCGCTCGGGCCGTTATTCCAGCGGCTCGAGAGGAAGTTCAGTGCCTTCTGGACGGCCGGATCACCGATCGGCTTGCCCAGCAGGGCCAGCTCGAGAAGCAGCCCGCCCGTCTTTGAGCAGTTGACGTAGGTGTTGGGGTTGTCGTAGCCGGATCCGCCGTTGGCGTTCTGGATGTAGGCCGCCCACAGCGCCAGCTCGCTGAGGACCTCGGGGGCGATCTTGAGGCCCCACTGCTGGGCCATCAGCAGCGTCAAGGCGCCCCACTGGGCGGTGGAGTTGTCGGAGGAGCCATGGTTCGCGGTATACCGCCAGCCGCCGCGGTAGTTGCCGAGGTTGGGCTCGACCTGGCCCCAGGCGTACCAGTCGGCCAGGTCCTGCATGACCTGCCCGTAGGTCATTCCGTCGGTCACGCCGCCGGGGGCACTGACCGCCGCGGCGCCTTGATCGATGACCTGGCCCTGCCCGAGGGCGTTGCCCAGGGCCCAGACGACCGGCGCGACGATGCCGTTGGTGTAGATGTCGCGTTGGTGGTTTCCGGGGTAGAAGTACAGCCCCAGCCCGTTGCCGCCGTCATCGAGGACGTCGTTGTTGTTGTAGTCCTCGGCGTGGTGCGGGAAGACGTTGTACTCCCAGCCCAGATTGTGCGTCTGGCTCTGGTTGAAGATATACGTGCACATCTTGCCGACCAGGTCCCCGTAGCTCACCGGCCCGCTGCCGGTGTCGATGGTGACGTTGTCCCCCGGCAGGTGGCCTTCCTCGATGAAGGCCAGCGCCGCCGACGCGGTCGCCGCCAACGTGCCGTTGTTGGCGTACGGATACCAGATTTCCGTCGCGTTGCTGCTGTGATGTGTGGCCAAGTAGGCCAGGCCCTTCTGGATGCCCAGATCAATGGCCTGCTGCGTTGCGCCGAACGTCGATCCTGCCACGAGCAGAACCACCACGAGCGCGCATAGACTACGGGATCTCGACAACATGGCATGCCTCCTTCCAGTTATGCCAGTGCGTCAGGCGTCGTCCTTTTACGATCCGCTCCAACCCCACCGGCCGCGAGCGACCGGTAGGCTCCGTTTAACCCGTATAGTTTAATCGTAAGCGCCGATTTGTCAAGGGGTACTCGGCAAGAAAAGACAACTTTTCCGCCTCCCGGCCAGAAGCGCCCGGTCGCGGCCTTCAGCCCTGCCCGGCCAGCGCGGCCTCGATCCCCGCCGCACAGGCCGGCAGGCTCACCAAGGACGCGCCCGGCACGAGGCGAACGGCGCCCTGCCAGGCGCCGCGGTCCGCCTCGAAATACGCCTCCGACGGCTGGTACATCATCCGGTAGCAGAATCGCCTGGCCTCGGCCAGTCGGCCCGGCAGGGGCCCGGCCATCGACGGGTCCGCCCGCAGCGCCCGAGCCAGGCAGACGGCGGCCAGGCCCGTCAGCGTCGTGGACGGCTCGCCGCCGGCGACGGCGTAGCCGCCGACCTCGTCCGGCAGCGCCCCGGCCGGGCGAGCGACGATCCCCTCGCCGTCCGACCCGCCGATCGGCAGCGCCGACGCGATGCCCGCCCGATACGCCCACAGCCGCGCTGTCGCGCCGGCCGGGATCGCGCGCGAAAGGCCCTCGCGCAGCTCCTTCAGCCTCGCCGGAGCCATCCCGCTCGAGCCGCCCCCGCCCGCCAGGGCGTAGTAGGCCATGTATGACTCGGCCCCCGCCGACGTCGGGCGGGTCGTCGCCGTCGTCGCACCCGCCTCCGCCAGCGCCCCGGCCAGGGCGGCCTGAAGCTGCCTCCGCAACGCCTTCGCCTCGCCCTTCGTGTCGGTCAGAGACAGCGCCATCGCCAACAGCGCCGTCGCGGCCAGGGCGTCCTTCGGCGAGTCGGCCGCGACGAGCCCGCGTCCGTCGGCGACCTTCACCAGCCCGCGGCCGTAAGCGACGGCCTTTGCCGCGCTGCAAGCGAACTGCGGGGCCGACGGCCTGCGGCGGGCGAGCTTCGCCATCGCGCAGGCGGCCGTCATCTGCTCGCGCGGCGTGCCGAGCAGCCCGCCGGCGGAGTAGCGCCCGTCGGCCACCTGGTGACGGACGAGATACTCGCCGATCCGCCCCGCCGCGGCGGCGAGGGCCGACTCGCCGATCCCCTCCCGCCGCCGCAGGTCCTTGCCGCGGAACATCTCCACGGCCCGGCCGTCGGGGAACCCCACGTAGTGGCGAGAGGTGAACACCTCCAGCCGGGCCGGCCGGGCCGCGTTCTCGCTGGTCAGACGGAACCGCGACATCGCGCCGCGACGCATCTGGTCGGCGTCCAGACCCAGCACGTACGCCCCGGAGGGGAGGACCCTGGCAACCGCCGCGCCCCCGCCGGCCGGCGCGGTCGCCGTCCGGCGGGAATAGGCCAGGCCCGTCAGCCCGCGGACCATCACGGAGGGCAGCTTCTCCCGGGCGACGAGGCGGGCGGGGGAGAGCACCTCGACCTCCACCGTCAGCGCATCGAGGACCTGTCGATCGACGCGATCGGGGAGCTTGCTGCTCCGCATCGCCCGCAGGGCCGCGGCGGCGACGTTGAGACACAGCTCGCCGTCGTCGCGGATCTCGAGGGCCACCACCGCGCCGCGGCTGCGCAGCGTAACGGCCGCGGCGTTCGGGGCGTTGCGCAAAGGCTTGAGCTCGGCCGTCCGGGGCACCGACTTCGCGTCGATGCGATCGGTCAGGTACATTCGCATGGCCGATCGGACCAGGGAGACCAGCGCGGCGCCCTGCGGGCGCGTCAGGGCGGGCATCGGCGGCTGGACGGGCGGGCCAGCCGGGGCCCCACCCGCCGAGAAGGCACACGTCAGACATGCTGCCGTCAGCCGGATCATCGCAGACCGTTATAGAGGCCGGCGGGGGAGTTGGCAAGCCCACAGGTCGCTGGCGGCGGGGTCGATCCGCCGGCTGCGCCGAAAAACGCCCATTTTCGCCGCCGAGGCCGTATTATGGACATAAGCCATTTATTCAAAAGAGTTTATCCCATGTTCTGCCCGGCAGTCGGGTCGGACGCCTCCGCCCGGCGCAACGGCCCGGGCCGCCGGCATGTCCAGTTTGACAAACGCTTGTAATCGCGGATCTTACGCCCGTAGATCGCCGCCGGGAACCCGCCGGGCGCCCGATCGCGAACCGGTCGCCGCCGCCACAGTTGGGCGTGTTTTTTGTTGCAAGCGCCGGAGGGCGGTCTACACTTTGCCCGTCAGGTAGTTCCAGCGATCCCGAGCGGCGGGAGGGCGAAAGGGCGTTTGACATGCCGAACGTCACGTTCGATGACCGCAGTCTCCTCATCGACGACCAGCGCGTCTGGCTCGTCAGCGGATCGATCCACTACTTCCGCACCCCGGCCGAGCTGTGGGCCGACCGCCTGCTGAAGGCGCGGCGGGCGGGGCTCAACTGCATCGCCACACCCATCGTCTGGAACTTCCACGAGCCGACCGAGGGCCAGTGGAACACCTCCGAGGACCGGGACGTGGCGTCCTTCGTCCGGCTGGCCGGGGAGATGGGGCTCTACGTGATCCTCCGCCCGGGCCCCTACGTCGGCGCCGACTGGGACTTCGGCGGGCTGCCGCCCTGGCTGACGACCAAGACGGGCATGGTCTATCGCACCAGCAGCGCCGCCTATACCCACTACTACGACAAGTACTTCCGCCAGATGCTGCCCCGCCTGGCCGAACTCCAGGTCACCCGCGGGGGCAACATCATCCTGCTCCAGAACGAAAACGCCTACGACATGACGACCATGCCGGACCGGCTGAACTACCTCGAGTTCGTCAGCCAACTGCTGCGGCGAAGCGGCTTCGACGTGCCCATCGTCACGTGCAACCGGTTCAGCGAGCCGTTCCTGCCGGAGGGCATCGAGACCGTCGCCTGCGAGGCCGACCCGGTCAAGTCTCTGAAGAAGCTGCACCTGGAGCAGCCGTCGATGCCTCGGATGGCCATGGAATACCGCTCGGGCCGCCGCGACCTGTGGGGCCGGGACCACCACACCGTCTCTGCCCGAGACGCCGCCCGCCGGGCCATGGAGGTCCTCGGCTGCGGCGCCCAACTGAACTACTACATGTTCCACGGCGGGACGAACTTCGGCTTCTGGGCCGGCCGGGGCGACGACGGCGAGGACGCCTACCAGGCCACCAGCTACGACTGCGACGCCCCGCTGGCCGAGGGCGGCGGGCTGACCGACAAGTACTACCTCACCCGCCTGGTCAACCTGCTGGCCCATCACATGGGCCCGTTCCTGGCCGGCTGCCTGCCCCCCCCCCCGGCCGCCAGCGTCCACGACTCCGCCGCCGTGCTGACCCTCACCGGCGAGGAGGCCAACTGGGCCTTCGTGACCAACAACGGACAGGATGAGATCGACACGGCGCGGATCTCCCTGCCGGACGGGCGGGAGCTGACCCTGCCGCTGTCGCCGATCGGGGCCGCCGCCGCGCCGTTCGACCTGGCCCTCGGCGAAACGCAGGTGCTCGACTACGCCAACCTCACGCCGCTCGGGCTGTTCGGGCAGAAGATCCTCGTCTTCCACGGCCCGGCGGGCTGGCCGGCCGAGATCAGCGTCAACGGCAACGTCCTCCGCGCCGAAGTGCCCGCCGGCGGGCAGCCGACGATCCTCGAGCACGAGGAGCTGACCGTCGTGCTGGTCAACAGCGACGTGGCGACGCGGACCTGGCTGGTGGAGGACACGCTGGTGTTCGGGGCGGCCTTCGTCGGCGAGACGCTCGATGAGATCGTGTTCCCCAAACGCACCCGCCAGTGCGCCCTGCTGCCGCTGGAGGGCAAGCTGACCCACCGCAAGGCCACGCCCCCCTCGAAGGTCGCCCTCGCGGCGCCGAAGCTGACCGACTGGAAGCGGATCAGCGTCTGCACCGAGCCGGTCTCGGCGGAGCTGGACTGGCAGAATCTGGATCGGCCCTCCGACGTGGACCGCCTGGGGCTGCATCACGGCTATGTGTGGTATCGGCTCCAGTGGGAAGAGCCCCGCGCCCGCAAGCGCAACCTGCTCCTGCCGGACTGCGAGGACCGCGCGACGATCTACCTCAACGGCGCGTTTCTGGGCGTCTGGGGCCGCGGCGACGGCGCCGATCGGGCCCCGCTTGCCGCCAGCGTCAAGCGCGGCGAGAATGCCCTGACGCTGCTGGTGGACAACCTCGGGCGGACCTGCCGCGGCGGGCGGCTGGGCGAATCGAAGGGGCTGTTCGGGCACGTCCACGAGGCCAAGCCGCTTCGGCCCCGCAAGCCCAAGCTCCGCCGCCTGGACAAGTTCGCCCGCCGCATCGTCCCGCGAGGCTTCTCGCATCTGATCCCGCAGTTGGAGCGGCTGCCGCTGTGGGCGGTCGACGTGGACCTGCCCCTGGCCCAGCCGACGCCGGTGCACGTGGCGTTCACCGACGTGCCGCACCACGTGGCGGCGCTGTGCAACGATCGGGTGGTGGGGTTCCTGCCCGGGGGGGTGAGGAACTACGGTGACGTGACCCTCTCGGCCGGGCTGAAGAAGGGCAAGAACCTCCTCCGCCTGTTGCTGTGGGGCGACGTCGATCCCGGCGTCGCCGACCGGTTCGCCTATCACAGCCTGCTCGAGCCGATCTCCCGGGAGGCGAAGTGGGGCTACCGCCGGTGGGAGCTTCCCACGCCGGGCGGCCCGGTGATCGGCAAGGACCAGCCGGCCTGGTACGCCGCCGAGTTCGCGTACACCCCGCGGCCGGTGCCGCTGTTCGTCCACGTCGCCGGGGCGCGGAAGGGGCAGTTGGTGCTGAACGGACACAACGTCGGGCGGTTCTGGACGATCGGCCCGCAGCAGTACTACTATCTGCCGGAGTGCTGGCTGGGCGAGGAAAACGAGCTGCTTCTGTTCGTCGAGCAGGGCGACCTGCCGCGTCGGACACGGCTGGAGTTTCGCCCGCTGGGACCCTACCGGCCGTAGACGTCTTCGCCCGCCGAACGGGCCGTTGGAGGCCCGCCGAACGGCGCGATGCGGATGCCCGCTCAACCGGCTCGGAATTTTTTCTTGTCTGTCCGCGCGTCGGCACCTAAGATAAGTTGCGGTTACGGGATAGGTTCCCGCAAATCTCCGCCGGGCCTCGACGCCCGGCTTTGCCGGTAGAGACTTTGGCTTTCCATGCGAAAGGGATCTTCATGGCTACGGTGACCAAGAAGGAACTGGTGGACCGCATCGCGGACCAGACCGAGACCAAACGGGTGGTTGTCAAGAAGATCGTACAGAGCTTTCTCAACGAGATCATCGAGGAGCTCGGCCGGGCCAACCGGCTCGAGTTCCGCGACTTCGGTGTTTTCGAGACCAAGGAACGGGCCGCCAGAGAAGCTCAGAACCCCAAGACGCTCCAGCGCGTCAAGGTCCCGCCGAAGCGGACGGTGAAGTTCAAGGTCGGGCGGCTGATGAAGATCAAGCTTCAGGAAGGCATGGAAGCCGATCGGCAGGCCCAGCCTCCGGCCCCGTTGATGTGATCCGGCCGGCCTCGTCGGGCACAGCCCGCGGCGCGCAGGGAGACGGCGGCGTTGTGGTCGCGTGAGTGGTCTGACCTTCGAACGGCCCGGGCAACGACGACGAGACGTTACAGGATAGACCCCCCCCACCCCCCGCCGCCGCGGCCGATCGGTCGTGGCGGCGTTTTTTCCGCGGGCCATTCGGCGCCAACTGCTATAGTACCTGCCATGAGTCAGGTTACCGTCCAACAGGTCGCCGCCGCCGGCGTCGTCGGCGCAGGCGGGGCCGGGTTCCCCACACACGTCAAGCTCTCCGCCCGCGCCGACACCGTCCTGATCAACGCCGCCGAGTGCGAGCCGCTGCTGCACAAGGACAAGGAGATCCTGAGGAGCTTCCCCGACGAGGTGCTCGCCGGACTGGCCGCCGCGATGCGGCTTCTCGGCGCCGATCGGGGCATCATCGGCATCAAGGAGAAGTACGCCGACGTGATCGACATGCTGCGCCCGAAGCTGGCCGGCGGGATGGAGATCGCCGCCCTTCGCGACGCCTACCCCGCCGGCGACGAGTTCATCCTCGTCTACGACACGCTCGGGCGGGTGATCCCGCCGGGAGGCATCCCGCCGCACGTCGGCGCGGTGGTGATGAACGTCGAGACGGCGCTGAACGTCGCCGTCGCGGCCGATCGGCCCGTGACGCAAACGTTCCTCACCGTCGGCGGGGCGGTGGCCGAGCCGGTCACGCTGCGCGTGCCGGTGGGCGTGTCGATGTCGGCCTGCGTGGCCGCGGCGGGCGGGGCGACCTGCGCGGCGCCCAACTACGTCGTCGGCGGCGTGATGATGGGCCACGTCGAGCCCGATCACGACACGCCCGTGGAGAAGACCACCGGCGGGATCGTCGTGCTGGACGACGAGCACGTGGTCATCCGTCGGCGGAGGCAGGACTGGAAGCAGATCGTCCGCATCGGCCGAAGCGCGTGCGACCAGTGCAGCTTCTGCACCGAGCTGTGCCCGCGCTGGCTGCTGGGCCACCCCATCGAGCCGCACCGCGCCATGCGGTCGCTGGAGTTCAACCTCGTCGGCGAGTCGAACGTCCGCGGGACGGCCTTCTGCTGCGAGTGCAACCTGTGCAGCCTCTACTCCTGCCCCGAAGACCTCGACCCGAAGAACGTCTGCACCGAGAACAAGCGCCGCCTCGCCGCCGAGTCCGACCGGTGGGCCGACCCGCCCTTCGACGCTCGTCGGCCGCAACTGCATATGGACAACCGCAAGGCCCCCACGCGCCGGCTGATGCGGAAGCTGGGGCTGACCGGCTTCGTCAACGTCGGCGAGCTGGAAGACCGCCCCGTGGGCAACGGACGCGTGGGCATCCTGCTCAAGCAGCACGTCGGCGCGGCGTGCGAGGCGACCGTCGAGGCCGGACGCAAGGTGCGCGTCGGCGAACAGGTCGGGCGAGTGCCGACCGGCGATGACGGCCGACCCGCCCTCGGCGCGCCCGTGCATGCGTCGATCGACGGCCTCGTGACCGCCGTCGAAGAAGGCGTCGTGTGGATCGAGAAGGAATGACCTCCGCGCTGGTCCACGTTGATCCCCGCTGAGAAGCCGAGAAGAAAAGAGCATGCCAGAACCGAGATCCATCGGCGCGATCGAGCTGTCGAGCATCGCGATCGGCTACCGGATTCAGGACGCGATGCTGGACGCGGCCTCGATCGAGATCCTCATCGCCCGGACGATCTGCTCGGGCAAGTACCTGCTCGTCTTCACCGGGTCGGTCAGCGACGTGAAGGCCGCCGTCCGCGTCGGGCTCGAGGCGCCCGAGGAGTCGGTCATCGACCACCTGGTGATCCCCAACGTGCACGAGTCGGTCTTCCCGGCCCTGGGCCAATCGGTGGTGGTCGAGGACGCCGACGTCGGCGCGCTGGGTGTGGTCGAGACGTTCAGCGGCGTCAGCATCATCGCCGCCGCCGACGCCGCCGCCAAGGCCGCCCGCGTCTGCCTCTTCCGCATCCACGTGGCCATGGCGCTGGGCGGGAAGGGCTTCTGCCTGATGACCGGCACGGTCGCCGACTGCCGCGCCGGCGTCTCGGCCGCCGCCGCCGAGGCCCGGCAGCGCGGCCTCCTCGTCGCCGAGACCGTCATCGCCCGCCCCAACCGCGAGCTGTTCAGCGAGTATATCTGAGCGGCGGGCGTTGAGGAACGCCCGTCGGGACGATCTGCCCGGCAGCGGAGCGCAGAAGGGAGACGTCGTGAAGCTCGAGCAATTCGTCGTCACGTCCTCGATGGGCAAACGGCTGATCGGCAGGGGGATGGCGGCGCATCCGGCCGTGCGGGCGGCGTTGGCGGATCGGACGCTGGTGATCGTCGCGGGGACGACCAACGGGTACGTGGCCGAGGAGATCCTCGCGGCGACGGGGCAGTCGGAGGGCTTCACGCGGCGGGGGTTTCGGCGCGGAGTGACCACGCCGCCGGGCGCGTCGGCGCCGGCGGCGGAGTTCGGCGGGGACGTCGTGCTCGTCGGCGGCGTCTGGCAGAAGGGCAAGGAGATCTTCGACGTCGCCGACGGCCTGACCGCGGGCGACGTCGTGCTCAAGGGCGCCAACGCGTTGAGCCTCGAGGCCGGCAAGGCGGCCGTCTACATCGGCCATCCCCGGGCCGGCACGATCGGCGCGACGCTGCCGGCGGTCTACGGGCGGCGCGTGCGGTTGATCGTGCCGGTCGGGCTGGAGAAGCGGATCGTCGGCGGCCTCGACGAGATCGCCGCGGCGGTCAACGCGCCCGAGGCCGAAGGCCCCCGCCTGCTGCCGATGCCGGGGGAGGTGTTCACCGAGCTGACTGCGATCGAGCTGCTGACCGGCGCGAAGGCGTTTCTCGTCGCCGCCGGGGGCGTCTACGGGGCCGAGGGGTGTCTCTGGATCGCGGCGACCGGCTCCGACGCGCAGGTGCGGGCCGCCGGAGAGCTGATCGCATCGGTCGCCGCCGAGCCGCCGTGTGAGCCGTAGCGGGGGGCGTCGGCCGTCGGCCAAGAGATCGCCGTCCCCCCGGCCGCCGCGGGATTCTCCGAAAAATGCCAGTCCCGCTCGTTGATCCCATCGTGAAAGAATGTACAATCTCCCTCGACATGGAGGTCGGATGCCGTGACAGCCGTCGCCGCAAGGCCGTACCGCCCAGATCCTTGAAACCTACCGCGTCAGCAGCAAGGAGTCTGTCATGCCCGAGATTGTCGAAGTCCCCGTCGTATGGTTGCAGGGCAGCGCGTGCACGGGATGTGCCGTCTCGTTCCTCAACTCGTTCGCGCCCAGCGCCCTCAGCGTGCTGGTCCGCGAGCTGACACCCGGGACGCATGTCTCCGTCCGCTTTCTGATGACCGCCATGGCCGGGCAGGGCCAGCAGGTCATCGACGTGCTCGCCGACGAGGCCGTTCGGGGCAGGGGGGGCTACATCCTCGTGATGGAAGGCGCCCTGCCGGTCGGTCACGAGATGTACTCGACCATCGCCGGCCCCGACGGCGAGGAGATGTCGATGGCGCAGAAGGCGGCCGAGCTGGCGCGGGACGCGCTGGCCGTCGCGTGCGTGGGCACGTGCTCCTCGTTCGGCGGCATCCCCGCCGGGGCGCCGAACCCGACCGGGGCGCTGTCGATGGGCGAGCTGCTCGAGCGGGAAGGCATCGGGACGCCGATGATCCGCCTGCCCGGCTGCCCGCCGCACCCGGACTGGATCGTCGGGTCGCTGGCGGCGGTGGCGATGTACGGCCTGGAGGCCGTCGCGGCGTCTCTGGACGAGTTGGCCCGCCCGACGATGTACTACGGCAAGCTGATCCACGAGACCTGCCCTCGCCGGGCGGACTTCGACGCGGGGCGCTTCGCCCGCCGGTTCGGCCAGCCGGGCTGCCTCTACGAGCTCGGCTGCAAGGGGCCGGTCACCTACGCCGACTGCCCCACGCGGATGTGGAACAGCGGGACGAACTGGTGCGTCGGGGCCGGCAGCCCGTGTCACGGCTGCGTCGAGCCGGAGTTCCCCGACAGGTTCTCGCCGCTGTACCGCAAGATCGACGAGGACGCCCTGGGCGGGCTGGCGCTGCTGAAGCCGCAGACGGCGGGCCGGCAGGCCTGAGAACCGGAGATCATCGCAATGAATGCTCCCAATGGAAACGTCATCACGATCGATCCGGTCACGCGGATCGAGGGCCACCTGAAGGTCGAGGCCCTCGTCGACGGCGGCGAGATCAAAGAGGCCCGATGCTGCGGGACGCTGTTCCGAGGCTTCGAGAACATCCTCGTCGGGCGGCATCCCTTCGACGCCAATCGCCTCACCCAGCGGGTCTGCGGCGTCTGCCCGACGGCCCACGGGACGGCGTCGAGCTTCTGCCTCGACGCGGCGCTCGGAGTGGCCGACGAGATCCCCCCCAACGGGCGAGTCGTCCGCAACCTGTTGCTCGGCTGCAATTTCCTCCAGTCGCACATCCTGCACTTCTTCACGCTGGCGGCGCTGGACTACGTGGACGTGACGGCCGTGGCAGACTACGAGGGCAGCGACAGCGACCTCAAGGCCGTCCGCGCCTTCATCGGCCGCAAGGCGCTCTCGCCGTTCTTCCCACGCTACGAGGGCGACTACCGCTGCGACAAGGCGACCAACGTCGCCCTGGTCAGCGCGTACCTCAAGGCCCTGCACATCCGCCGCGTCTGCCACGAGATGCTCTGCATCTTCGGCGGGAAGATGCCCCACAACGTCGGACTCGTCCCCGGGGGCGTCACCGGCGAGGTGACCATCGACAAGATCGCCAACTTCATGGGCAAGCTCCAGGAGATCACCGAGTTCGTCGACGACGTCTACGTCCCGGTGATCTTCACCGCCGCCGGGGCATATCCCGACTACTTCGACATCGGCGCCGGCTGCGGGCGATTCCTCTCCTACGGCACGTTTGACCTCGACGCGGAGTCCACCGACCCGCTGACCCGGAAGCGCCTCCTGCCCGCGGGGCTCGCCGACGCCGACGGCTATCGGGCGGCCGACGCGGCGAAGATCACCGAAGACGTCGCACACAGCCGCTACAGCGACGACTGCTCGGCTCACCCGTCGGCCGGCAAGACGGAGGCGGCCCCGGACAAGGACGGCGCGTACTCGTGGCTGAAGTCCCCGCGCTACGGCGGCGAGGCGGCCGAGGTCGGCCCGCTCGCCCGCGGGATGGTCGCTTACGCGGCGGCAGACGCGACGTTCACGCCCCAGATCGACGCCGCGCTGTCGGCGGCGGGCGTCGGGGCCGACAAGTTGCCGTCGGTGCTCGGCCGGCACCTCGCGAGGGCGTTGGAGTCCCGCATCGTCGCCAAGGCGATGATGGGGTGGCTCGGCGAGCTGAAGCCGGGCGAGCCGGTCGCCGCCGAGCTGACGATCCCCGACGAGGGGACCGGTGTGGGCCTGACGGGCGCGCCCCGCGGCGCGCTGGGCCACTGGATCACCATCAAGGACAAGGTCATCGACCGGTATCAACTGGTCGTGCCGACCACGTGGAACGGATCGCCCGCCGACGCGAACGGGACGCCGGGCCCGATCGAGCAGGCCCTGATCGGCACGGAGGTCAGAGACCGCGACAACCCGTTCGAGATCGTCCGGATCATCCGTTCGTTCGATCCCTGCCTGGCCTGCTCGGTCCACGTGCTGACCGCCGCCGGCGAGATCCGGAGGGTCCTGCGGGTTGTCTGAGCCCACTGTCAACATCGTCGGCGTCGGCAACGTCCTGATGGGCGACGACGGCGCGGGCATCGCGGCCGCCCGCCGGCTGGCCGATGCCGGCATGCCGACCGGCGTCCGCCTCCACGACGCCGGGCTCGCCGTCGCCGACGTGCTCGGCGGGCTCGACCCCGCCGTGCCGCTGATCGTCCTCGACGCCTTGCAGGCCGGCGGCGAGCCGGGCACGGTCTACACCGCCCGGCTGGAGGACATCTCGGCCGGCGGGCGCCTGGCCGGGCTGACCTCGCTGCACGAGCTGAGCGTCCTGCCGGCCCTGCGCCTGGAGGCGCTGAGCGGGCGGACGTTCGGCGACGTGACGGTCTTCGGCGTCGAGCCGGCCCGGATCGAGTGGGGAAAAGGCCTCTCCGATCCCGCCGCGGCCGGCGTCGAGCGGCTCGTCGAGGCCGTCACAAGCCACGTGGAACAGATCACACGCGATCGACTCGCGATCGCAGGAGAACCCCTGCCATGAACGCTACTGAACGCAAGCCAACCGACGAGGTCATCGAGTCGCTCGAGGGCGTCTCGAAGGTGTTCATCCTGGGCTGTCAGGGCTGCCCCATCGGCTGCGATACGGGCGGCCGCCCGTGGGTCGACGAGATGGCCGCCGCGATCGGCCAGGCGGGCAAGGAAGTCACCGGCTCGGCCCTGATCGACATGGTCTGCAACAAGGCGATCGTCGGCATCAAGCTCGGGCGGTGCATAGACCAGATCGCCGCCGCCGAGGCCGTGCTCGTCGGCGCCTGCGGCGTCGGCGTCCAGGCCGTCGGCAACATGGTCGGGCGACAGGCCGTCCCGGCGATGGACACCGTCTGCCTCGGCGACTACCAGGGCCTCTGGCCCTCGGAAGAGCGCTGCGCCGAGTGCGGCGAGTGCATGCTCGCCACCACCGGCGGGCTCTGCCCGATCACGCTGTGCGCCAAGAGCCTCGTCAACGGCGCCTGCGGGGGGACGGGCGACGACGGGACGTGCGAGGTCAGCCCGGACAGGAAGTGCGGCTGGCAGATGATCTACGAGCGGCTCGAGGCGTTGGGACGGATCGACGACCTGCGGAAGTACAACCCGCCGAAGGACTACCGAAAGCGCGACATCGCCGACGCCCGAAGGAAGACCATCCTCTGGGCGCTCGAAGTGGCCGAAGAGCAAGAGCAAACCGAATCCCAGGCAGCCGAATAGAAACGGGACGCGACCATGAGCAAACTTCAAGAGCAGCTCGAATCCGGGAAGTTCGTCGTCACGGGTGAGATCGGCCCGCCGAAGGGCACGAACGTCGATCCCTGCCTCCACGAGGCCGAGCAGTACCTCAAGGACACCGTGGTGGCCGTCAACGTCACCGACATCCAGACCGCCGTGATGCGCCTGGGCTCGATGGCCGCCTGCAAGCTGCTGATCGATCGCGGCATCGAGCCGGTCTTCCAGATGGTCTGCCGAGACCGCAACCGGCTGGCGCTCCAGAGCGACCTGCTCTCGGCGGCCGTCCTCGGCATCGAGAACGTCCTGGCCCTGACGGGCGACCACGTGGTGATGGGCGACCATCCCGAGGCCAAGCCCGTCTACGACCTCGACTCGGTGGGGCTGCTGAAGGCCATCAGCAACCTCGAGGCCGGCACGGACATGGGGCTGGACATGAAGGGCAACCCCAACGAGCTGGACGGGACGCCGACGTTCTTCAAGGGCTGCTGCGTCACCCCCTGCGGGCCGAACCCCGAGGCCCAACTGATCAAGCTCGAGCAGAAAATCGCCGCCGGCGCGCAGTTCGTCCAGACGCAGGCGGTCTACGACGTCGAGCCCTTCGAGCGGCTCATGAAGAAGATCGAACCGCTGGGCGTGCCGGTGCTCGTCGGCATCGTCCTGCTGAAGTCCGCCGGCATGGCCAAGTACATGAACCGCTCCGTCCCCGGCGTGGAAGTGCCCGCCCCCTATGTCCAGCGCCTCGCCGACGCCGCCAAGGAAGACCGCCAGAAGGTCGCCGTCGAGATCGCCGCCGAGATCGTCCGCGAGGCAAAGCACTGCTGCCAGGGCGCCCACCTGATGACCCTCGGCTGGGACCACTGCGTCCCCGACATCGTCCGGCAGGCGGAGCTGAACTAGGCGGCCTCCCTCGAGACAGCCCGGTCCATCGCGTGCCGCGGCCGCCGAGTTCGGCGGCCGCGCCTTTTGCGCGCCCGAAGACGCGGCTGCACACTCCGCGGCCGTGGCGCCCGCATTTCGGCGGCGGCCACCTCTAGCTCGGCGTCGCAGGGGGCCCGGTGGCGAGGGCGTGCTTGTCCGCCAGGTCGCGGAGGAGGGACTCGACTTCCTTGACGTTGGCGATGCCGAAGAAGCTCCCCTCGGCCATGCGGGAGTGGGCCCCGTCGGCGAAGGGGGGCGACGGCTCGAAGAGGATGTCGCCCGATCCGTCGGCGCGCTGTCTGCGGCGGAGGCCGCCCATGCGATCCGGCCCGAACGACCGGACCGTCGTGCCCCACCCGCCCAGGAAGAGGATTGCCCGCCGGTCGGTGACGGCGTAGACCGTCCGCCGGGCCTTGCGGATCGCCCACAGGGGCGCCGAGAGCATCCCCAGCCCGATCAGCACGAACGGCAGGCCGAACAATGCGAACATCGAGCGGGGCCAGGACATGTCCGACGGTTCGCCGAAGCCCGACGCGCCCCACATCCAGAAGATCGCGAACGCCGTCCACGGGATGGCGAACAGCATGATCGGCAGGGCCCTCAGCACGAACCGCCGCGGGTTCGGCTGCCCGGCCCACACCAGCTGCTCGCCTTGGTCCATCTCCCGGTCGACCATGTCACGAAGACCCCGCGGGATCGCCCAAACGTCGTCGGTTGCGTTGAACATGCCGGCCTTCTGTCTCATCGCCCTTCTCTCGCTCGATATCATACCACCTCCGCAGGGGAGCCGCTCCGCCTTGTTCGCAGGGCCGGCCGGGCCTGACCGGGAGGAAAGGCCGCCGCAGTATGGCGCCCTCGTCGTGTCGAGGGGGTTGAAGTATGGGAGAAGACCACCACCTGAGGAGAGACGGCGATGGCGATGAAGACGCTCGGGAAGCTGATCGCACTGACGGCCCTGTCGGCGGCACCGGCGCAGGACGCCCCGGCCGGTGCCAGGAAGCCCCAGCGGATGCCGACAGAGCGGGAGATCGCGAAGATGCGGGCCGCCGCCCCGGCCAAACCGCCGGTCAAGCCCGCCCGGCCGCGGAAGGTCCTCGTTTGGGGGCACGTCTACACGCACCTCCCGAACCCGTTCGCCAACGAGGCAATGAAAGTGCTGGCGAAGAAGACCGGCGCGTTCGAGGCGGTCGTCAGCGACGATCCGGCCGTGCTGCTGCCGGATAAGATCAAGCCGTTCGCCGCGATCGTGATGAACAACATCCACGAGCGCGATCCGTTCCTTCCGGTCGGGCTGAACCGGCTGCCGAAGGCCGAGCAGGACGCTGCCCGCCGGCGCGACAAGGCGGTCAAGAAGAGCCTGCTCGCCCACGTCCGCTCCGGGGCCGGGCTGGTCGGCATTCACGCCGCGACGGCCGCCTGCCAGAACTGGCCCGAGTACGGCGAGATGATCGGCGGCTACTACGGGGGGCACATCTACCAGGACGTCGTGCTCAGGAACGAGTGCCCGGACCACCCGGTCAACGCGTGCTTCGGGGGGAAGGAATTCCGCATCAACGACGAGGTGTACATCTTCCGGGCCCCCTACGAGCGGAAGAAGCTCCGCGTCCTGCTGAGCCTCGACCTGGCGCGGATGAAGGACCCGGGCAAGCGCCCGGACAAGGACTACGCTGTCAGTTGGGTCCGCCCGTACGGCAAGGGGCGCGTCTTCTACACGACGCTCGGCCACGCCCCCGAGACGTACTGGAACGCGACGTTCCTCCGCCACGTCCTGGCAGGCGTCCAGTTCGCCACCGGCGACCTGAAGGCGGACGCGACGCCGCCGAAGTAGCGCCCGCGCCCCGCGCCGCCGCATGCCCCGGCCGCGACGAGCACGAAGGGGCGCCGCAGAGGAGACACGAGGATGGTCATGAGGCGCGAGGTCTTCCAGGTGGTCGCAGTCGTGCTGGCCTGCGCCTGGCTGAGTTCCGCCGCAGCCGGGGAGCGGGTGAAAGCCCCCTGCACCCGCGACGTGTGGGTCTCCGCCGTCCCGTCGGAGCAGGATCACAGCATGGGGCGGACGACGGTGCTGAAGCTCAAGTCGATCCAGGAGATGGCCGTGCTGGACTTCGACGTCTCGGCGCTGAGAGGGCGAACCGTCACGGCGGCGTGGCTGCACTTTCGCATCGTCGAGAACCTGCGCGAGGTGGCGCGGATGTCGCTGCCGTTTCGCCGGAGGCACCTGCTGAAGCGGATCGGCGTCTCGACCGTCTCGGCCGACTGGGCCGAAGGCGCCGCCGCCCGCGCCTACCGCGTCGACCGCGCCGGCTTCGGGGCGACGTTCCGCGAGGCGTCCTACTCGAGGCGTCCGTGGGCGGGGGGCGGCGGGGACTTGTCGGCCGTCGTGTTCGGCAGCGGCAACAGTCTCCAGGCTCACGCCGAGCTGGAGGACCTGAAGGACATGTGGGCCCGCGTGCCCGTCCCGCCGAGGCTGGTCTGCGCGCTCGTCTGCCGAAGCGCCCGCGGGCTGTGCGTGATGGACGAGATCGGCTACTGCCTGCCGAACAGCTTCATCCACTCGCGGGAGTCGAAGCCCTGTGCGCCGTATCTTCTCGTCGACGTCGCCGGCGCGGACCGCACGCCCCCGGCCGCGCCCACCGTTTCCGTCGCGCCGGCGCCGCGGTCGGCCCATCTCGGCGCGGGCGCCGCCACGATCGACCTCTCCGGGCCGGCCGACGCGTTCTGCTACTTCGTTCGCGTCAACGGCCGCCGCGTGCCCCAGTGGCGCGTGCCCTATCCCCTCGCCGGCCGATCGCGCTTCGTCCTGGACGACCGCGGCGGCGCGGAGGAGTTGACCGTCGAGGCCGTCGCATCCGACGCGGCGGGCAATCGCTCGCCGGCCGCGACGGCGAAGGGGAGGGCCTCGCCCCCGCTGTCACCCGTGCCTGCGATCCCGCCGGGCTGGCGCGGCCGCCCGGGCGAGCCGCCGGTGCGCTCGGGCAGGATGCGCGTCTGGGCCCTGCCGGAGGTCTGCAAGGTGGACCCCGTCACGGGCGCCGTGTTCGAGGCGAAGGCGCTGGGAGCGGACCCGGGCGCGTTCCGGCGCGCCAACGGCGTCTGGGACGGCCGGGGCGGTTTCGTCCGCCTCTTCGGCGCCCGCGGCGAGATCGCGGCGTTTCAGCTCTGCCTCGAGCGGACGGACCGATCGCAGCCGCTGACGAATGTGAGCATCGGCTTCAGCGCCCTGTCGGGGCCGGGCAAGATCGCCGCCGGCTGCGTGCGGCCGTTCCGCATCTGGTACACGCCCGTCCCGGAGTACGCCCTTCCGATGGCGCCGGGCACGAAGCTGACCATCCCGCCGGCGGACAACAGGACGGATCCCCCGCAGAACAACCAACTCGTCTACGTGGACGTGGCGATTCCGCGGGACGCGGCGGCGGGCGACTACACGGGCGCGGTCCGCATCTCTGCCGCCGGCGTCGAGCCGTTCGACGTGCCGGTGCGGCTGCGGGTGTATGGCTTCGCGCTGCCGGATCGGCTGCGGTTCAACCCGGAGCTGAACGTGTACAACGCTCCGGCGAGGGCGGGCAGCAAGGCGTGGTTCGAGGCGTTTCGCACGGCCCACTACAACCGCTGCACGCTGAGCCTGACGATGGCCGCCCACAGCGACCGGATCAACGGCGGGGTGGGCATAGCGGTCGAGGGGGAGGGCGCGGAGGTCCGCGTGAAGGACTGGTCGCGATGGGACTCGGCCTACGGCCCGCTGCTGGACGGGTCGGCCTTCAAGGACCTGCCGCGAGCGGGCGTGCCGCTGGCGACCTGCCAGGTGCCGCTGAGCCACGGCTACCCGCTGAAGCTCGACCGCTACTACCGCTACGCGGGCGTGAAGAAGCACAAGAACGTCGCCCTCGCCCACGCGCTGACGTGCGAGCCGATCGAGCGGGCCTTCCCGCCGGCGTACCAGCGCGGCTGGCAGGGCTTCGCGAGGCAGATCGTCGCGCACTTCGAGCGGTCCGGGTGGACGCGGACGCACTTCATGTTCTACCTCGACGCGAAGGTCCAGTGGCGGGTCCGCGGGGGCGGGACGAGCTACTGGACGCTCGACGAGCCGTACCACTATGACGACTGGGCGGCCCTGCGGTTCTGGGGGCGGCTGTTTCGCGGGGCGATCGACCCGCTGCCGAAGAAGGCCCGCTGGGGCTACCGGTGCGACATCTCCCGCCCGCAGTGGACGCACGACTGGCTCGACGGGGTGATGACGATGATGTACGTCGGCGGGCTGACGCGCAACGTGCGGGCCGTACGCCAGATGGCCCGCCGCGATCCCCGCATGGGCTTCTACTCCTACGGCGCGTGCAACGACCCGTCTGCGAGCAACTGGAACTCAGCCGCCTGGTGCCTGATGAGCTTCCTGGCCGGGGCCGACGGCGTGCTGCCTTGGCAGTCGCTGGGCACGCCGGCGTCGCTGAAGCGCCCGGACAAGAACGGGCTGATCGTCCCCCGGGCCGTTGGCGAGCGGGCCGTCGCGTCGGTCCGCGTCAAGGCGCTGCGCCGCGGGGCGCAGGACTGCGAGTACCTGCTGACGCTGGCCGAGCGGCGCGGGTACAACCGCGAGCAGCTCCGCGCGCTGGTCGCCCGGCGGTTCGCGCCGACCGCGACGCTGGAGCAGCTTCACGCCGACGACGCCGCGCCGGTGAGGTTCGACCCGATCGATCCCGACGCGTTCGTGCAGATGCGGGAGGGGATTGCGAAGTTGATTGTGGCGGCGGGATCCCGTATCGAACGGGTCAAGCCATGACCCCGCGAGAGCCATCTCGAGGGACGTTTGGGCGCCGCGGCGCGTTCGCGGGGCGCGGGCGGACGCTGTCTGCCATGCTCGTCCTCGTCGGCGCGACGATGCTGGGCGGCTGTCAGGTCTGGAACAGCGATTCGATGGGCCGCCTCTCGACGCTGCTGAAGATCGACAAGAAGCTCGACACGGGCGTCACCGGCTACCACACGCCGCGGCAGTCGGAGGCCCACGCCGCCGAGACCGAACAGGCCGCCCGAAAGCTCGACCGGCTTATCGAGAAGCGGGCAACGCCTTCCGACGGCGCGGAGCCGACGACGAGGCCGACCGACGCGGACCTGCCCGCGCCGTGAAACACGGGGGGAACAGGAGCGTGGCGGTGAGTATTGGTATGGGCGCGGCAAGACCGGGATGGAAGCTGGTGGCGCTGTTGTTGACGGTGGGGCTGCCTTCCGCGCCCGGGGCAACCGGAGCGGAGGGTACGGCGGGGCAAGCGAAGGCGATCCTGGACGCTTCCGGCGTGGCGGGCGGCCTGGTTGTGCATCTGGGGCCGGGGGACGGCAGGTTCACCGCCAAGTTGCGGACCAATGATCGCCTTGTTGTGCATGGACTCTATCGCCGTCGACAGCAGACCGATGAGGCGCGCAGGTACCTCCGTCAACTTGGGCAACACAATCGATACGGGGCAGTGTCGGTTCAGCACTGGGACAGGAAGCACCTCCCCTATGCTGACAACCTCGTGAACCTCGTGGTCGCCGAAGGCCTCGGCAATGTGCCGATGGCAGAGGTGACGCGTGTGCTGGCTCCGCTCGGAGCGGCCATGGTCAAGTCGGGGGGGACCTGGAAGAAGGTCGGCAAGCCCTGGCCCGACGAGATCGACGAATGGACCCACTACCTGCACGGGGCGGACAACAACGCGGTCGCGGAAGATACCCGGGTGGGCCTGCCGAAGCACGTGCAGTGGATTGCCTCCCCCAGGTTCGCGCGGAGCCATGAGCAGTTGGCGAGCGTCAGCGCCATGGTGTCTTCCGGGGGGCGGGTCTTCTACGTGATCGACGAGGGACTGACGTCCGATATCCGCATGCCGCCACGATGGAACCTGGTGGCCCGCGATGCCTTCAACGGCGTGATCCTGTGGAAGCTGAAGATCGATCGATGGGCCGACCACCTGCACGGTTTTCGCTCCGGGCCGCCCGATCTGCCGTTCCGACTCGTCGCGGCCGGTGACCGCGTCTATGTGACGCTGGGCCTGGACGAGCCGGTCGCCGCACTGGACGCGGCGACCGGAAGAACGCTGATGACGTATGAGGGCTCGGAGCGCACGCGGCAGATCATCCATGCCGGTGACCGCCTGATCATGCTGCTCGGCACGAGCCAGGTGGCGATTCACACGAAACGCCGCGGAGAGGCACAGCCCGCGCGCAGGGTGGTGATGGCGGCGAATCGCAAGACGGGAGATGTGCTCTGGCGGAAGGACGTCAGCATCGAGACGCTTCTGCCGCTGGTCGTCTCAGGTGGCTGCTTGCTGTACCAGACGAACGAGAACCTCGTGTGCCTGGAGTTGAGGTCAGGCAGACGCAAATGGCGCATCCCCCACCCTTGCCGCCCGGCCCGGCCCGGGAATAGGGCGTGGCTGTGGGCGTCCCCCACGCTGGTCGCGCACAACGGCATCGCGTACGTCGCCGATTTCCGCAAGCTCTCGGCGTTCTCGGTTGACGACGGCAAGGCGTTGTGGAACTGCTCGTCCGCTCAGGGATTCTGCTCGCCGCCCGACGTGTTCGTCATCGACGGCCTGCTGTGGCGCGGCTATACGAGCAATCGGGGCAGCGCGGACTTTGGCGAAGGCCTCGACGCCAGGACCGGCGAGCTGCGCAAGACCCTCGTCACGAAGAAGGCCTGGGACTTCGCCACGCTGGCCCATCATCGCTGCTACCGGCCCAAAGCGACGAGCCGGTTCATCATGGCCAGCCGATCCGGCGTCGAGTTCATCGACGTCCGGTCCGGCAAGATCAACCCGAACCATTGGGTCCGCGGAACGTGCCAGTACGGCGTCATGCCCGCCAACGGCCTGCTGTATGCCCCACCGCATTCCTGCGCGTGCAATATCAAGACCATGCTGAGAGGCCTGCACGCGTTCGCTTCGTCGCGCGGTGAACCGGCCCGCGCGGAACCGGCCGACGCGGGCCCCGAGATCGGCCCCGCCTTCGGGAAGGTCGCATGGAAGGTCCCGGCCGGCGGCTCCGCCGACGATTGGCCTACATTCCGGCACGACAGCGAGCGAAGCGGAAGGTCCGCCACGAGCGTGCCCGGGGACATCCGCCAGGTATGGCGAACGAGGATCGGCGGGCGCTTGTCCAGCCCGGTCGCCAGCGACGGGAAGATCTTCCTCGCCGCGGTCGACAGCCATACGATCCACGCGCTCGACGCGGCGGACGGCAAGGAGGTATGGTCCTACACCACCGGCGGCCGCGTTGATTCGCCGCCGACGATCCACAAGGGCATGGTCCTCTTCGGCTCGGCCGACGGCTGGGTCTACTGTCTCCGCGAGGCCGACGGGGCACTGGCATGGCGTGTTCGCGCCGCCCCCGAGGATCGCCTGATCGTCGTCCGCGGGCAGCTCGAGTCGGCCTGGCCCGTTCACGGGAGCGTGCTGGTACACGATGGGACGCTCATCGTGGCGGCGGGGCGTTCCTCGTACCTGGACGGCGGCATCTACGTGTATCGACTCGACCCGGAGACCGGGAAGAAGCTGTCGGAGACGGTCATCCACAGCCTCGATCCAAAGACCGGAGACCAACCGGACGGCGGCGTGGACCTGCGCGGCGTGTTGAACGACGTGCTGGCCGTCTCCGGAGACTCCGTGTACATGCGGCACCTGAAGATCGACTTCGAGACGGGCGATGACCTGAAGACCGGGCCGCCGCACCTGTTCGCGCCGACCGGATTCCTCGACGACGCGTGGTGGCACCGGACGTATTGGCTGTTCGGCTCCGACGCGGTTTGCATGCCTCCGGTCAACGAGTCCGGATGGCAGATCTGGCCGCGCGTGGGCAATATGGTGCCCGCTGGGCGGATCCTCGCATTGAGCAAGGAGACGGTGTTCGGCTACGGACGGGACAAGTACCCGGGAGGGGGGGTCGGACAGGTGCGAGGAGGAGAGACCTACCGCCTGTTCTGTGCCGAGAAGCGGGCCTCCCAGCCGCTGCCCAGCCATCGGGACAGGCAGCATCTCCGTCACGCCAGGTCCGGCCGCGCCCTCGGGCTGAAGGTCACCGAGAGGGACAGGCGGCACGGTGCGCCGAGCCTTCATCGGTATCGCTGGAGCCGGCCCATGCCCGTCTTTGTCCGAGCGCTCGTGCTCGCCGATACGACCTTGTTGCTGGCAGGCCCGCCCGAGCCGGCCGAGTGCAGAAACGCCGATCTGAAACTCAAAGCCCCCGACAAGGCGGAGGCAGCCTTCCTGGGAAAGGACGGGGCGGCGCTCTGGCTGGTCTCCGCCGCGGACGGAAGGACACTGGCTCGATACAAGCTGGACTCCCCCCCGGTCTTCGACGGCATGATCGCGGCCCGCGGCCGGGCTTTCCTCTCGCTTCAAGACGGATCGCTTGTGTGCTTCGGGCGATGAGCCTCTACTTGCCGGCCTCGACGATCTTCAGCGACGCCGCTCCCTCGGCCGCCTGTTCCGCCGTGACCGAGCCCATTCCCCCCGTCGGGATTCGCCAGCACCAGTTGCCCAGCTCGAAGCCGCCGTTGCGCAACAACGCCTGCTTGCCGCCCGCCCCGGCCGGCCCGGCCGAGGGGGCGATCTTCAGCCGGACCGTCGCGGAAGCGACCGGCGCCTTCAGCCGAATCCGCAGCCGCGTCGGCAGAGACTTCGTCCTCACATCCTCGCGGATGACCTCCTCGACGACCTCGAAGGCCGACTCGCCGCAGTCGATCTCGACGGTCACGGCCTCGTCGGCGTCGGAGACCCGCAGCGTTCGCGGCCCGGTCCGCTTCCACTTGCCCAGCGTGATCAGGGCCGTCTCGAACGTCTTCGGGCTGCTGAAGGCCACCTCATCGGTCACCGTCAGCGAGCCGTCGCCCTCCCGAGAGTAGACGAACGTCCGCCGCAGCGTCTTCAGCTCCGCCACGTCGTAGGCCGAGCGGAAGTCGAGCGCGAACGTGTCGGCGGCGTCCGTGAAGTCGGTCTTGACGACCTTCCCGCGAGCGCGGCCGCCTGTCCGCTGGCCCTTGCCGGCCACCACGGGCACGGGATGGCCGAAGGAGTTGAGCACCTTGCTGACGTAGCGCTTGCTGGAGAACGTCCGCGCCGTGTAGACCTCCGAGCCGGGGTCGAGCAGGACCGGCCGCCTGCCGACGACGACCACGTACGAGCCGACGTCGTTGTGGTTGTGGTGCTCGGCGTTGTGCCCGCCCTTCAGGGCCGCCCCGAGCCGGCACGCCTTCGCCTCGCCCGGCCGGCAGATCAGCACGCCGGCGTCCTTGAACCAGCTCCGCGGGCCCGGGCCGGCGGGCTTCTTCTTCCCCGCCGGCGCGTTCGTGGCGGAGTTCGGCATCGAGAAGATCATCGCCGTGGCCAGCGAGCTGCTCGCGTTGACCATCTTCGGATCGTCGGCCGGATCGGCCCCCAGGCCGAGCCGGCGGTTCAGAAAGTGCGTCAGCATCCACGACGGCTTCGTGGTCACCCCGCAGTCCGCGAAGGCCGGGTACACCTCCCCGATGATCTCGATCCGCGCCGGGAACGTCGCCGGCGCGCGGGCGGCCGGACGGGCCAGCAGGTCGATCTTCCCGCCGGTGGCCTGGTGGATCGTCTCCGACAGCCGGATGTAGTACCCGAAGCCGTACCCCCAGTAGCCCAGCCCCTCGCTGCAATACCCATCCGCCGTGAAGCCGCGGAGGAAGCTCCTGGAGTACTCCCTGGCGGCCACGACGAACCGCGCCCGCTCGGCCGGCGATTCGATCGTCGCCAGCGCCGCGCCCGTCACGCCGGCCAGGCAGACCGCGTTCCAGTTGTTCGTCGTCTTCGTCCACCAGTTGGGCTCCCGCTTGCCGTCGACCATCGCGAGGTACGGGTCGAAGATCCGCCTCCGAAGGTTGCTTCGGATCAACTCGCGCGTCCGGGGGGGCAGCTTCTCGCCCAGCAGCCAGCGGGCCGTCGCCAGGTTCCACGCCAGGTGCGCCGCACCGAGATCGATGTCGATCGACGTGCCCTTGAAGTTGGTCAGGCTGCGGTCGTGGGCGGGCATGACCCAGGTCCGCTCGGCGCAGACGGCCTCGGCGGCCTTCTCGAACGCGGCGACGAATCGGCCCTTGTTCTCGACGCACTCGGCCAGCGTGAGGTACCCGATGCGGCCGCGGCGGCGGCCGGCGACGCGCTGCCATCGCGTCCGGTTGCCCGTCTTGGAGAAGTCGAGGTACAGCTCGTCGGGCGAGTCGGCGATCGGCTGCTTGAGCAGCCCCTCGGCCCGGCGGACGGCGCTGTTGTAGGAGGACGTCTTGCCCAGCTTCCTCCAGGCGGCCCGGTCGGAGATCGGCCGGCCCGGCCCGGCCGGCTCGGCGGGCAGCATCTTCGCAACCGCCTCCGCCGGCGGCTCGGACGGCGCGGCGGACAATCTCACTACAACGAACAGCACGATCAACGCGCAAAGGATGATTCTCATCAGGCAGTGTCCTTTCGGCAATCACGGCCGCCGGCCCACTCAGCCCGCGCCCGTGTCATTCAAACCGCCCGGGCACGTTCCATACCGCCGGTCGCGCGTATCTTCTGGTCCGGCGACGCCGACGCACTTGGGGCTCGGCAAGAGGGATGCAGGTCCGCGCGAGCGCCTCGCGGGCGGCGAAGCGCGGTGGTATGATCGCGGCGGCAACTACACGGGAGATGGATGATGAACGTTGGATCGCACGTGGGCATCGGCGGGCTGCTGGTCGGGTTGGGGATGTTGGCGTTTGCCGCGGCGGGCCGGGCGGCCGAGGGCCCGGCGGGCGAGGCCGGCCGCATCCAACCGTACCCGAAGAACCGGTTCTACTGGCAGCACAAGGGCAAGAGCGTTCTGCTGCTGGGCGGGTCGGTGGAGGACAACCTGTTCCAGATCCCCAAGCTGGTCGAGCAGCTCGACACGCTGGCGGCGTGCGGGGGCAACTACGTCCGGTGCGTGATGAGCTCGCGGGACGAGGGCGACGTCTGGCCGTTCGCCAAGGCCGGGCGCGGCGGGAAGTACGACCTCGACAAGTGGAACGGCGAGTACTGGCGGCGCTTCGAGACGTTCCTCGCCGAGACGGCCCGGCGGGACGTCATCGTGCAGATCGAGGTGTGGGCGACGTTCGACCACTACCGCGACATCTGGGCGAGGAATCCTCTGAACCCGGCCAACAACGTGACCTACACGGCCGCCGAGTCGGGCCTGCCGACGCGCGTCAACAGCCACCCGGTCCGCACGGAGAACGACTTCTTCCGCTCCGTGCCCGAGGCGAAGAACCTGCCCGTCGCGCTGAAGTACCAGCAGCGGTTCGTGGAGAAGCTGCTGTCGTATTCGCTGAAGCACACCCACGTGCTGTACACGATGGACAACGAGACGTCGGTGACGCCGAAGTGGGGGGCGTACTGGTCGCGGTTCATCCGGCAGAAGGCGAAGCAGGCCGGCCGGACCGTCGAGACGACCGAGATGTGGGACAAGTGGGACATCAACCATCGCATGCACGACGCGACGTTCGACCACCCGGAGCTGTACAGCTTCGTCGACATCTCGCAGAACAACCACAACAAGGGGCAGACGCACTACGACAACATGCAGAAGCGCCGCCGCACGCTGGTCAAGCGCCCGCGGCCGCTGACGTGCGTGAAGATCTACGGCGCCGACGGCGGGCGGTTCGGCAACACGCGCGACGGGATCGAGCGGTTCTGGCGGAACATCTTCGGCGGGCTGGCGGCGGCGCGCTTCCACCGGCCGGACTCCGGCATCGGGCTCAGCAAGAGGGCGCAACGCATGATCCGCAGCGCCCGCGAGGTGACCGGCGCGTTCGACGTGTTCACCTGCGAGCCCCGCAACGACCTGTTGGGCGGGCGGAAGCCCAACGAGGCTTACTGCCTGGCCCGGCCGGGCCGCCAATACGCGGTGTACTTCCCCGCCGCCGGGGAGGTGACCCTGGACGCGAAGGCCGCTCGCGGGCAACTGCGAATCCGGTGGTACGAGATCGACAAGGGCAAGTGGCGGGCGGCGGAGAAGTCGGCCGGCGGGGGGAAGCTGAAGCTCAAGACGCCCGGCGGGGGGCAGTGGGCGGCGATCCTCTTCTTGTCTTCCTGAGAAGCTCTCAGCATACCGTAGGAAGAAGACTCGCGTCGCTCGGGGTCTATCGCATTCAGCCCCATGGCATGACGGGGCGCCGAGCGGGGGCCGCCGCTGAACAGCGCCCGGCACCCGGCATTGGGTTTCGGGCAGAGCCCGCGCTGCGAAGCCCCGAAGGTCTGCAACAGATCCAACGTGCACTCCGCGGAACAGCCGCCCTCGAACCTGCCGGGCCTGGGGCAGGCCTCTTCGAGCCATACCATCGGCCGCGGCGAGCGGATAGAATGCGGGTCGGATGAAGGCTCTGGGTGCGTTTGCCGTCGTTGTGCTATTGGGCGGGCTGCTGATCTTTGCTTGCGGCCACGTTGCGTATGTCGGTGCGCCGCCGCCGGTGGCGGCGGATCAGCTTCCGACGCCGACGGGGCCGTATGTCGATGACCCCACGTCGGAGCGGAGCTACAACCTTGACGAGTTCGAGTTGCTCACCGGGCGGAAGATCGAGGCGTTTCACGAGGCGCCGATGCTGGCCGAGCGCGTCGCCGCCAAGACGCTGCCGCCCGTGGAGCAGCGCCTGCCGGACAATCCGCTCGTGACCGTGCCGTGGGAGCGGATCGGCCGATACGGCGGGCGGCTTCGCTATACCGAGTTCACGATCGGGTACGACCACTACCTCCGCCACCTCAACGAGGCGGACCTGCTGGAGCAGCGGCCTCAGGCGGGCGTGGCGGTCTGCTTCAAGTGGACCGAGGGGCTGCCCCAGCCGGGCATCCTCGAGCACTGGTCGCAGAACGAAGACGCCACGCAGTTCACCTTCCGCATCCGCCGCGGGCTGAAGTGGTCCGACGGCGAGCCGGTGACGACCGAGGACGTGCGGTTCTGCATCGAGAACACGCTCCTGAACCCGTCCGTCACGCCCGTGCTGCCGCGGTGGGCGAAGTGGGGCAACAAGCCGCTGAAGCTGGACGTGATCGACGAGCGGACGTTCCGGCTGACGTTCGCGCGGTCGTACGGCCTGTTCGTTCGGCTGCTGGCGACGCTGCGCTGGGGGACGCTGATCCTGCCGAAGCACTACCTCATGCAGTTCCACCGCGACTTCACGCCGATCGAGCGGATGGCGCCGCTGATGAAGCAGTTCGGCTACGGGCCGGAGGACTGGGGGCGGTTCTACCTGAGCATCGGCGGGGGGCTGTGCAGCGGGTCAGGCAGCTTCGTGCCCGAGCGCATGCCGCCGGGAGGAGGCTTCCCCACGCTGGACCCGTGGGTCCACGTCCGCCAGCCGAACCCGGGCGACTACATCCTCGAGCGCAACCCGTACTTCTACAAGATCGACCCGGAGGGCAATCAACTGCCCTACATCGACGAGCTGTCGCGGACGTTCGTCAGCGACATCCAGATCCAGAACCTGAAGATCCTGTCGGGCGAGACGGACCTCCAGTTCCAGTTCATCCGGCTGAGCGACTTGCCGCTGTTCAAGCGCGGCGAGAAGCGCGGGGGCTACCGGACGATGCTCCTGCCGGCGTGGCAGGACTATATGCTGATCTACCCGCTGAACATCCACACGGCCGACCCGGTGATCCGGCCGATCCTGGGCGACGTGCGGTTCCGGCGGGCGCTGTCGATGGCGTTGAACCGGAAGGAGATCAAGGAGGCGATGTTCCTGGGCATGGGCCGGCCGGCCCAGCTCGCCCCCCTGCCGGGCAGCCCGTGGTATCGCGAGGAGTTCGAGCGGGCATGGGCGAGGTACGACCCGAACGCGGCGGCGAGGCTGCTGGACGAGATGGGGCTTCGATGGGACGCCGACCGCGAGTTCCGCCTGACGAAGGACGGCCGGCCGTTCACGCTGCGGATCGACTACTACGACGTCAGCCCGACGAGCGGCCCGGGCGCGGAGTTGGCGAAGGCGTACTGGGAGGACATCGGCATCCGGACGAGCGTGGAGTACATGGACGGGGCGCGTTTCTGGCAGATGCGGGGGGCGAACGAAGCGCAGGTGACGGTCTGGTGGGGTGACGGGGCCTCGCCGGCGGCGCAGAGCTTCGTCAGCGGCTTTCTCATGACGCGGGTGTGGGAGCAGTGGTACGAGACGGGCGGGGCGACCGGCGAGGAGCCGCCCGAATGGGTCAAGGAGCTGTTCGACACGCGGGAGCTGATGCACGCCTCGCCCGACCCGGAAGTCCGCCGCCGGGCCGGCTGCCGCATCTTCGAAATCTTCTGCCGGCACCTCTGGACGATCGGGACGGTCGCGGACGTGCCCGTCCCGTTCGTCTACTCCCGCCGGCTCGGAAACATCGACGTCGCGCGGAAACGCAGACACTACCACGTCACCGTCGCCGAAGCCGCCGAGCAATGGTTCTTCAAAGAACGATGAAGAAGGGAGAAGAGGGACTTCTGAGGACGAGGACGATCAACTGCAAGAGTTCGGCCGGGTGCCCTGGGCTGCGAGCGAAGCGAGCAACCACGTCCAGCGCGCCAGCGGCGTGGTTGCCGCTGCGCGGCAAACCACGGCACCCGGCGGTCGCCTCCGGAGCACCGGTGGCTCGGCCGTCCCCCGTCTGCGCCTCCGGGGGGCCAGCCCCCCGTGCCCCCCGGGGGTTTCAAGGCATTGCTCCGGTGTCCGATGGCGGCGAACAGAGGCAGCATCCGGCGGCATGGGCCCTTCCACCGTCGGACACCGGAGCCATGCCTCAGAAAACCCCGCGGCGAAGCCGCGTTTCCTTCTCTTTGCCTCTGAGTCTAGGTGCCGCCATCCGCCAATTCGTTTGCAGGACGCAGCGATTGGGGGAGTCCGCAATCCGCAATCCGCAATGGGTTGCGGGCGAAGCCCGCGCCGTGTCCTCTGTGGTTTGGTGTCGTCCGCGCATGACGGGGTAAGGCCCATGTGGCGATACATCCTGAAGCGTCTGGGCTATATGCTCCTGCTGCTGTTTCTCGTCTCGGTCACGTCGTTCGTGGTCATCCAGCTTCCGCCCGGGGACTACCTGACCAGCTACATCCGCCAGCTCGAGGCCAGCGGTCAGCCGGTCGACCAGTCGGAGATCGAGGCGCTGAAGCGTCAGTACGGCCTCGACCTGCCGGTGACGGCGCAGTACTTCAAGTGGGCGGCGGGGCTGCTGCGGGGCGACTTCGGGCGGTCGCTCCAGTGGAACCGCCCGGTCCGCGAGCTGATCGCCGAACGGCTGGGGCTGACGCTCGTGGTCAACCTCGGCGCGGTGCTGTTCACGTACGCCATCGCCATCGCGATCGGCGCGTACTCGGCCACGCACCAGTACTCGGTGGCCGACTACGTCTTCACCGTGATCGGCTTCCTGGGCCTGGCCGTGCCGGGGTTCCTGTTCGCGCTGATCCTGATGGTGGTGTTCAACAACGTCTTCGGCCTGAGTGTCGGCGGGCTGTTCTCGCCCGAGTACGCCCAGGCGGCGTGGAGCTGGGGGAAGGCCGTCGACCTGCTGAAGCACCTGCCGATCCCGGTGATCATCATCGGCACGGCCGGGGCGGCGGGGCTGATCCGCGTGATGCGCGGCTCGCTGCTGGACGAGCTGGGCAAGCAGTACGTCGTGACGGCCCGGACGAAGGGGCTGTCGGAGACGAAGATCCTGTTCAAGTACCCCGTCCGCGTGGCGGTTAACCCGGTGATCAGCACGATCGGGTGGATCCTGCCCGGGCTCATCTCCGGCGGGACGATCGTGGCGATCGTCCTGAGCCTGCCGACGGTCGGCCCGCTGCTGTACCGGGCCCTGCTCAGCCAGGACATGTACCTCGCCGGCAGCCTGCTGATGCTGCTGTGCGCCTTGACGATCGTCGGGACGTTCATCTCCGACATCCTGCTGGTCTGGCTGGACCCGCGGATCCGCTTCGAGGGGGGCAGCCGATGAGCCGCCTTCGCGGATCGAAGCGCGCCGGCCGCGGCGACAGCGCAGGCGCCGAGGAGCGCTACTACGTCGCCACGCAATGGCAGCTCATGTGGCGGAAGCTGAAGAGACACCGGCTGGCCATGCTGGGCCTGTTGATCCTGGTGACGATCTACGGCCTGGCCGCGCTGAGCGACGTGCTCGGCACGTGCGACGTCCAGAAGCGCCACACTCGCTTCATCTACTGCCCGCCGCAGCGGATCCACTTCTTCGATGCCGAGGGCGGCTTCCACCTTCGCCCGTTCGTCTACGGCTTCAAGAGCAGCCGCGATCCGGTCACGCGAGAGCTGCGCTACGAGGAAGACCCCGATCAGCGCTTCCCGCTGCGGTTCTTCGTCGCCGGCAGCGAGTACCGCTTCTGGGGGCTGATCCCGGGGCGGACGCACGTCTTCGGCGTCGACGGGCCGGGCTACCTGTTCCTGTTCGGCACGGACAAGCTCGGGCGCGACCTGTTCTCGCGGACGCTCGAGGCCGCCCGCATCTCGCTGTCGATCGGGCTGGTGGGCGTGGGGCTCAGCTTCGTGCTCGGCTGCATCCTCGGAGGCATCTCGGGCTACTACGGCGGGCGGGTGGACACGGTGATTCAGCGGGTTATCGAGTTCCTGCTGTCGATCCCCACCCTGCCGTTGTGGATGGCCCTGGCGGCGGCCGTGCCGAAAGAGTGGCCGCCGCTGAAGGTCTACCTCGCCATCACCGTCCTGCTGAGCGTCATCGGCTGGTGCGGGCTGGCGAGGGTCGTCCGCGGCAAGCTGATCAGCCTCCGCGAGGAGGACTACGTCCTGGCCGCCCGGATCGCCGGGGCCTCGGACGGGCGGATCATACGGCGCCACCTCCTGCCGGGCTTTCTCAGCTACCTGATCGTCTCCCTGACGCTGGCCGTGCCGCGGATGATCCTTGGCGAGACGGCACTGAGCTTCCTGGGCCTCGGCCTGCGCCCGCCGGTCGTCAGTTGGGGCGTGCTGCTGAGCACCGCGCAGGACGTCAAGGTCGTCACCCTCTACCCGTGGATCCTGATCCCCGGCGTCTTCGTTGTCCTGACGGTGCTGGCGTTCAATTTCCTCGGCGACGGCCTGCGAGACGCGGCCGATCCGTACCATTGAGGCGACCGGTGGGATTGCCACAGAGGCGCAGAGAATCCAGAGAGGCAGAGCGAATAATGAATGTTGAATGCCGAATGCTGAATGAAAGAAACAACCGACGACGAGGACGAGGACGATTGACAGCAAGAGCTCCGCATTGACCGGCTCGTCGGGCGACGGGCCCCGGCGCCGGAGACCCGAAGGAAAACGGGGACTGGCTCCGAAGCGAAGCGCAGGTGCCTGTCCCCGTTTTCCGGCGGCACGAACCGGACGCCGCCTCCGGAGTCCCAACGGGACGGCAGGAAAGTGTGCCGGGCATGTCTGGCAGCTCGGGAGTGAAAGTCTCCTGTCCAACCTGGTGGAGGTGAAGGACAAGCGACTCGCAGGGGCGGCATCGCGAGGTGCCGTTCGAAGGAAGC